>MDTG01111477.1_pt1 | contig 21821 bp, 26 predicted proteins | sample 811421 | NCBI WGS metagenome assembly MDTG01 (sample SAMN05326645, study PRJNA326480) | marine metagenome | isolation source: seawater | place: Pacific Ocean: South East | collected 2011 | reverse complement strand
TTTAATTTTTCTAGAAACAGATTGTCTACACTCCAAAATTCCATTAGCTAAAACATATCCATGATGACCATCATCAATTGCTTTTTTTGCTGCATCCATAATGTGTTGAGGTGTTTTAAAATCTGGTTGGCCTAACCCCAAATGAATCATCTCTTTTCCTTGAGCTTCAAGTTTTTTTGCTTCAGCTAAAATACTAAAAGCAGACTCTGTACCTAATCTTTCTAAATTTTTTGCCAGTTTCATAATTTTTTTATTTTTAATCCTTGTAAGTTAGCAGAAATGAAAAATATTAAAATACTAAAATTCTAATTATTAAAAATTATTATTAACGGTAAGCTATTTTGCTAGGATTCAACTCTTTCATGCTTTTGCATCCCATCAAAATCATATCTCTTCTAATTTCATCTTTCATTCTTTGTAGCACCATCTCTACTCCTTTTTGTCCGCCTGCTCCTAGAGCAAATAAGAATCCTTTTCCAAAACTACAAGCTGTAGCTCCAAGTGCTAAAGCTTTTAAAACATGAGTGCCTCTTCTAATCCCACCATCTACAATAATTTCTATTTTACCACCAACAGCATCAACAATTGCAGGTAATTGATCAAAGGGGGATCTTGACCCATCTAATTGTCTTCCACCATGATTTGAAAGCATTATTGCAGAAGCACCTATGTCTACAGCTTTCTTCGCATCATCTACGGACATTAATCCTTTTAAAGCGAAAGGGCCATTCCAACGTTTCACACAGTACTCCGCATCTTTCCAGCTCATGGCGGGATCATACTGTTCATTAATATATTCCATTACTCCTTTTGCTATACTTGATCCTTTTTTAGTAAAATGTGAGACGTTTGCTAATTGAAATTTTTCGTTAGCTAAATAATTTAAAGTCCATTTTGGATGAGCAGCAAAACTTAACAAACTTCTTAAAGTAAGTTTTGGCGGTGTTGTAAAACCATATCTATGGTCTCTTTCTCTGTTTCCTGCCACTACTGTATCGACTGTTAAACAAAGACCTTTGAAACCAGCATTTTTACATCTATCTATTAAATTATCTGTGAGCGACTGATCTTTATGAATATATAATTGAAACAACTTTGGTCCTCCAGAAACATTTGCTATCTCTTCAATAGATGAAGTTGCCATAGTAGACATGCTGTAAAAAGTTCCAAATTTTTCCGCAGCTCTTGCAGATGCTTTGTCTCCTTCATGATGGTATAATCTTTGCATTGCTGTGGGAGACAAGAATAACGGCATATCAATTTTATGTCCAAAAACTTCAACAGAAAGATCAGGTTCTCCAACACTAGCTAAGATGTTTGGTATTAAATCACATTTTGAAAAAGAATCTGTATTTCTTTTAAGTGTTGTTTCATCGTCAGCTCCACCGTCTATATAATGAAAAATAGGAGCAGGTAAATTTTTTTTTGCTAATTTTTTGAAGTCTTCAATATTGTAGCAATCTTTAATTGACATTGCTGCTTAAAAGTTTTTAGAAAACGTTATTGATTGATTGTCAGTTCCAGGGTTTGAGTCGCCCCAGTCATTATTTGAGATGTGACTATAGCTGTATCCAAGCTTAGCATCGTTAAATAAATCTATTCCGATTTTAACTTCAGATTTAAACTCAAGTGCACTCCCTAAATCTTTACCACTGCCAGCTTCATAAAAGCCAGGGGCAAAGCTTGGTGAAAAACTTACTGGACCTAAATTATAATCAGCTTCGATACCAGTATATAAATAAACCGAACTCTTACCAGTCACAAAACCTCCTGTGGTTGGTGAAAATCTACCTATCAAAGTATCTCTAAATAAATCCTCATTTTTATGTTCGATACCAATTAAGTTGGTTTTGTCATCCCCCTCCTTATCGATAGTATCAAAAGTTCCAGCGTAGACTGATATATTGTCTCCCTGAGCTAACAATAAATTATTAACACTTAGGGTAAACAAAAATATTATAATAATCATAAATTTCATTTTTGAAAAATACTACCTTAATAATAAAATGTACACATTCAATTAACCTTATTGTGCCTGCTTTTTCTTATAATAACAAAAATAATTAAACCACCTAGTCCTAAAATCAAATAAGGTAAAAACCATAATAAAAAATTATTTTTATTTAAAGTAGGTTTATAAACAATCCATTCTCCGTATTTGCTAATTAAAAAATCATAAATTTCCTCTTTTGTTTTGCCTTCACTGATTTGATCCTGCACAACCAATTTAATTGTAGAAGCAAAATCTGAATTGGAATCAGCTACTGACTGTCCTTGACAAACTAAACATCGCAAATTTTTATAGATTTCGATTAAGTCTGCTTTACCTTCATTTGAATGAACTGAAAAAATTAGTAAAAAATAAGCAATTATAATTTTTCTTAATATCATTGAATTAATCTAAAAATTTCCTCTAATTTTTTTTGATCTATTGGGCCGATTACTTTCTTTATTATAGTTAATTCTTCGTTAACTAGAATTGACTCTGGGATACCATAAATACCGAACAAAATCGATGCTTTTCCATCGACATCCTCTGCTACAAAATTATACGGATCACCAAATTCATTTAAAAAAGATTTAGCATTTTTTTTTTTATCTTTGAAATTAACACCTACAATTTTAATATTTTTTTTTTGATTAGTTAATTGCATTAAATATTTATGTTCAAGTCTACACGGGGCACACCACGAAGCAAAAAAATTAATTAGAGTAAATTGATTTTGTTTTAAATTTTCTTCTGTGATTAAATCACTGTTGTAAATAGATTGTAACTGAAAATTAGTTAACTTGCCCCCAGTAAGATCTTTGGTATTATAGTTATTATCTTTTTTTAACCCTAACCAGAAAATAGAAAAAAAAAATATTGCAAAAATAAAAATAATAATTTTTAAAACTTTATTTTTCATTCTTTTTTAGTATTAGTTGAACAAATCCGCCAAAGGCAATCATAAAAGCTGAAATCCAGATCCAAATCATAAAAGGTTTATTTTGAAATTTAATATTATAAAAATTAGATCTAGCTACATTGCTCATAGTTAAATAGATATCCGAACTAATTTTTGACTTTATTGCAGTTTCAAAGGTTAAAGTTTCAGGGTTTGTGTATATCCTAATTTCAGGGTTTAAATAATATATGTAGTTTTTTTTTAGATCAGTTATTTTAAAATCACCTATAACAGATTTATAGTTCTTATTTTGCTCGGTTGTAATGTTTTCAAAAACAAGCTCATAATCATATAATATCTTGGTTTCTCCAACTTTTAAATTGATATCAGTTTCAATTGAGTGATGATGATTGATGCCTATAAAAAAAACAAGTAGACCAAAACCTAGGTGAGAAATTATACGTGGGTACTCAAATTTTTTTTTGTTCTTTATAGATTTTTGTGCATCTACAATTGAATGCAGAATCAAAAAAGTAGCTGTAATTAAAATTAAATTTGAGTAAAAACTGTAGTTTCCAAAAAAATAAAATAAAAACAAATTTATAATAAGCGCGCCAAATAAAACGTAAAAAGCTTTGTATAATTTTTCCTTTTTAGAATTTATCCAACTAAATTGTGGGCCTAAAGCCATTAATAGTAAGAATGGAATCACTAAAGGTATTATCACAGTATTGTAAAACGGCGGCCCTACAGAAACTTTTTCTTTAGTTAACACATCAAGAAAAATTGGATAGATAGTACCAATAAAAACTGTTGCTAAGAAAAAAACCATAAACCAATTATTAGCTAAAATAAAAGTTTCTTTACTGTTGGATTTAAAATTGTAAATTTCTTTTTTTCTTTTTTTAAAAAATATTAACAATGAAGTAAAAACCATTAAAGATAAAAATAAAAGAATATATAATCCTCTTGATGGGTCACTAGCAAAAGTATGAACAGAGTTTAATATCCCTGATCTAACTAAAAAAGTACCAGTTACACTTAAAATAAAAGTTAAAAGACAAAGTATAATAACCCATTCGTACAAAGCATTTCTTTTTTCCAAGACCATTACAGAATGCATCAATGCAGAAATAGCAAACCAAGGGAGTAAAGAGGCATTTTCTACAGGATCCCAAAACCAAAAACCTCCCCAACCTAATTCATAGTAAGCCCAAATAGATCCTACTGTTATTCCCAGAGTTTGAAATACCCATGAAATTTGAACCCAAGATTTAATTGCTAAGGCAAACTGCTTACCGTTATAACCTGAAAGTATTGAGGCAATAGCTGCAGAAAAATAAATCGAACAACCGACAAACCCAATGTATAAAAGAGGTGGATGAATAGCTAAAGCTGGATCTTGAAGAATTGGATTCAAACCTAAACCATCTAACGGTATAGGATAGATTAAACTAAATGGATTTGAGTTAAGCAATAAAAAAACTACAAATCCCAAAATTAAAAGATTTTGAAAAATTAAAGTGTAAAGTCTGAATTTCTTATTGTGATTATGATTTAAAATTAAAAAAAAATAAGAAAACAAAACTAAAATATTTATCCATAATAATAAACTTCCTTCATGATTTCCCCATGCTCCTGCTACCTTATAGAAAAGTGGTTTCTCTGTATGAGAGTTTTCATAAACATTGACCATTGAAAAATCAGAAATAATAAAGCCTGCGACTAATGTAAAAAAACTGAGAATAGTGAAAGTGATCTGGAATAAACTCAAATTATAGATGCTTTTTTTAATATATTGATTATTAGTTTTTAATTCTAGGTAAGAATTATAAATAATAAGCACACTTAAACTCAAAACAAACAGGATTGAAATTGATCCAATATTACTCAGCATTTTTTTCTAATATTTGTTTAATTTCTGGTGGCATATATTTTTCATCATGCTTAGCAAGTATTCTACTAGCTACAAAAAATTTTTTGTCTTTAAGTTTACCTTCTGCGACCACTCCCTTACCTTCTGCAAATAAATTAGGAACTGCACCTACATAACTAATTAAAATTTCATTTTTAAAATCAGTAACAATAAACTGAATTGTTTTTTCATTAATAACGATAGAATTTTTTTTTACCATTCCTCCAACGCGCATCGATTTCTCTAGACTAATATCTTCTCTTTGCTTTATCTCAGTTGGTGTGGAAAAATATAAAATGTTTTGATTCAGTGATTGAATTATAAAAAAAATAGCAATCACTGAAATAAGAAAAATAAAAAATAAAAATTGAATTCTACTTTTTACTTTTTTTGTAAGCATTGAAAATGCTTTTAATTTATCTCAGAGTTTGTCGCCAATATTTGTTGCGCAACTTTAGAAGTTTTTAAAGCTTCACTTTTTTGTTCTTCAGGTAATGCTTCGAGTTCAGCTAAAAACTCTTTTTCATACTTTCTTAAAGTTTTTTTAGTTTTGTAATAAACAACTGCGCAAGAAATAAATACAATGATAAAAGATGACCAGACATATAGACCGTATCCATTCATTGATATAAATTCTGTGATCATAATCTTTTAATGTTTTTTTTCTTTATTCTAATGATTTCTGTTTTATATTTCATTAGAAAAATTAACGCAGCATAAAGCAAGAAAATAAACAACATTATCATTAAAGGTAGTAGCATTGTTGAGTGAATAGAGCTTGATCCAGTAATTTTGATACTAGCAGGCTGATGAAGAGTTGACCACCATTCAACGGAGTATTTGATAATAGGTAAATTTATCGAACCAATAATAGCTACAATGGATGAAATTTTTATCAATAAATTCTCATCTTTGATTATTTTAAAAACTAAAATATACAAAATATAAAAAAGCATTAAAACTAGCATTGAGGTCAATCTTGCGTCCCATGCCCACCATGTACCCCAAGTAGGTTGGCCCCACAAAGAACCAGTGACAATGGCTAAACAAGTGAATAATAAACCGATGGGTGCAATACTTTTATTTATAAAATAAAAGTTTTTTATTTTGAAAATAAAATTAAAAATTGAAAGAAGCGTGATAAAAGAAAAACATCCTAAGCCTAACCACGCAGAAGGAACGTGCACGTACATGATTCTCACTGTATCTCCTTGTATATAGTCAGGTGGAGATAAAATTAAAGCAAATGTTAATCCAACGACTAAAGCTAAAAAAAATATTGAATTTATAAATTTAATTAGTTTTTGAATTAAGAAATATATTTTGCTTGATGAAAAAAATTTAAACATTTTGATCTTAATTATATCAGTTCTGATTTTAAGGGAAGATGCTTGTTTCGCCTAATTGAGAATTGGGAGGGAGATAGAGAAGATAATTCCCAACTAGGCATTAACCATTACAATTTAGACGGAATCTATGTTTCAGATTTGATCTAATATTGTTGAATTTGTGGCAATATGAATTGTATTAGTTGGAAAGCTTTAAATAATTAGACCCTTTTTTCCCAACAAAAATTTCATTTATTAATGGATGCTTCACTGGCTGTTTAGAGTTATCAATCAATAAATTTTGTTCCGATACGTACGCCTCGTATGTTAACTCATTACTTTCTGCTAATAGATGGTAAAAGGGCTGGTCTTTTCTTGGTCTCACATCTTTTGGAATAGATTGATACCACTCCTCTGAATTATTAAATTCAAAATCCACATCATAAATAACTCCGCGAAAATCAAAATGTCTATGTTTTACGATTGTTCCGATTGAAAATTTTGCAATATTTTTTGCAGTCATTAACTACTAAGATAGTAATTTTTTATAAAAAATCAATATATAAATTTCTTTAAAAATAGATTTATGTTAAAAATATAATGTGAATAAGTCGCTATTAAAATTTATTACAGATTTTGGCCCATTATTAATTTTCTTTACCGTCTACTATAAAAGTGGAAACAATTTAATTATTGCTATTCCCCCACTAATTGTTGCAACACTAATAGCTGTTCTTATCAGCTATATAATGGAAAAAAAAATTCCTTACCTTCCTTTGATAGGTGGAATTATAATTTCAGTTTTTGGCGGACTAACTCTATATTTTAATAATCCAATTTTTTTGTATATGAAACCAACAATTATTAATATTATTTTTGCTCTTATTTTGTTTGTAGGTAAAACTTTTTTAAATCAGAACTTTCTCAAATATTTTTTTCAAAATGCATTTCAAATTACCGAGACTGGTTGGGATAAATTAAATAATAGATGGATATTATTCTTTATGTTTCTGGCTTTGATCAATGAATTAGTTTGGAGAACACAAACAGAAGTAATTTGGGTTAATTTTAAAGTTTGGGGTATTTTACCACTAACTTTTATATTTACCGCTTTTCAAATACCATTAATAAATAAACATAGAATATGAGAAGTTTAAAGTTAGTTGTAAACAATGTAACTAAAAATACGGAAAAAGAAATTTTTTTTGTAAAAAAAGAACTTCAAACAATTTTGAATTTATATGGAAAAATGGTTTCTAATGGAACTTGGAAGGATTATGGCGTATCCATTGGTCCAAAAGAAATTTCTTTTGATATATATCAACGTGCCTCTGAAAAACCCATTTATAGAATTTTAAAAAGTCTAAAACCTAAAAATTATAACGAAAAATTTTATATTAAAGATAAACATGGAAATATATTAGAAAAATCTAGTAACCTTCTAGGTCTTATAGAAAAAACTAAATGGAATAATTTAAGAGCTGTAAAATAATTATCTTCTTTGACCGAAAAGTCTTAATAACATTATAAACAAATTAATAAAATCTAAATAAAGAGTTAAGGCTCCCATAACAGCCTTTTTTCCCATCAGCTCTCCGCTGTCACTAACTAAGTACATATTTTTAATTTTTTGTGTATCGTATGCTGTTAAGCCTACGAAAATTAAAACACCTAAAATGGATATTACAAAATACATCATAGAAGATTTCATAAAAATATTAACTATTGATGCAATTATAATTCCAAAAAGTCCCATCATTAAAAATGAACCTAGTTTTGTCAGGTCTCTCTTAGTTGTATAACCATAAATACTCATTGCTCCGAAAGTTCCTGCGGTAATAAAAAATACTCTTGTAATACTAGCGCCTGTATACATTAAAAAAATTGAGGATAATGAAGCTCCCATTAAAGCAGCAAAGATCCAAAAAGTAGATTGAGCTTTTGTTGAGGTCATTTTGGCAATGTTAAAACTCATATAAAAAACTACTCCTAACGGAGCCAACATAATTACCCACTTTAACCCTGAGGTATAGATTGTTGAACCAAAACTAGTTAATCCAGTTATTTCTCCCGAAGTTCCAGTGACAACAGCTAGTTTAAAAAATAGCAAAGCAATAAAACCAGTTAATAGAACTCCTGATGCCATGTAGTTATATACTTTAAGCATGTAAGCACGTAAGCCTTGGTCAATAATTGCTTCTGAAGCTGAAGATCTAGTAGTCGTATTTTGTCTATTTAGTTCCATCCGATTAATATAATTGTTTTTTATAAAAATTCAATACACTCTTTACTTCAATCTCATTAACTCATAAAAATTGTTACATTTTTATGAAATTCAAAAAATTAGGACATACAGATATAAATGTAAGTTTAATTTGTCTTGGAACAATGAATATGGGTGAACAAAATACCCAAGATGAAGGTTTTAATCAAATGGATTACTCTTATGATCAAGGAGTAAATTTTTTCGATACAGCAGAAGTTTATGCTGTTCCGCCAAGAATGGAGACTCAAGGAAAAACTGAAGAAATTATAGGTAACTGGTTCATACAAAGTAAAAAGAGAGAGAAAATTATTTTAGCAACTAAAATGGTTGGTCCTGGTGTTGAGTGGATAAGAAATGGTGGAGGAAATTATACAGAAAAAAATATGACTCTTGCTATCGACGGTAGTCTTAAAAGATTACAAACAGATTATATTGATCTTTATCAACTACACTGGCCCGAGAGAAACACAAATTATTTTGGAAAAAGAAATTATAACCATGACATAAAAGAAAAAAAATGGAATGACTTTGAATCTGTTTTAAAAGCTTTAAAAAAATTTGTTGATCAAGGAAAGATTAGATATGTTGGGGTTTCTAATGAGACACCTTGGGGTTTATCAAAATTTCTTGAAATATCACAAGCACTAAAATTACCAAGAATAGTTTCAGTTCAAAATCCATATAACTTATTAAATAGAGCGTACGATATAGGTATGTCTGAAATTTCATGTCGAGAAAATGTAGGGCTACTCGCTTACTCCCCACTTGCAATAGGTTACTTATCTGGAAAATATAGAAATAATCAAATACCAAAAAAATCTAGGATTGGAATGTTTGGAGACTTTTGGACAAGGTACAAAGAAGATAATGCAAAAAAAGCAGTTGACGATTATTATAATTTAGCGAAAGAAAATGGCTTAACTTTAACTCAAATGTCTCTAAGTTTTGTAAATTCTAGACCTTTTATGACTAGCAATATTATTGGGGCAACGACTATTGAACAGCTTAAAGAAGATATTGGAAGTGTTGAAGTTGAACTTAGTGATGAAATCATTGAAAAAATAAATTTAATTCATGCTAATAATCCAAATCCAACTCCGTAATATTCAAACCATTGAAATAGATTATTTTTAGTATAGAAATCAATTTATGTTATATAAAAAAATTTTTATTTTAATTTTCCTACTAGTGTTCTCTTCAAACTCTTTTGCTAATACACCAAGATCAACTGGCAAATATAAAAACTGGGAAAGTTTTACAGCTGAAACTGATGACGGAAAAATTTGTTTTGCTCAAACTTTACCAACCAAAAGAGCTCCTGCAGCAGTCAAAAGAGATAAATCAAAATTATTTGTAACTTTTAGACCTTCAGAAAATATTAAAGATGAAATTAGCTTAACTAGTGGTCATAAATATAAAGCATCGACTGTATCAGCTAAGTCTGGAAAAAGAAGATATTCTTTTTTTTCAAAAGAAAACTTTGCATGGATACTTGATGATCAAGAAGAAAAAAAATTTATACAGTTAATGAAAAGAGCTACAGATGTGATTGTAAAAGCAAGAACTGTAAAAGGTGCAGAAACTACTGACCACTATTCAATGATGGGTTTTACTAAAGCGTACAACACTGCTAAAAAAAACTGTAGTTAATTGATGAAAAAAATAGTTTTAGCCTACTCTGGGGGTCTTGATACCTCGATTATCTTAAGATGGTTACAAAAAAATTATAAAGCAGAAGTAATTGCTTATACCTCAGATATTGGACAAATTATAGATAGAAAAAAAATTATAAAAAACGCAAAAAGACTTGGTGTTAAAAAAATAATAATAGAAGATTTAAAAAATATTTTTGTGAAAGATTATGTATATCCAATGTTGCGCGCTCACGCTTTGTATGAAGGAACGTATTTATTGGGTACATCTATAGCAAGACCTTTAATAGCTAAAAGACAAATTGAAATAGCAAAAAGATATGGTGCATATGCAGTTTCTCATGGAGCAACTGGTAAAGGTAATGATCAAGTTAGATTTGAGTTAGGTTATGCTTTTTTTGGCAAAAAAATTAAAGTTATTGCACCATGGAGAGAATGGAAACTATCTTCTAGAACAGATCTAATTAGATATGCTAAAAAAAATAACATTCCTATACCAAGTGATAAAAAAGGCGCTCCTCCTTTTTCTATAGATGATAATCTTTTTCATACTTCTACAGAAGGTAAAGCTTTAGAAAATCCAAAAAATTCTGCACCAGAATTTATTTTTCAAAGAACTGTTTCGCCTGAAAAAGCCCCAAATAAAAAGACTATTATTAAGATTGGTTTTAAAAATAGTGAACCTATTTCAATTAATGGCAAGAAACTTAGTCCAGCTAACTTATTGGAGAAGTTAAATCAAATCGCCGGTAAAAATGGCGTGGGAAGAGTTGATTTAGTTGAAAATAGATTTATTGGAATCAAATCAAGAGGTGTTTATGAAACACCAGGTGGCACACTTCTCTATGCTGCTCATAGGGCCATTGAGTCTGTCACTTTGGATAAGCGAACAATGCATGAAAAAGAAAGAATCATGACATTATATGCTGAACTTGTTTATAATGGATATTGGTTCTCAAAAAAAAGAATAAATCTTCAAAAAATAGTAGATAGAAATAAAAGCAAAGTAAACGGGTCGGTTAGTTTAAAAATTTATAAAGGTAATATTACTATTATATCAAGAAAGACATCTAGTAATGCTTATTCGATGCAAAAGGTTTCGTTCGAGGAAAATAAATCATTTAATAAAGCTAAAGTAGAAAAATTTATAAAATATCATTCAAAACAGTTAAATAAATCTTAAAAGTCTGATAATCATATAATAATGAATCAAGCGATTCGAAATATACAATTAGTAGCGGTAATCGCAGTTTTAATCGCAACTATAATTGCATTTTTTGTAGAGGTATCTATCATGTATGAAACCAAATCTGTTGGATTAGCAGATTTATTATTAATGTTTATTTATATTGAAGTTCTTGGCTTAGTTAGATCTTATTGGGAAACTAGATCTGTTCGAATTACCTACCCCCTTGTCATTGCAATCACTGCTCTAGCTAGATTTATAATTCTTCAAGAAAAAAATAGTGATCCTGCGAACTTAATTTATATAGCCTCAGCAATATTAATTGTATCTTTAGCGACTGTCATTGTTAGATTTAGAAATAGTAAGTATCTTAAAATAGACCCAGCAAAGTCTAGTGAGCTTTAAAACACTCCAGAGTATTCTTTAATAAACAGGCAATCGTCATTGGACCTACTCCACCTGGTACAGGAGTTATAGCTCTCACTTTGTCTTTTACTGTTTCAAAATCAACATCACCCACTATTTTTTCTCCAACTTTATTTATTCCTACATCTATTATAATTGAGTCTTTTTTAACCCAGTCGCTTTTAACAAAATTAGCGACACCAACAGCTGCAACTAAAATGTCTGCTTTCTTACATTCCTCTTTTAAATATTTGGTTTTTGAATGAACGATTGTAACTGTACAATTTTCTTTAAGTAGTAGTTGTGCCATTGGTTTGCCATTTAAATTTGATCTTCCAATTATAACAGCATGTTTACCTGACAAATTTGTTTCTATTTTTTTTATCAAGAACAAGCATCCTAGAGGTGTGCAGGGAACTATAGCTTTGTAACCTGAAGATAAGTTTCCAACATTAATAGGATGAAAACCATCAACATCTTTTTTGGGGTGGATAGCATTTATAATTTTTTCTTTGTTAATCTGTTTGGGTAGTGGAAGCTGAACTAAAATGCCTGATACATTTTTATTTTTGTTCAGCTCATCTATTTTATTTAAAACTTCTTTTTCAGTGATACTCTCTGGATATCTTATAATTTCAGAATTGATGCCAACTTCTTTAGAATGTTTTTCTTTATTATTTACATAAATATGACTAGGTGCAAAATCTCCTATTAGAAGTACAGATAAACCTGGAACCTTATTATAAGCTTTTTTCAAAGACGAAATCTCTTTTTTAATTTTCTCTCTTAATAATGACGCTTCTTTTTTTCCATCTATTATCATTTTTAAAATGCGGCTTTATAAAATATTTCATTAATAAAATTTCTTAAAAAAATTAATCCAAGAATAAGTATTACCGGAGAAATATCTACTGAACCCAGGTTCGGAATGTACCCTCTAATAAACCTAAGAGGCGGGTCAGTAAGTTTATAAGTTGTCTCTAAAACTAAATAAACAAAACGGTTACTAGTATTTATAACGTTAAAAGCAACTAGCCAACTTGCAACTGCATTGATAATCAAAACCCAAACATAAAGGTCTACGATTTGATTAAATAAAATAAGTAAAGAGTTCACTAATTTTTCTCCACATAAATTGAAGTGCTTGGAAAAGCAAAGGATGCTTTATTTTTTTCTACAATACTCTTGATTTCTATTGCTAATAAATCTTTAACGTTAATCCACTCTAAATATGCATTCGTTTTTGTAAAACAAATTAATCTAATATCAATTGAGCTCGCTGCAAATTGTTCTATTTTTACAGATAGAAATGTGCCTGAGGATGATGTGGAGAAATTATCATTGCTTTTAATAAAATTTTCTATTTGATTCTTAATGCTAGTTAATTGATCACTCGTAGTTCGATATTCTAGTCCGATAACCCAATTAATTCTTCTATTTGTTATTAGGGAATTATTAATAACTGCTTTTTCTGCAAACTGGAAATTGGGAATTGTTGCTAAAGATTTGTCAAACCTTCTTACCACCGTAGATCTAAAACCTATATTTTCTACCGTGCCTTCAATTATTCCATCTACAAAAATCCAATCACCCACTTGAAATCTTCGTTCAACTAAAACTAATATACCAGAAATCAAATTTTTAAATAAGTCTTGTGCTCCTAAAGCAACAGCAACACCAAATAATCCTAGTCCAGCAATAATTGGACCAATCTTTATTCCCCAAAGATCTAAGACAGCAGCAAATCCTAAAACTAAAATTAAAACTTTAATAGCTTTGATAATCCAATTAATTAGATCTCTTGAAATTAAACCTCCTACAGATTTAATTACAGCTGAAAATGGTCCTACAATTTGATGGAAAGTCCAAAAAATTAATATAGTAATTAACGATCTGTTAATTGTATCAACCATGCCACTATCAACAGTCAAATAGCTAGTTGATACAAAAAAACCTAAAACAATTGGAAAAAATTTTGCAGGACCCTCCATTGAATAAACCAAAGAATTATCAAAGCTATTAGTTGACTTTGAAACGTAGTTTTCCAATTTCTTGACAACAAATTTTGAGAAAACTCCTCTCAAAAAAAGAAAGAAGGTAAAAATTACTAAAGCTATTAAAATTTCAGAAATATTTATTCCAGATATCCCCTCTTTCCAAACATCTAAAAATAAATTTTTAAAATTCTCTAATACATTCATTGATTTAATCCTCTAATTTTATCATTTCATCTCCGGGATTAAAAATTTCAACTTTTTTCCACCCTTGAGATTTAAAAATTTTTGCAACTTTTTCACTTATACACATAACTATGGATTGTGTCATCAATGGGCTTAAAGAGTAGTTTTTAACAATAGAAACAAAACTTTGAGCGCTTCTGGTTGAGTAGATAAAGATGATATCTGGCGGGTAAAGTTCGATCAATTTTTTATTTTCACTATTTAGGTCTTTTATAAGATCTGAAGAATAATTTACAATTTTTTTTACTTTAATTCCTTCTTGTTTAAGCTCAGAGTCCAAATCGTAAGAAATATTGTCTCCACAAAAATATGCGAGTTTTGAATTTTTATTTATCTTTTCTGAAATCATTATTAAATTTTTTAAAGCATTAACCGTGCCTCCAGCTGAAGACGTATTATTAAAACCAACTTGCCTTACAATTTTTTCTGTTAAAGAACCTACGCAAAAACAATGTAAATTTTTATTTTTAGAATTTAATTTAAGATTTCTAATGGCATTTGCACTTGTAAAAATAAAAGCATCAAACTCTTCAGAATTAATTGGTTCTACAGCTAAAGGCACAATCTTTAAAGTTGGTATGTGAATAATTTTGTGTCCAAGAGTAAAAAGTTTCTCCATCATGTCCTCTGCATCTATTAATGGTCTGGTAATTAAAATATTCATTTTGTTTTTGTAAAATTATTTTTAGCTAAAATTAAAAGTTTATCTCCAGCTAGTTTTCCAATGCTTATTCCGTCTTCTATATTGCCTTTAACCTTATGAGTAAAAAATTTTTCTCCATCATCGGAAAAAAGTTGAGCTGATAAAATTAATTTATTATTTTCAATAATAGCTAATCCACCAATAGCTGTATCACAATCACCACCTATAGTTTTAAGCAAGCTTCTTTCTGCCGTAGCACATTGTCTTGTAGCTTTGTGATCAATTTTTTTCAACAAATTATTAATAAAAGAATCTTCTTTTCTGCATTGAGCAGCAATAATACCTTGACCTACTGCAGGCAACATTTCATCTATTGAAAATATTTGTTTTGAATGCTCTTCTAATTTTAAAGTTTTTACTCCTGCAAAAGCAAGGACTATCCCATCATACAAACCATCTTTAAGTTTTTGTATTCTAGTATCAATATTACCTCTTATATTTTTAACTTTTGTCTTTATATTTAATTTTTTTAATTGTAACTCTCTCCTTCTAGAACTGGAACCCACGACACCGCTCCTTAATTCATTTATATTTTTAAATTTGAAACTAATGAATGCATCTCTTGGATCATTTCTTTCTAAATATGCTGCAATATTGAGAGATTCTATTTCCTCAGACGCCATATCTTTTAAAGAGTGAACAGCTATATCTATTTTTTTTTCTAAAAGATTTTCCTCAATTTCTTTGCAAAATAAATTTTTTCCTCCTATTTCTGATAGTTTTTTGTCAAAAAATACATCGCCTGAAGTTTTGATAGGTTGAATTTCAATCAAATCACTGAGCAGTTTTTCTTCATTATCTAATATTAGTTTTTTTACTTTAGCCGCATAAGCTAAGGAAAGTTTACTGCCTCTGGCTCCAATTACAATTTTTTTCATTATTAGTTTATATTTTTAAGATTTTTATTTTATACTATTCTTATATTGACTTCATAAATTAATGAAAAAAAATATTACATTTTTAGGAATTGAGACTAGTTGCGATGAAACAGCCGCAGCATTAATTCAAGAAAATGATGATGGATCTGCAAAAATTTTATCTAGCATAATTTCAAGTCAAATAAAAGAACACGAAAAGTTTGGAGGTGTAGTGCCTGAACTCGCTGCAAGAGCACATATTGAAAATATAGACTTTATTATTAATAGGGCATTAGATGAAAGTAATTTGTCAATTGCTGAAATAGACGGCGTAGCAGCTACAGCCGGGCCTGGTTTGATTGTTTGTCTAACTGTTGGACTAAATATTGGTAAATCGATTGCGGCTTTTGCAAAAAAACCTTTTATAGCCGTTAATCATCTTGAAGGTCATGCTTTAAGCCCGGGTTTGGAAAATAAAATAAAATTTCCATATTTGCTTTTACTAATTTCAGGTGGCCACTCCCAATATTTAATAGTTAGAGATATTAATGAATATGAACAGTTGGGTACAACTATCGATGATGCACTTGGTGAGGCATTTGATAAAACTGCAAAAATGTTAGATCTAGGATATCCCGGTGGACCAAATATTGAAAAATTTTCAAAGTTTGGTGATAAAAAATTTTATGAATTACCTGAGCCTATTATCAATAAAGCAGGTTGTAATTTATCTTTTGCTGGACTTAAAACAGCTGTCTTGAGAGAGTCTAAAAATATCAATGGTGATCAAAAATTAAAATACAATCTTGCTGCATCTTTTCAGCATACAATAAATAAAATTTTAGAAAAAAAAACAAAAGAGGCAATGAGACAATTTATGATTAAAACATCTTTAAAGGAAAAAATACCTTTTGTAGTAGCCGGTGGTGTCGCGGCTAATATATCTATTAGAGAAAACCTAACAAAAGTTTCGAGAGAGATGAATTTCATTCCATCTTTTCCTAATCTAAAGTTTTGCGGTGATAATGCTGCGATGATTGCCTGGGCTGGTATTAAAAGATTCAAAAAAAAACTTATTAATAATTTAGATTTTGTTGCAAAATCAAGATGGCCTTTAGATCCTACTGCTAAGTATTTAAAGGGACCTGGATTAAAACTATAAAGAAGCCTTAAATTTTACCATCAAAAATAACATTTTTTCAATTTTAAAGTGTAAAAATATTTTTTTGTCTCGTGTATTTTATTGAGTTTATTTGCTAAGACCTATCTTAAACAATCATAGAGGTTTTTTTGAGCAATTTAATTTTTAGTTTTAATAATAAGAAAATTAAGAAAATTAAAAATCCAAAAAATTTATTAGGTGGCAAGGGGGCAAACTTGGCTGAAATGGGAAGATTAGGTATGCCTGTTCCACCGGGTTTTACTATTTCAACTGAGGTTTGTGATATTTTTTATAAAAATAAAAAAAAATTACCCTCAAAAGTTTTAAGAAACATAAAACAAGAACTTAAAAATATTGAAAATCTTACAGGAAAAAAATTTGGTGACCTAAAAAATCCATTGTTAGTCTCTGTAAGATCTGGTGCAAGAGTTTCAATGCCAGGTATGATGGACACAATTCTTAATCTTGGATTAAATGATCACACTGTAAAAGCTTTATCCAAAAAAACTTTAAATGGAAGGTTTGCAAAGGATAGCTATAGACGATTTATACAAATGTATAGCAATGTTGTTTTAAATATCGAAAGTCACTTATTTGAAAGTATGATAGATAGTCAAAAATTAGCTAGCGGCGTTTTGCTTGACACTGAGTTGAATGAAAGTGACTGGGACGAATTAATTAAAAGATTTAAGGACTTAGTCAAAAAAGAAACTAAAAAAAAATTTCCACAAAATGTAGAAGAACAACTTTATGGAGCTATAAGTGCTGTTTTTCTGTCTTGGGAAAGCCAAAGAGCCAAAACTTATAGAAAGATAAATCAAATTCCAGATCATTGGGGTACAGCAGTAAATGTGCAATCTATGGTTTTTGGCAATATGGGAAATGATTGTTCAACTGGTGTTGTATTTACAAGAAATCCTTCAACTGGTGAAAATGTTTTTTATGGAGAATATTTAATTAATGCGCAAGGTGAGGATGTTGTAGCTGGAACAAGAACACCTCAACATATTACAAAAAAATCTAAAACCTCTTCAAGATCGAAAAATTCTTCTATGGAAGAGATAATGCCAAAAGTTTATCAAAATTTAAAGAAAACGTTAGAAAAATTAGAAAGTCATTATAAAGATATGCAAGATGTTGAGTTTACAGTTGAGAATAAAAAATTATGGATTTTACAAACTAGATCGGGCAAGCGGACAGCGGAAGCTGCCATTAAAATAGCTGTAGATATGGTTAAAGAAAAATTAATTAATAAAAAAGAAGCAATCTTAAGAATTGATCCTAATACGTTGGATACTCTGCTTCATCCAACATTAGACAAAAAAATTAAAAAAAATATTATTGCTAGGGGACTTCCTGCTTCACCTGGAGCAGCTTCTGGAAAAGTAGTTTTTACTGCTGAAGAAGCTGAAAGACTTAATTCAACACTACAAAATTCAATCTTAGTTAGAGTTGAAACATCACCTGAGGATATTCATGGAATGCATGCTGCTAAAGGAATTTTAACTGCGAGAGGGGGCATGACTAGTCACGCTGCAGTAGTAGCACGAGGAATGGGAAGACCTTGTGTCTCAGGATCTTCTGAAATTACTATCGACTATATTAATAAGCAATTTAAGTCAGGTGATATAACTATAAAAGAGGGTGACACTATCACAATTGACGGCACAAATGGGGAGATCATTCAAGGCACTGTACCAACTGTTCAACCAAAAATTTCAGGATACTTTTCAACAATTATGAGTTGGTCAAATAAATTTAAAAAATTAAAAATTAGAACAAACGCTGAAACAGAAAAAGACTCAAAAGTCGCGAGAGATTTTGGAGCCGAAGGTATTGGTCTTTGCAGAACTGAACATATGTTTTTTGATCAGGAAAGAATTTTATCAGTTCGTAAAATGATTTTATCTAAAACAAAAGAAGATAGAAACAGTGCCTTAGAAGAGCTTTTGCCTCATCAAAAAAATGATTTTAAAAAAATTTTCAAAGTAATGAGTGGTTTGCCTGTTACTGTTAGATTATTGGATCCGCCATTACATGAATTTTTGCCTAGAGCTCCAAAAGAAATTGAAGAAGTAGCTAATTCATTAAAAATTAATATCAAGGAAGTTAAAGACAGAATCGACGAACTACATGAACAAAATCCTATGCTGGGCCATAGAGGTTGTAGATTGGGTATTTCTTTTCCAAAAATTTACGAAATGCAGTGTGAGGCAATATTTGAAGCATTGGTAGAATGTAAAAAAGAAAAAGTTAGATCTATTACTCCCGAAATAATGATACCCTTAGTTTCAACTGATACAGAACTTAAAATTTTAAGAAACTTAGTAAACCATGTTGCTAGAAAAATAGAAAAAAAATATGAAACGAAAATAAGTTACTTGGTTGGGACCATGATTGAACTTCCGCGCGCAGCTTTGCAAGCTAAAGAAATTTCAAAATATGCAGATTTTTTTAGCTTTGGTACAAACGATTTAACACAAACAACTTTTGGTATTAGTAGAGACGACTCTGGAAAATTCTTAAACGATTATATTAACAATAAGATATTTGAAGTTGACCCTTTTGTGAGTATTGATCAAAATGGAGTAGGAGAATTAATTCAAATTGCATCTTCGAGAGGTAAGCAAACAAATAAAAAAATTAAACTTGGTATCTGTGGTGAGCATGGTGGAGATCCAAAAAGTATAGAATTTTGTTCAAAAACTGGCTTGGATTATGTTTCTTGCTCACCTTTTAGAGTGCCGATTGCGAGATTATCTGCTGCTCAAGCTGAATTAAAAAAATAATGCTTACTGAAAAAAATTTACAAAAAGATTACATTGAAAAATTAAAAAAAATGGTTCCCAAAAATTTGGTCATAGAGGAAATTTCAGACGAAAAAAAACAAATAGTTAATGAGTTTATGAGAAGTAGAAAAAAACTAGGCTTTAATTTTACAGGTCTTAACTCTCACTTTGGAAATAATTGGAACTACGAGAAATATCCCTTTGGAAATATTATGAGAGATACAAATAATAATTCTATTGTAGGTTTTATGGCTACTATTTATTCAACAAGAAAAGTAAATAATACAGAATTTGTATGTTGTAATTTAGCTAATTTTTATCTTGAGAAAGAGTTTAGAATGTTTGCATATTCTTTTTTTCTTCATATGTTGGATAAAAAAAAAATAATCATTTATTCTCATACACCAAGAAACTCAATAATTAACATTTATGAAAAACTAGGCTTTGAAATTCAAAAAATGAAATATACCATTGCATTAGGAATAAATATAAATTCGATGTTCTCCAAAAATTATGAAAGGTTTATTATTTCTGATAATAGAGAAGAAATTCTGAACATCTTAAATAATAATGATAAAAAAATTTATGAGGATCACAAAAAATACACTTGTGAACATTTTATTATTTTTGATAAAAAAAATATCTTAAAGCCATGTTACTTTGTTGCAAAAAAAAAAAAAAAATATCACATAGAGATATTAGATTTATTATATATTTCTAACATAAAAGAATTTGATCAATACGCTCCGGAAATCTTTACAAAAATTAGTTTTTTCTTTAAAAAATTTTTTATTGGACAGAGATATTTTAACCAAACAGAAATATTAAAAAACAACCCTTCCTTTTTAACTAAAACAGTAGATAAGCCTGTGCCTATAAAAAAATTTGATGATTATTATGTCTCTGATACACTCTACTCTGATCATGTTTTGTTTGATGCTTAAGTAAGACTTTAAATTATAAATTATTATGTGGTTGAGAAATTTATACTCATAGTATAGCCTATTTCAAAAAATTTGCAGTAAACACTCAGATGAAAGAAAAATTATTTTTATTAGAATTAGCAAAAGTTTTTAAAAAAAAAAGTTTAAGTAAAAATGACAGTATCAAAGAACTTGATTCACTTAACTTTCTAGAGCTTATGGAATTTAGCAATATGAATTTTAAAGACTTCGATTTTCCAGTGGACGAGTATCGAAAGTGCAAAACCATAAAAGATCTCATTAAATTATATGGAAAGAGAATTAGTTAATTGTTGATGCAAAAAGTTTACATAAACAAAATAGAACACTACCTGCCTTTAAAAAAAGAAAGTAACACGCAAGTACTGCAAAGTGCTGGAAAAAATAAAGATGATACCAAAAAGTGGATAGATAAAATTGGAATTAAAACTAGAAGAATAGTTGGTAAAAATATATTTTCTAATGACCTTGCTCTAGCGTCAGCAAAAAAAATTTTGAAGTCTATAGATCCTAATGATATTGATTATTTAATTTTTTGCACAAATACACCTGATTTTCTCCTGCCAACAAATGCATGCATACTTCAAGATAAGCTAGGCTTAAAAAAAAACATAGGAGCTATTGATGTAATTTTAGCTTGTTCTGGATATATATATACACTTGGAATTGCAAAAAGTTTAATTGCAACTAACCAAGCCAAAAATATTTTATTAATAACTTCGGATGTATATTCAAAGTTTATAAAAAAAAATGACTTTCAAAATAGAATACTTTTTGGCGATGGATCTTCTTCCACATTAATTAGCTCTAGGAAAAAAAAAAATTCATTTCAAATTGATAATTTTATATATGGTACAGATGGATCTGGTCACAAAAATGCTATAATAAATAATTTCGGTTCAAGACATTGGATCAATAAAAAAAAAGGAGGGGAGTCTTTAAACCTTGACGGCCCTGAAATATATAAATTTGCATTAAAAAGAGTTCCAGTCGCAATCAATGAATTTCTAAAAAAAAATAATTTAAAATTGAATAAAATTGATCATTTTGTTTTCCATCAAGCTAATGAGTTCATAACTAAAAGTTTGCAGCGAATACTAAATATTCCTGATGATAAAGTGTTTAATGAAATGCATGGTACGGGTAATACGTCGTCGAGCTCGATACCTATAGTATTAAGTAAAAACTTTAATAAGCTTTCATCTAAAAAAAATGTACTTCTAATAGGTTTTGGTGGTGGTTTATCATGGGGAGTGTGTTTAATCAAAAGAAGTAAATAAAAATCAATTTAAAATTAAATTAATAGTTAAAAAATTTATGTATTTAGGTTAAGGCATCAAATGATGGATCAGTTACTACCTGTAATTTATATGATAGGAGTTCTGTTATTAGTTCTTCCTGCTTTTTTGCAATCAAATTCTAAACTAAAACAATTCTTAACTAATTTTACTGTTTGGATTGTTGTTGT
>MDTG01069090.1_pt1 | contig 21831 bp, 23 predicted proteins | sample 811421 | NCBI WGS metagenome assembly MDTG01 (sample SAMN05326645, study PRJNA326480) | marine metagenome | isolation source: seawater | place: Pacific Ocean: South East | collected 2011 | reverse complement strand
CCTAGGCTTTTAAGTCCTTTGTGTCTACCAATTTCACCACGAGGGCACTGTGTTCTTTTTGTTGTTATTGTTAATATATTAATACACAAGGATTTTAAAGAAGTAAAAAAGAATTTTATTCCGACTCTGTCTTTCAGTCTGCTTCCAGTTAAAGTATAACAATTCAATGAAAAAAATCTTAATTTATAATTCTGGTGGGGGTTTAGGTGACTCTATACAAATCATCCCTTTAATATTAAGTATTAAAAATCACTTTAACAAATCAGATATTCTTTATCTTGGTGCTCACGATAATCACTATTTAGGGAAATTAAAACAATATGGAATAAATATACCAACATTTGAAACGGATTTAAAATACTTTGGATTTAGAATTTGGCATTATTTTTATGCAAAAAAAACAATTGCAAAAATAAATAATCATAAATTTGATCTTATAATTGACCTTCAATCAAAGCTAAGAAATACTCTGATTTTAAAAAAAATACCTCATAAACATTTTTATTCCTCTACATTTAATTTCTTTTTTTGTTCAATAAAAAATGATTATTCATTCAACAAAAATATTAATAAAATGACTTTAAATAATTTAAGTAAATTTCTAAATACTGAAATTGAGACCATAAATTATCAAGTAAATCAAATATCATCTATATATCACGCGGAAGCTTTAAGATTACTTCCAAAAAAAAATTATATAGGATTCTCTACTACTCAAGGTAATGTATACAGAAAAAAAAATTGGCCTTTGGAAAATTTTATTTTGTTGGCACAAAAAATAAAAGAGAGAAACAAGATACCAGTTTTTTTTATTGAAAAGGATAAAGAAGAATTAATTAAAGACATTAAATCAAAAATTCCCGATGCTTTATTTCCTGAATTTGATTCAGATTTATCATGCCCTGCATTAGTAACAGCATTAGCTAAAAGATTAGAAAAAACTATTTCAATTGACAATGGCGTGATGCACATGATTGGATTATCAAAAACTCCAATGATTGTTCTATTTGGACCAACTAATCCAGATAAGTTTGCGCCAAATATCAATAATATCAAAATATTAGATAGTAAAAAAATTTATAATTCAAAAGATATTTCTAAAATAACTATAGATGATGTTTTGGAATTTATCTAACTTCTAAATATTTTTATTTTTTTTTGCCTTACCATTTTCAGGATATTGTTATTACACAATTTAATTTTACTTTTATTTGTCGATCGCAAAACGATAGATACACCAATTTTTCCTAGTCTAAAAAAAGGATAACTGCCAATTTCCACATATTTAGAATATTTTTTTTGAATTTTAGCTAATTCTTTAGCTATATTGCTCTCAACGGTTATTAGGTTTATTGATTTATTTTTTGTAACTTGCCCTTTAACTAAAAATTTTTTACAATTATCAATCATTGATTTTAATATTGAAGGCACCCCTGGTAAACATAAAATATTTTTAATTTTAAATCCTGGTGCCGCGCTTGATGGATTGTAAATTAAATTTGCTCCTTTAGGCATTTTTGCCATTTTTTTTCTTCCATCATTAAATTTTACTTTTCCATAATATTTTTCAAGAATTGAGTAAGCTTCTTTATGGAACTCATATTTTAGATTAAAGGCTTTTGATATAGATTTTGCTGTGATGTCATCATGAGTTGGACCTATTCCTCCAGTCGTAAATACATAATTAAATCTCTTACTTAAATCTAAAATATTACTAACAATTGTTTTCTCGTTATCAGGTATAACTCTCACTTCTTTAACTAAAATACCACACTTTTGATTCAGCCATTTAGATATAAATGAAACGTTTAAATCTTGTGTTCTTCCTGATAGTATTTCATTACCAATAATAAGAATCGATGCTTTTATTTTTTTATTTTTTTTATTCATTCTTTGATACAATTTTTATCTATGAATTTTGAAACTCCATTAATATCAGGTGTTCTATTAAAAAGATATAAACGTTTTTTTGTAGATGTAAAAATAAAAGAAAAAATTGTTACTGCTCACTGTCCAAATACTGGATCTATGATGGGTTTATTAGATAAAAAAAATAAAGTATGGCTGAGTAAGTCTAATAACAAGAAAAGAAAACTTAAATATACTCTACAAATAATAGAAGTTGCTGGGAAAAAAGTTGGTGTGAACACTCATCTAACAAACAAAATTGTCCTTGAGGCTTTGAAAAATAATGAAATTAAAGAATTCAATAAAAATAAGATAATTAAGCCTGAGCAAAGATACGGAAAAGATACAAGATTCGATTTCCTAATTGATCAAAAGGGTAAAAAATCTTTTATTGAGGTTAAAAATGTAACCTTATCTAGAAAAAAAAATCTTGCAGAATTTCCTGATGCAATGACTTCTAGAGGAGCAAAACACATTAAAGATTTAATAAATGCCCGTCAAAATGGTTTTAATTCTTATCTTTTTTTTGTAGTTCAGCGAAACGATTGTAATCACTTCTCTGTTGCAAGTGATATTGACCCCGAATATTCTAAATTATTAACATTGGCCTATAAAAAAAAGGTTAAAATACTCTGCTATGATTGTAAATTTTCCTCAAAAGGAATAAAACTCAATAATCAAATTAAATTACAAATTAATGACTGATAATATTGAAGAAGCTTTTGAAAAAACCCGTATTGCAGGATCTATTGCAGCAGCGACTCTAGACGAAGTTGCTAGCTTCATTAAACCTGGTGTAACAACTGAACAAATTGATGAGCTTTGTTATAAAATTATAAAAGATAATGGAGCATACTCTGCTCCTTTATTTTATAGAGGATTTCCAAAATCTTGTTGCACATCTACAAATCACATTGTTTGTCATGGCATACCTAAAAATAAATTTTTAGATGAGGGAGATATAATAAATATTGATGTCACAGCTATAAAAGATGGTTGGCACGGTGATACAAGTAGAATGTTTTCAGTGGGAGAAATATCAGTTAAAGCTAATCATTTAGTAAAAACAACTTATGAATCTATGATGAAAGGAATAGATGTATTAAATAGTAAAGCTACTGTTGGAGATATTGGTTATGCTATTCAAAGCCATGTAGAAAAGGAAGGATTTTCTGTAGTTAGAGATTTTTGCGGACATGGATTAGGAAGAAGTTTTCACAAAGAACCAAATATTCTTCATTATGGTAAAAAAGGTTCAGGTCATAAATTATATGAAGGAATGATTTTTACCATTGAGCCAATGATAAACGAAGGTCTAGCGGAAACTAAAACACTAAATGATGGTTGGACTGCAGTTACAAAAGATAAAAAATTATCAGCACAATTTGAACACACTGTTGGTATAACAAAGGATGGATACGAAATTTTTACATCCTCAAAAAAAGGATTAAATTTTCCTCCATACACAAAATGATAGAAAGATATTCAAGAAAAGAATTGAAAGATATTTGGGATGAGAAAAACAAATATAAGCTATGGTTAGATATTGAATTAGCTGCCGCAGAGTCTATGGAAAAGCTTAAAATTATTCCAAAAGGAGTTGTTAAAAAAGTTAAGTCTAAAGCAAAAATAAATGTAAAAAGAATTTTAGATATAGAAAAAAATGTAAAACATGATGTTATTGCATTTTTAACTTCAATTACTGAAAAAGCTGGTAAAGAAGCAAGATATCTACATAAAGGTATGACATCCTCTGATGTGTTGGATACTTGCTTTAATTTACAATTAAAACAATCTGGTAATATTTTATTAGACGATTTAAATAAATTACTAACTTCAATAAAGAAACAAGCAATTAAACATAAGTTTTCTTTATGTATAGGAAGAAGTCATGGAATTCACGCTGAACCTACTACTTTTGGATTAAAACTGCTGACTTTTTATCAAGAATTTTTGAGAAATAAAAAAAGATTACAAGATTCTATTAACGAGATATCAACTTGTGCAATATCTGGTGCAGTTGGAACTTTTGCAAACATAGATCCTAGAGTTGAAAAATTTGTTGCAAAAAAACTTAAATTAAAAGTAGAGCCAATTTCAACTCAAGTTATTCCAAGAGATAGGCATGCTCAATTCTTCTCTACTCTAGCAATCATAGCAAGTTCCATAGAGAGATTTTCAATAGAAATAAGACATTTGCAAAGAACAGAAGTTTTAGAAGTTGAAGAATTTTTTGGAAAAAAACAAAAAGGCTCCTCCGCTATGCCTCATAAAAAAAATCCAATCTTAAGCGAAAATCTTACAGGTCTCTCAAGGTTAATTAGATCTTCGGTAATACCAGCTCTGGAAAATGTAGCTCTCTGGCACGAGAGAGATATATCTCATTCAGCTGTAGAGAGAAATATTGGGCCAGATTCAACCATAACTCTAGATTTTGCACTTAATAGATTAAATGATGTAGTCAAAAATTTAAATATTTATCCCAAAAATATGATTAAGAATATGAATATAACAAATGGACTTTTCTTTTCTCAGCGAGTTTTACTAGAACTAACTTCAAATGGTTTCACTAGAGAACAAGCTTATAAGATAGTTCAAAAAAATGCCATGCAATCATGGAGTAACAAATCGTCTTTTTACAAAAATATAGCAAATGACAAGAAAATTAATAAAAAAATACCTGTTAATAAATTAAAAAAGTTATTTGATTTTAGTTACCATACAAAGCGAATTAATATAATTTTCTCTAGAAGTTTAAAAAAATAATTTATGAATAAAGGAAAAAAATTATACGAAGGTAAAGCTAAAATCATTTATGAAACAAATGAAAAAGGTTTAGTAATACAACACTTCAAAGATGACGCTACTGCTTTTAATAATTTAAAAAAAGCAAATGTTGAAGGTAAAGGTGTTTTAAACAATAGAATTTCTGAACATATTCTCACAAGTTTATCTCAATGTGGAATTAAAACTCACTTAATAAAAAGATTAAATATGAGAGAGCAATTAATAAAACATGCTGAAATAATTCCGATCGAATTCATTGTTCGAAATATAGCCACAGGTTCTTTGTCTAAAAGACTCGGAATTGCTGATGGGACTTTATTAGAAAAACCTTTGTTTGAATATTGTTATAAGGATGATGATTTGGGTGATCCTCTTATTGCTAAAGAACATATTTATGCTTTTAATTGGGCAAAAGAAGAAGAAATTGATGAAATAGATAAAATGACTTTTAGAATTAATGACCTTTTGCAAGGAATGTTTAGAGGTGTTGGAATAAAATTGGTAGATTTTAAATTAGAATATGGAAAAGTTTGGAATAAAGAAACAGAAGAATATGAAATTGTTTTAGCTGACGAAATAAGCCCAGATACATGTAGATTGTGGGATGTAAAAAGTGAAAAAAAACTAGATAAAGATAGATTTAGAAAAGACTTAGGTAATATTGTCCAAGCATATCAAGAAGTAGCAAGAAGATTGGGTATCATGCCAGAGGAAACTAATATAAGTGAAGTTAATTTCGGTAAAGCTACATCAATAAAATTCAAGAAAAAATAATTTGAAATTTTCAGTAACAGTTACATTAAAAAAAGATGTACTTGATCCCCAAGGAAAAGTAGTCCAACAAACTTTACAAAATATGGGAATGAAAACTTTAAAGGGACTTAGGCAAGGAAAATATTTTGAGATAGATATTGACGAAAGTGAAGAAAGGATTGCAAAAGAAAAAATTGAGGAAATGTGTAAAAAACTATTAATAAATTTAATAATTGAGGATTATAAAGTAAATAAAATATAAATGAATTCTTCAGTAATTGTTTTTCCTGGTTCAAATTGTGATAGAGACATTGCCAACGCTTTGGAAAAATTTCAATTCAAAAATAAAATGGTTTGGCATAAAGACACTGAACTTCCTAAATCTGATATTATAGTAATTCCAGGTGGATTTTCTTATGGAGATTATTTAAGATCAGGAGCTATTGCGGCAAAATCTAATATATTGAAAGAAGTAATCAAGGCTGCAAATTCAGGATGTCTTGTTTTGGGAATTTGTAATGGTTTCCAAATATTGATAGAGACTGGTTTATTAAAGGGTACATTGCTTAGAAATAAAAATCTTAAATTTTTGTCTAAAGACACTTGTATTAAAGTAATTAATAATAAAAATGAATTTTGCAAAAATTATAAAAAGGATGAAATAATAAAATTAAATATTGCTCATAACGAAGGAAATTATTTTACAAGCAAAAATCATTTAGCCGAACTCGAGGCCAAAGAACTAATACCTTTTAAATACTGTAATAACAAAGGTGATATTGATGAAGAGTCTAATCCCAATGGTTCAATAAACAATATAGCTGGAATTTTAAATGAAAAGAAAAACATATTAGGTATGATGCCTCATCCTGAGCGTATGGTTGATAAACTTATTTCAAGTGAAGATGGTGCTAATCTTTTTTTAAGTATTTTGAATTAATGAAAATTACTGATGAAATAGTTGCTAAACATGGGTTAAAAAAAAATGAGTTTTCAAAAATTAAAACTCTTTTAAAAAGAGATCCAAACTTATTGGAGTTAGGAATATTTTCTGCAATGTGGAATGAGCATTGTTCGTATAAATCCTCTAAAATTCATTTAAAAAAGTTACCTACAAAAAATAAAAATGTAATTCAGGGTCCCGGTGAAAACGCTGGTGTAATAGATATTGGAGATGATGATGCAATTATTTTTAAAATAGAAAGTCATAATCACCCTTCATATATAGAACCTTATCAAGGAGCAGCGACCGGTGTAGGAGGAATTCTAAGAGATGTTTTCACAATGGGAGCGAGGCCTATCGCTTTACTAAACTCTATACACTTTGGATCACCGGATCACAAAAAAACAAGAAACTTATTACATGGTGTTGTTTCTGGTATAGGTGGCTATGGTAATTGTATAGGGATACCAACAGTTGCTGGAGAAACAAAATTTAATAGCACATATAATGAAAATATTTTAGTAAACGCCATGGCAGTGGGACACGCCAAAAAAAATAAAATTTTTTATTCAAAAGCAAAAGGAATAAATAAATCAGTTGTTTATGTTGGTTCAAAGACTGGAAGAGATGGAATTCATGGAGCTTCGATGGCATCTGCTGAGTTTGATGAAAATTCAGAAGAAAAAAAACCTACTGTTCAAGTGGGTGACCCATTTACAGAAAAACTTTTGATGGAAGCTTGTTTAGAACTTATGAAAGATAATTCAATAATATCGATTCAGGATATGGGAGCTGCAGGTTTGACATCTTCTAGTGTGGAGATGGCTCACAAAGGAGATTTAGGATTAGAACTAAATTTGAGTAGAGTACCTTGTAGAGAAGAAAAAATGACACCTTATGAAATGATGCTTTCAGAAAGTCAAGAAAGAATGCTTATCATTTTAGAAGACGGTAAAGAAGAAATGGCAAAAAAAATTTTCGACAAATGGGATTTAGATTTTGTTGTAATAGGAAAAACAACTAATACAAAAAATTTGGTTTTATTATTTGAAGAAAAAAAAGTAGCAGAAATACCAATTGATGCTTTATCCTCTAAAGCTCCAATATATGATAGGAAGTGGTCAAAATCAAAATTGCCAGAAAAAAAAATTAAAATTCAAGATCTAAAAAAAATCAGCTTAGAAAAGTCTGTTTTAAAAATATTATCTTCACCTAATAATTCTAATAAAAAATGGATAACAGAGCAATACGATCAGATGGTAATGTGTGACACTGCTCAAAGATCAGGTTCAGATGCTGCCATCATAAGAATTCATAATAAAGATAAAGCAATAGCGGTAACAGTAGACTCATCCGCAAATTACTGTAAGTCTCATCCTTTGACAGGCGGAAGACAAATAGTTTGTGAAAGTTGGAGAAATTTAATTAGTTCAGGTGCTCAACCAATAGCAATAACTAATTGTTTAAATTTCGGAAATCCAGAGAATCCAGAAATTATGGGTGAGTTTGCTGAATGTGTACAGGGTATAAAAGAATCTTGTGAATTTTTAAATTACCCAGTTGTTTCCGGTAATGTATCTTTTTATAACGGAACAAATAAAAAAAATATTTTTCCTACGCCAGTAATTGGTGGAGTTGGTTTAATAAAAAACCTCAAAGAACCTTTAAATCAAAATTTTCAAAAAAAAGAGAGTATAATCCTTTTAATTGGAAAAACTTTTGGTCACTTAGGACAAAGTATTTTTTTACAAGAAGTACACTCAATGATGGACGGTTCCCCACCTGAGATAAATTTAACTAATGAAAAAAATAATGGTGAAACTGTTCTTAAAATTATAAATAAAAATTTAGTCAATTCAGTTCATGATGTTTCTTCTGGTGGGTTAATTGTAGCATTAGCAGAAATGTCTATTCATTCACAAATTGGGGTTAAAATATCTAAACCTAAAAAGTTATCCAATACATTTGAGTACTTCTTTGGTGAGGACCAAGGACGATATTTAATTGAAATCAATCAGAATAAATTAAGTACTGTCGAAAAAATCCTCAAGGAAAATAATGTTTTTTTCGAACAAGTGGGAATAACCCAAGAAAAAGATTTTGAAATACAGGGTGAATTTAAATTGGATTTAAAAGATCTATATAATATTAACAATAAGTGGTATTATAATTACTGATGGCACTATCTTCTAAAGAAATTAAAGACTTAATTATTAGTTCAATTCCAGACGCAACTATAGAAATTAAAGATCTTATGGGCGACAATAATCACTATTCTGCAATAATAAAATCTAAGTTATTTAATAACTTATCAAAAATCGAACAACATAAAATGGTTTATAAATCTTTAAAAGGAAAAATGGGAAACGAATTACATGCTTTTACAATTACTACTGAGGGAAAAGAATAAATGGAAATTAAAGAAAAAATAAAAGACTTAATTAATAAAAATGATATTTGTTTATTCATGAAAGGAACGCCAGATGCACCTCAATGTGGTTTCTCTATGGCGGTATCTAATGTTCTTAAGCACCTAAATGTTAAATTCATTGGCGTCAATGTACTTGAGGATGAAAAAATACGTCAAGGAATAAAAGACTTCAGTGATTGGCCTACTATTCCTCAATTATACATAAAAGGAGAATTTATTGGTGGTTGCGATATAGTTAAGGAAATGTTTGAGAAGGGAGAATTGAAAAATTTACTAAAAAATAAATCGTTAATTTAATTCTTCTCAATAAAAACTATTTTCGACTCTTCTAAATTTCCACTAAATTTTTCTAAAGACTTAATATTATCGAATAAAAGTTTCTGTTCTTTTTTACTAAAGATTTTAGAGGTAAAGAACTCTTTTTTATTTAAACAATCGATTAAATTATCAACTAAAATATGATCAATATCTTTCAAATGATCAAAATAATTTGGATGCATATAATCCTCTATAATGTAAAATCCATTTGGTTTTAATAATTTAAAATAATCTTTGAGAGAATTTAATATATCACTTAATAAATGAGAGCCATCATCTATTATAATGTCAAAGAAAGGTTCGTTACTTTCATTTTCTATCAGCTTTAAAAATTTATTTTTACTTTTTTCATTAGCTACATCAATACCAAATACATTTATTTGATTTGATTTATATTTAAAATTTGAAATATTTATATCTAAGCAATATATCTTTGAATTTGGAAAAAATTTTGCAAAGCTTGCTGCAGATGCTCCAGAATAACTTCCAATTTCAAGAATTTTTATGGGTAAATCCTTAAATTTAATTAATTTATTCTGATAAAATTTTGAGTAACCATGTCCGCTATTTTTAATATTTTTCCAGTTACTAGCTTTATCTGATCCGTAATAAGAGAACAATTCTTCAAAATCTTTTCTAGAAAAATAATCTTTATCAATATTTTTTTTTCTTTTTAATAAATATATGAAAAATCTTTTATATAAACTTAAAAAATTCAATCTTATCTTGAATAGTATTCGATTACTAAGCTTGGCTCCATGATAACCGGGTAAGGAACTTCTGAAAATTTAGGTATACGAACTAATTTTACTGATTTGTTTTTGTTATCTAATTGTATGTATTCAGGTACATCTCTTTCTTTGCTCTGTAAGGAACCATCTATTACATTTAGCTTCTTCGATTTCTCTCTAACTTCAATTGTGTCAGTCTCTTTGACAAGATAGCTTGCGATGTTAACTTTTTTTTTGTTAACTTTAATATGTCCATGATTAATGAGTTGTCTAGCTGCAAATACTGTGGGTGCAAACTTCCCACGATAAATCACAGTGTCCAATCTACTTTCTAATAAAGCAATCAAGTTCTCAGTTGTATCACCTTTTTTTGACAAAGCTTTTCTATAAATATTTCTAAATTGTCTCTCGTTAATATTTCCGTAATAAGCTTTCAATTTTTGTTTAGCTTGTAACTGAATTCCATAATCAGTTGGTTTACCTTTTCTTGCTTGCCCGTGTTGTCCTGGCGCGTAAGCTCTGCTATTGAAAGGGCTTTTCGGCCTACCCCAAAGATTTACTTTTAATCTTCGGTCGACTTTATGTTTAGATTTTAGTCTTTTTGTCATATTTATTGTTCAGGTTTATAAGGTATGTGTGGCTATTGTCAATTAAGCTTTAGTTTTTTTTTTAGCTAATGTGCTTATAATACTAGCAAAAATCCTCAGTTCTTTGTCGCTGGGCTCAAACCTGTAAAAAAGATTATTGATATTTACTATCATTGCATGTTTTTTTTCCTCTGGGATAAAAAAATTTTTTTCCTCAAGAAGCGCTTTTAAATGATTAATTAATTGATTTATCTTTTTTTTGGAAGCAATTCTAATTGATTTTTTTGATTTTTCAAACTTAGCAGGATTAAAAAGCTTAAATAATTCATAACAAACAATAGTTAATGAGTGCGAAAGGTTCATGGACTTGAATTTTTTTGAAGTTGGTATTTGAATTATATAATTGGAGTAAGATATATCTACGTTAGAAAGTCCAGATGCTTCTGGACCAAACATTAACCCGTATTTTAGATTTTTTTTTTGGGATATAATTTTTAAAAATTTTTTAATAGATATATGTTTTTTATTTATATCTCTTTTTCTTGCACTTAAAGAAAAGACAATATCAAATTGAGAAATTGAGTCTAAAGTATTTTGAAAAATTTTTGCTTTTTTAATTACATCGTAAGCTCCTACTGAGGTAGCTTTTGCTTTTTGATTAGGCCAACTTTGTTTTGGAGAGACTAAATGCATTTTTGAGAATCCAAAATTTTTAATTGCTCTTGCACAAGCACCAATATTTTCTCCTATTTGAGGTCTGACCAAGATAAAGCCAAATTTATTGTTCATTTAAGTTTGCTGGGGCTTTTTCTTTATATAATTTGTAATCTAAGCTGTCTATCAATGCTTTAAAAGAAGCCTCAATGATGTTGGGTGATACACCTACAGTGAACCAACTTATACCAGATTTATCAGTGCTTTCGATTAAGACTCTAGTAGTGGCTTCAGTTCCAGTATTTAAAATTCTTACTTTATAATCTAATAATTTTAAATCTGAGAAATACTTATAATATTTTTCAACCTTCTTAAAATTTGATCTAATAGCATTATCCAAAGCATTTACGGGTCCGTTACCCTCGCCGGTACATTCAATTTTTTTATTATCAATTAAAAAAGTTACTTTTGCTTTTGTTTTAATGTTATCAGATTTTGAAACCGTTACATCATATTCAATAACTTTTAAATATTCTGGAACTTTGCCTAGCAACCTATTTGCTAAAAGTTCAAAAGATGCATCAGCTCCATCATATGAATATCCGCTAAATTCTCTATGTTTTACTTCATCAAGAATTTTTTGTATCTTCGGATTTTTTGAATCAATTTTAATTCCATAGTGTTCTAATCTTGATAGAATATTTGATCTACCAGCCTGATTAGAAACAATTATATTTCTATGGTTACCTACTAATTTTGGATCAATATGCTCGTATGTTTTCGGATCTTTTTGAACCGCAGACGCATGCAAACCTCCCTTATGAGAAAAAGCAGATGAACCTACGTAGGCCATATTTTTATTAGGTTTTCTATTTAAAATCTCATCTAAAAATCTAGAACATTCAGTCAATGCTGATAATTTATCTTTCTTGATATTGATTTCAAACTTTTCACTAAATGTTTTTTTTAAAAATAATGTTGGAATAATGGACATCAAATTTGCATTTCCACATCTTTCTCCTAATCCATTTATGGTGCCTTGTATTTGTCTTGCTCCTGCTAATACAGCTGTAAGTGAGTTTGCTACCGCATTTTCAGTATCATTATGAGCATGAATTCCTAAATTTTTTCCAGGAATTATTTTTGAAACTTTAGATACAATTTCACCAACTTCATTAGGTAAAGTTCCGCCATTTGTATCACAAAGAACAAGCCATCTTGCTCCAGCATCATAAGCTTGCTTTAAACAATCTAGAGCATAATTTGGATTTGCTTTATAGCCATCAAAAAAATGCTCTGCATCAAAAAGAAACTCTTTTTTATTTTTAACAAAGTGTTTTGCTGTTTCTTTTATATTTTCTAAATTCTCCTCATTTTTAATACCTAGAGCTATCTTTACGTGATAATCCCAGGCTTTGCCCACTATACAAACAGCTGGACAATTTGCATTTACTAGCGGTGATAAACTAGGGTCATTGTCTGAACTTCTTCCAGTCTTTTTTGTCATTCCAAAAGCAGTAAAAATAGTTTTATCGAATTTAGGTGGATTTCCAAAAAACTCAGTGTCTACAGGATTAGCACCGGGCCAACCACCTTCAATATAATCAACGCCAATATCAGAAAGTATTTTTGCAATTTTAATTTTATCTTGAACATTAAAATCTACTCCTTGAGTTTGCGCTCCATCTCTCAAAGTCGTATCAAATATGTAAATTTTATCTTTGCTCATTTATATTTCCAACTAGTTTTATCTTTTTGGTCTTCTATTACTACTCCTTTATTCAATAATTCATCTCTGATTTTATCTGCTAAATTGTAATTTCCTTCCTTCTTTGCTTTTTTTCTCTCATTAATTTTATTAATAATAAAATCTTCTGATATTTGAACATTTGTTTTCTTAAATTCATTCCAGTTAGATTTATCTACATCAAATAATCCAATAAAACGACATGCGCTATTGAATAATTTTTTACTTTTTTCATCTCCATTAGACGCATCATTATAAAGACTGTGTATTTTTGCAATAAAAGCTGGAGTATTTAAATCGTCTAAAAGATTTTCCAAAATATTTGATATATTTTCGTCATTTGGTTTGTCATAAAAATTATACCATTTATCAATTGTTTTTTTTTGATTTTGAAGAAGTTCTTCGTTCCAATCTAATGGTTGACTATAGTGGGCACTTAAAAGAGCCAATCGTACTACTTGTCCAGAGTACTTTTTTACTGCCTCATCAATTGTGACTACATTTTTGAGTGATTTTGACATCTTTTCTTTATTAATTGTTACAAATCCATTATGAAGCCAATAATTCGCAAAATTTTTCGTAGAATTGTTGCTACAAGATTGAGCAATTTCATTTTCATGGTGAGGAAAAATTAAGTCTAACCCTCCTCCATGTATGTCAAAGTTTTTTCCAAGATATTTCTCACTCATCACTGAACATTCTAAATGCCATCCAGGCCTACCTTTACCCCATGGTGAGTCCCAACCTGGCTCTTGACTTTCGGAAGGTTTCCATAAAACAAAATCTAGAGGATTTTTTTTTAATTTTGAAACTTCAATTCTTGCTCCAACTTTTAAATCTTCTAGATTTTTATTTGATAGCTTTCCATAATCCTTGAAAGATGAGACTGAAAAATAAACGTGGCCTTTATTCTCATATGCAAATCTTTTTGAAATTAAAGAAGATATCATTTCGATCATTTCATTTATATGATCAGTTGCTTTTGGCTCTTGAGATGGCTTTAAGCAATTTAAATTTTTACAATTATTATGAAAAATTTTAATAACATGGTCTGTTATTTCTTTAATAGATTTATTTTTATTTTTTGAAGCTTCTATAATTTTATCATCGACATCTGTTATGTTTCTTACATAATTTACATTACCGCCATAAATTACTCTTAAAACTCTAAACAAAGTATCAAACACTACTAGACTTCTTGCGTTACCAACGTGAGGATTGTCATAAACTGTAGGGCCACAAGCATACATTGTAATTTCTTTTGAATTAATTGGTTTAAAAAATTCTTTTTTCCTTGTTAGGGAATTGGTTAATTTGAGATTATTTTTCATTAAATTTGCAAATAGGTATTGGGTTCATTTTATGAAGATTCTTTTTTCTTATTTCTAAGTACTTCTTGTGATTTGGATCATTTTTATTTTCCATTGCTTTTTCTATTTCAGAATAAGTCATACCTAATTGATCTTTATCGTTCCTACCATCATTCCAGAGCCCATCTGTTGGTTCGGCTTCTATAATGTTGCTCAAAATTCCAAGATGCCTACCTAACTCCCATACTTGCGTTTTATTACAATCTGCTATTGGAGATATATCAACGCCTCCATCGCCATATTTTGTGTAAAAACCAACACCAAAATCTTCAACTTTATTTCCTGTTCCAACAACAATACCTGAATTTGCTGCTGCAACTTGATATAATGTAGCCATTCTTAACCTCGCTCTTGAGTTGGCAAAACCATGCAAATTACTAAATTCATTTAGCGTTTTTTCAAAAGAATTAAATACTTTTTCAAGTTCAATAAATTTATGTTCTACATTTTTAAATTTTGATGTTAACCATTTTCCATGCTCAAAGCTTAAATCGTTTTGAATCTTAATTTGATTAATCGGCATACTTAAAACAATTGTTTTTCTCCCTGTCAAAGCACATAATGTGCTAACAACTGATGAGTCTATACCTCCTGATATTCCAACAATTAAAGATTTTGGATTAAAGGATGAATTTTTGCAATAGCTGTCTATCCAATCTTTTATTATATTTGCTCTTTTTTCTACATTCATAATCAATTTTCTACCTTAATCCTTTTTCAGGATTCTATCTTAATAATTATATAATAATTATTAAGACGCTGCTTGAATAATATTTTTTGAATATTGCGAATTTTTCTTTATTTCCTCTGAAATTAAGAAAGCAAGTTCTAAAGCTTGTGAGGCATTTAATCTCGGATCACAATGAGTTCTGTATCTATTAGTTAAATCACTATCAGATATTTTTTGCGCTCCTCCCGTACATTCTGTTACGTCTTGGCCAGTCATTTCAACATGCAGACCTCCTGCATAACTACCTTCTGATTGGTGGATACCAAATACATTTTTTACCTCTTTTAAAACATTGTCAAAAGGTCTTGTTTTAAGTCCACTTGTCGCTTTTATTGTATTCCCATGCATTGGATCACAAGACCAAATTACGTTTAAACCTTCTTTCTTAACAGTTTTAATTAATTTAGGTAAAAACTCCTCGGCTTTGTTGGCGCCGAATCTAGAAATTAAAGTTAGTCTTCCAGCTTCATTTTCGGGGTTAAGAATATTACATAACTTAACAAGTTCATCAGGTTTTAGTGAAGGACCACATTTAAGTCCTATAGGATTTTTAATACCTCTACAAAATTCAACATGCGCTCCATCAGGCTGCCTTGTTCTATCACCAATCCACACAAAATGAGCAGAAGTGTCATGATATTCTCCCGTTGTCGAGTCGACTCTTGTCATAGCTTCCTCGAAAGGAAGAAGTAATGCTTCATGAGAAGTATAAAAATTTACTGTTCTCAATCTTCTATTATTGTCAGGATTTATCCCACATGCTTCCATGAATGATAAGGCATCACTAATTTTTTCTTCAATCTCTTTATACTTTCCTTTAGTCTTTTTATTTATAAATCCTAAATTCCATAAATGTACTTGCCTTAGGTCTGCAAATCCTCCTTGAGAAAAAGCTCTGATTAAATTTAATGTTGATGCAGATTGAGCGTAGGCTCTGAATAATCTTTTTGCATCAGGTACTCTAGCTTTTTCTGAAAATTCCATACCATTGATATTATCTCCTAAATAACTAGGAAGTTCTTTCCCATCCTTAGTTTCGAAGGGTGAACTTCTTGGTTTTGAAAACTGGCCTGCTATTCTTCCAACTTTTATTACAGGCAAAGATGCTGAGTGAGTTAAAACTAATGACATCTGAAGTATAGCCTTAAAAGTATCACGGATATTATCAGGATTGAACTCCGCAAAACTTTCCGCACAATCTCCGCCTTGTAACAAAAAAGCTTTACCTTTTGCTACTTGAGCTAAAGATTCTTTTAAAGATCTCGTTTCACCAGCAAAAACTAATGGTGGATATTTTTTTATTTTACTTAATACTAAATCCAACTCTTTCTTATCCTGATAAACAGGCAAGTGTTTTGCAGGGTATTTCGTCCAACTATTTAAATTCCATTTTTTCATATTCAACCTGTGATATATATATATTGGTCTTTGTAATTTTCCAAGTTAGAATTAATAATAAATTATTAAACATGACAAAATTAAACAAAATATTCAAAGAAAAAACAGAAAAACAGCTAATTATAGAATTTATACGCTTATTTAAAACTTTAATTGAAAAAAAAGAAAAAAATGAGAGATTTAGCTTTGCTTTGCCTGGCGGTACAAGTCCAATAAATCTGTATAAATATTTATCAAAAGCTAAAATCAATTGGAAAAAAATTGATTTGTTTTTGGTGGATGAAAGATTTGTAGCTTATAAATCAAATAACTTAAATTTTAATACAGTAAAAAAATATTTAATAAATAAAATAAATATTAGTAAAAAAAACATTTTTTTTATAAATACTAATAAAGAAAATGTTTTTGAAACAACAAAAGATTATGAAGAGAAATTAAAAAATTACTTCAAAAATAGAAAAATACAATTTGATTTAATACTCTTGGGTATGGGTTTAGACGGACATATCGCGTCTATTTTTTCCGATAATTTAGATATTAAAGATAAAGATTTGGTCTGCACAGTTTTGAAAGAAGATTTTGAAAGAATTTCTCTTAAATTGGAAACAATCAATAAAGCAAAAAAAATAATTCTTTGGTTGAATAATAAAAGAAAATCACGTGCTTATAGAAAAATAAAAAGCAAAAAAAATGTTCCTGTTAATAAATTAAATAAAAAAAAAGTAGATTTATTTTTAGTTAATTAAAATAGTTTATTCAACTGTAACTGATTTTGCTAAATTTCTTGGTTTATCAATATCACAATTTTTTAATAAGGCGACATGATAAGCCAACAATTGAACAGGGATTGTTAGTAAAATTGGAGAAAGTAAGTTATCTAGCGACGGTACCCTTAATCCAAATCTAATATTTTCATTTATTAATTCTTTTTTATTATCGGTTAAGAATAATATTTTTCCTCCTCTTGCAATCACTTCTTGCATATTTGATAAAGTTTTTTCGAAATACTTATCTTTTGGTGCAATGACAATTACTGGTAAACCTTCTTCAATTAAAGCTAAAGGACCATGCTTCATCTCTCCAGCGGGATATCCTTCTGCGTGTAAATAGGATAATTCTTTTAACTTCAGAGCCCCTTCCAAAGCTATTGGGAAAGATAAACCTCTTCCTAAAAACATCGAGCCTTTTGCGCCAATAAATTCTTTTGCCATTGATTGTATATTGCTTTCAACTTCTAAACATTTTTGAATTGCTTTTGGCAAAGCATTTAAATTTTTGAGTTTTTTTTGAAAATTTTCATCACTTATATCTTTTCTATTTTTAGCTAATTTTAAACACAAGATATATAGAACTATCATTTGGCCCAAAAATGCTTTAGTTGAAGCAACACCAATTTCAGGACCAGCATGAATAGGCAAAACCCAATCAGAATTTCTAGCAATTGAACTTTCTATAACATTAACAATTGAACAAGTTTTTACATTATTTTTTTTACAAATTTCTAATGCAGCTGCAGTATCAGCAGTTTCTCCTGATTGAGAAACGAAAATGTATAAGTTTTTTTTATCAAACTTTAATTTTCTGTATCTAAACTCAGATGCAATATCAATTTCGACATCAAGACTTGTAAGTTCCTCAATCCAGTATTTAGCAACTAAACACGAATGAAAAGCAGTGCCACAGCCTATAAGAATAATTTTTTTAATTTCTTGAGGTGAAATGGGAAAATTATAAATATTTATATCTTTTTTTAAACTATCTATATACTCATTAATACAATTTTTTGCAGTAATAGGTTGTTCAAATATTTCTTTGGACATAAAGTTCTTATAATCTCCTCTATCACTTATATTTTCATCATCAGAAAGAATATGAATTTTTTTATTAATTTTTCTTTTATTTACATCATAAAAATCAACTTTTTCTTTTGACAAAACACATAAATCTCCGTCATCAAGATAAGAAATTTTATTTGTCATAGATTTAAGGGCATATGAGTCTGAACCCAAATAATTCTCACCATTGGAATATCCCACTGCTAAAGGGCTTCCTCTTCTTGCACCTATAATAATATCATTATAATCTCTAAAAATAATTCCAAGAGCAAAACTTCCTTTTAGTTGGGTTAAAGTATTAAAAACTGATTCAAGTGGTTTCTGCTCTTTAAGCGCCTCAGTAATAAGTAAAGTAATGACTTCTGTGTCTGTTTGAGATTTAAATTTTAGTCCCTTTTTCTCTAATTTTTTTTTAATTTCATCGGAATTTTCAATTATACCATTATGAACAACCGAAACAATTTCAGAAGAATGCGGATGTGCATTTACTGTATTTGGAATGCCATGGGTAGCCCATCTCACATGACCTATTCCAAGAGTTCCATCAGAAGGATTTTTAAATAAAATTTTTTCTAGTTCTTCAACTCTACCTGAACATTTTTTTTCATTTATTTCTTTTGTACTAAGAGTTGCCAACCCAGCCGAGTCATATCCTCTATACTCTAATTTTTTCAATGAATTAATAATATTCATTGAAACTGGCTTATTGCTAGCTATACCAATTATCCCACACATTATTTTTTTTTACCTCTTTTATAATTTTTAACCTCATTCTGTAATGATCTTGTAATTGCTAACGAATTTTTTTTAACATTTTTTGTAATTACTGAACCTGCCCCTATCGTAGAATTTTTATTTAAACTTACTGGAGCAACTAGAGATGTATTGGAACCGACAAATACATTATCTGAGATTTTAGTTTTTGATTTCTTTGAACCATCGTAATTACAAGTTATAGTCCCTGCTCCAATATTAGAATTTTTACCAATATATGCATCTCCAATATAAGAGAGGTGATTAATCTTTGAATTTTTGTTTATATTAGATTTTTTTATTTCTACAAAATTTCCAACCTTAATATTTGATTTTAATATTGTACCAGGTCTTAATCTTGCGTAAGGGCCAACCACAACGTTTTTTTCTATTTTGCTTCCTTCAATGTGACTGAAAGATTTAATACAAGTATTGTCTCCAATTTTCACTTTTGGTCCAATAACAACATAGGGTTCAATTGTCACATTCTTTCCAAAAGAGGTATCTGTTGATAAAAAAATAGTCTCAGGAGCAATTAAATTTACACCTTTTGACAAAGCCTTATTTCTTAATTTTTCTTGATTAAGCCTGTATGTGTTAGCTTTTTTTAATTTTGTATTTGTTTTCATAAAAATTTGTCTTTACATTAATATTAGTGTTGAAATAAGTCACAAATTATTTCTTTTTAATACTTATATTTATGAGTCAAAAATATACTATTTTATTCGATCTAGACGGAACAATTGTTGATACTGCACCAGATTTAATGGCTGCACACAATCATGTAATGAGAAAATTTGGACACCAAGAGAAGAGACTTGATGATATAAAATCTTTAGCTGGAAAAGGTGCTTGGGTGATGATGCAAAGAGCTTTTAAAAAAGAAATTAATGACGAAAGTATAAAAAAAGAAATGACAAAAGAATTTATAGATTTTTACGGAAAAAATATAGACAAAGGAAGTAAGCCAATAAAGGGGGTCATAAATTTTCTTGAATGGGCAAAGTCAAATAAGATTTCAATGGCTGTTTGCACAAACAAACAAGAGAGATTAGCCTTAGATTTATTAAAAAAAATAAAACTTTTTGATTATTTTGAATATGTGGCTGGTTGCGATACATTTGAATTTAATAAACCGGACCCTAGACATTTAACAACCGTGGTAGATATAGTTGGTGGAGATTTAAAAAAAACAATTATGATTGGTGATAGTGAAGTAGACTCAAATTCAGCTTATAGTGCAAAAATACCTTTTGTTCTTGTTGAAAACGGCTATACAGAAAAAAAGGCTGATGAAATTAAACATAATGTTTTGATTAAAGACTTTGATGGATTTGATAAAATTATTCAAAAATATTTATGATTAGTTTTACTTTATTCTCTGCATTGTCGACCTTTTATTTTACCATGTTTTTTACACCCGGTCCAAATAATGCAATGTTAACAGCTTCTGGAATGAAATTTGGATTCGTTAGAACGTTACCACATCTTATTGGTATCCCGCTAGGACATATATTGCAAATTGGCTTAACTTGTTTTGGTTTAGCAAATCTTTTTTTAATTTATCCTGAGATTCAAGTGTATATGAAAATTTTATGCTTTTTATACTTGATTTATCTTGGTTGGAAAATGATAGGATCATTCAGCTTAATACAAAAAGAAACTGGAAGACCACTAAGATTTTATGAAGCTTCATTGTTTCAATTCATTAACCCTAAAGCATGGTCTATAGCGATTGCCGTTGCCTCTGGTTTTTATCCAACTGAAGAAAATCTTTTCATTGGAATATCTTTTGTTACAATTACTGCAGCAGTAATATGTTTTCCAACTATAAGTTTATGGGCTTTATTTGGTAGTGCTTTGAGAAAATTTATAAAGGATGTCAAAACAAAAAAAATTATTGAATATATTTTGGCTCTTTTGTTAGTTTTAACAGGAATATTTATACTTATAAAATAATCTTTGATTTTTACTGCCCTGTCTAATATAAGACTGCTGAAATGCATTTCACAAAAAAAACTGTTTCAGAAAAAAGATCTGATTTAGTAAAAAAACTAAAAACAAAAAAATTATTGAGATTTCCTGGTGCTTATAATCCGTTATGTGCAAAACTTATTGCTGAAATAGGGTTTGATGGTGTTTATATATCGGGAGGTGTTATGTCTAATGATCTTGGTTTGCCAGATATTGGTTTAACAACTTTAGAACAAGTTAGCTATAGATCGGGACAAATTACAAGGGTCACTGATTTACCAACAATTGTTGATGCGGATACTGGGTTTAATGACTGTAAAAAAACTATTCAAGAATTTGAGAAAAAGGGTTTAGCTGGATGTCATATTGAAGATCAAATTTCAGAAAAGAGATGTGGTCATTTGGATAATAAAGAGCTTATCTCGAAAGATGAAATGGTAAAAAAAATAAAACTATCTGTTCAGGCTAGAAAAGATAATAATTTTTTATTAGTTGTGAGAACTGATGCAAATACTGTGGAAGGGCTAGAAAAAACACTTGATAGAATCAAGGCATATGAAGATGCTGGTGCAGATATGATTTTCCCCGAGGCTATGAAAGATGAAAATGAATTTGAACAAGTAAGAAAAATTACTCGTGGATACCTTCTTGCTAATATGACAGAATTCGGAAAATCAAAACTATTAAGCAAGAAAGAATTAGAAAATCTTGGATATAATTTAGTTATTTATCCTGTTACCTCACAGAGGCTTGCGATGCAAAATGTTGAGAATGGTTTAAAAACAATATTTAATGATGGTCACCAAAATAACGTTATTGACAAAATGCAGACTAGAAAAAGGTTGTATGAGCTCGTAGAATATGAGAAATACAATACGCCGGATAAAAAAATTACAGATTTTTCAACGGATG
>MDTG01377359.1_pt1 | contig 21832 bp, 18 predicted proteins | sample 811421 | NCBI WGS metagenome assembly MDTG01 (sample SAMN05326645, study PRJNA326480) | marine metagenome | isolation source: seawater | place: Pacific Ocean: South East | collected 2011 | reverse complement strand
GACATTCTTACTGTAAAGAATACCGAATATAAATTCTTATTAGTAAAGATTATTGCTAATTTTAGTCTAAATAATATATTTTTGATTGATGTATAGTTTATTTTGCATTATTTATAAGCTTTTCCTGTCTTTTTATAAGTCTGTAATATGCAACATCTACATCTATTTTTTCTAGTTTACTATTATCTATGCATTTTACGTGCTTTAATGAATCTACTCCTATAAAGTATTCGCTTTCTTTACCCTGAAAAACATTATCAAATACATCTATACACGGAAATAGATCATTATCTATATGGTTATATGATTGTATTGGATCAACATCAAATATAAACCTATCATTTTTCATATCATCTACTGTTTTGTAAAATCTTTCTCCTTCTAATATCCTAAAAGAGTATTTTCCAACATAAAATTTTATATCTTCTTCTAATATATATCTTGACATATACATTGGAGTATTATATTCAAGTATCATTCCTAATGGAATATACTCACCATTACTAAAATATAAGCCTATTTTACCAGTATCATCGCATTTATAGGCCTCTTTTACTAAATCATTAGATATAATGTCTCTGTTTACTCTATATAGTATAGTACCTTTTGGTGCTATAATATATTCTATATTATTACTATTAAATTTTTGATTTTCCATTATATAGTCAATATGGTTTTTGTAAATATTAAAAAAAATAATATAAAATTTTATATCAATTTTATATCAGTTTTATGTCTAATGATTTATTCGTCTACATTTTTAGGAGCAAGACAAAACTTAACCTCTCCCAGGTTTGCTACATTATATCTTATAATAATTGGATAGTCATTTTTAAGATATATTTCAATATTTTGACATAAATTTGTACATTTACTAAAAAGTACTAGGTAACGTAGACTAAAAATACCTTGAATAACTTCATCTGGTGCCAGATTTTGTATATAAGACATACCATTTCCTGAATTAGACTCCTTAATGACTGTGTGTTGATTGACCCAATCATTACTTATACTAAATAATAATTCACTTCCACAAGATTTAATTTCAATCTCGTCAGCTAATTGATTCATATCTCTGCATAATTTTTGAAAATCACCAGATGGAAGTCTTAGAACACTAGAAAATTCCGCTGGAGGAACTTCTACCTTATCAACAAATAGATCCATAAGTTTAAGCTCAAATGTGTGTTTAAGATTTTTTTCACCTGTTTCTATTTGTATTTTTAATAGATTAGGCTCATCTGCCTCTACAAAGAATGTTAGAGTATCATTAGGAGACATTGTTTTTAATAGCTTAAAAAGTCTCATCATTGAAATTCCACATATAATTGGCTTTGGACAATAATATTTTTCAAAATTCTTTGCTACTAATTTCATATGAATTAGTGCTACGTGTGAAGTATCCATAGCAATGATTTTCATACCAGTACTATCAATATCAATATTGACATCAGTCAATATTTCTTTTAAAGCTTCCACCAATGTCCTAAAAGCACTAGCCTGTACAGTCCTAATAACAAATAGATAATTTTCAAGATTTTCATCAAATTCGCTATTATGGCTTGTTTCACTAACAGTATCTATATTAGTAACTACTTGGTTCATTTATAAAAATAATTATAAGTATTTCTTTAAATTGTTATTTAAACGCAATTTAAATAAATTTTCCTAATAATATCTTACTTTAATTTTTTTTTATTATCTATTATTTTTATATAATATTGTCGTTTTTCTTTTATTTTGCATAAATCCAACTTGGTATTCATATTCATAATATTTTTGTATAATTTGTCATAAATATCCTTGTTAAGTATTTCAATATTGTTATTAATACTAAGGTTTAAATTCTTCTTCTTAATCATAGTCTTTTTTATATTAGTTGTGTTTGTTTTTCCTATAAAACATTCATCATTATATTTATCTAAACTAAGATCAGATATTGATATATGTTGTTCACTATCGTCAAATGGTACAATATCACTATAGTATTTTTTTTGAATTGTATCATACAAATCATTGATAATACTTGCATTTATATCAGTACTATGTATTAATAATTCATATGGCTCATTTACTTTAAATCTTTCATTTGTTAGTATAGTTTTATAAGATTCCAGTATATATTTTCTTTTATATTTATTTCTTATCATTTCTTCAATAATTAATCCTTTAATATATTTAATTCTGGTATTTTCTGCATTCTCAATTATTTGTGTTTTACATACACTATTTTCTCCATTGAGTATATCTACCAAATTATTATAATTTTTGAGTGCTTTTTTAATAAAATCTTTTTCAATTAGTCCAATTTTATTATTCATATCTTTGAATACAGATGTATCAGATTTGATGCTTTTATCATACACTAAATTTATGATCATTTCAAAGTATCTATTTTCATCTTCTATTTTATCATATTTAATATTTTCAATTATACAGTTATCTAATTTACAATCACTGTTTGTACAGGTTTTTTTAAGATTCAATTTCGGATGTATGATATATTCTTTATATTCAGGGGATACTATACTATTAAATATTAATGAGAATATAGGATACAATATCCTCTTTTTTTGATTGTAGTCTAACCCTACATATCCAAGTGTATGTTTAAAAAATTGTTTCATAAAAGAGTTTTTAGGATTTTGAAAAAATCCATATAACTCTATTTTTGATATTTCAAATATATCTCTTAAGTATTTTTGTTTTTCTATACTAATGATTCTTTCATTTATAAAAACATTTTTATCAATAATAGTTTCACCAAAAAGTCTATCTATTATAGGATTATCTATTAAATATAGAACTGTATATTTATTGTTTATCTTATCGGTTATTGAAAAATGTGTTTTAAGTGGTAATACTAATCCGGTTTCAATAATTACGTTTTTATACATTTTATTGTCATCCATTAAATATCTAGTCGGAATACAAGGTATTCTATAATCTGATAATCTAGATAATTCAATAGCATTAGAAATATATACTGTTGTAAAATTATCAATTTCATCTATTCTATCAAGTCTTTTATAACTTTCTAATAAATCTATACTTATAGGTTGTATCTCTATGTATATAGAACAGTCAAGCTTTATAATATTACTGGTTTTTCCATCAAAAGTAACATATGATATTATTTTAAATTTGTTATTTACTATTGTTATATTATCTAGTATGGATTTCAATATATTATATTCTATTGGTTCTTTATATACTAATTTATTATAGTCTTCTTGATAAGATTTGATAACTTTATCGATATAGCTATAATCATTATAAATTTTATCTATATTTAGAGAACTATAATTAGATAGTTTTGTTTTTGTTGAAATATGAATATATATACCAGTATTAGTAACAAAACCTTTTATAAAATCCTCATTATCAACAAAAAATTTAACAATATCGATATCTATAATATTATTTGATAGTTTCTTTAAATTTTCATATGTTTCAATTATGATTTCTAGTTTATTTGTAGTAAGTCTTGAAACATTTATTCCAAGTGTATATAAAGGTATATCTTTGACTATATTCTGTGGATATACAGGGACTATTGTATTATTTTGTAAATATATACCTATAACTTTATTATAGTTGTCTCTTACAAGAATTTTAGGTTCATATGATGGATGGGTTTTAGCAATTTTTACAAGCTGATCATATATTCTATTTACAGGTACTAATTTATTATATATTATTTTTTTGTAAGTTTTAGCAACATTAATAATGTTAGATTCAAAAACCCTATCACAATTGTTATCAAATATTTTATATAACCTTTTTATATACTCACTTGAAGATAAAAAGTATTTAATAGTTTTACTACTACCACTATATCTGTATATAGGTTCGAATACATTACCATATTTGATTGCAATATATACTCTAATCTGTTCAGAAGTTTCTTTAATATTTTTATTAGTAAAATAGGGACACAAAAGATCAACAGTTTCTTTACCATCAACAATATCATAATCTAGTATTATTAGTACATTATTTGGTTTATCAAATCCAAATCCTCGTGTATTAACTAAAAGTTCATAATAGTATTTGTATAATTTATACTGATCTGATAGAGTATATTCAAGAAAATTTTGAAAAGGAGATTGTAAGCCCATATTCTGAAATTCAATTTCAAGATTACCTTTATTAAGATTTACGAATTTGTTTTTGGTTAGATTATCAATTATTTTATGTTTAAGTTGTTCTATTGATATTTCCTGGAAATCTGCCATAAGTCTTAAAAAAGAGTCATTATCTTGAAGAATACCTTTTCTCAAAATCCAGTTTTTATCTTTTGATTTTGCAATGTTTCCGGTAGATGGCGTATCTATATTTTCAAAATATCTATACATTATTTCAGGTAATAATCCTAATCTATTATTTTCAAGTTGTTTTCCCCAGGATTGTATATATGTATTATCATCAATTGTCTTTTTTGCTAGACCATCCTCAAAATATGATTTCACCCTCATACTGCTGTTATTAAAACAACAAGGCATTGCCAATCCCCTAGGGTGTGCACCTTTACTTAAAAATCCTGGATATGTTCTAGGAAATTTTTTAGATATTATATATATGCTTTCTTTAGGAGTTACTATACCAGTATCTTTGATGATTGTTTTACCATTATAGCTTGGACTATAATCTAATATATCCTTACCAGCACTTTCAATTTTTAGAATAGTTTTTTTATTTTTATCATATTTTACTTTTGTAGTGTTTTTATCTAATCTCCAGTATTCAGGATGTTCTTCATCTAATGAAATAAAGGTATTACCATCTATTAATTTATATTCTAAGTCACTCCAGGTCAATGGTTTATTATCTGTTAAATCTATAATTCTAGGACATATATACCATTTTTTATTTTCTTCAGTTGTTCCATAATATAATGCTTTACATTTAGGGTCCTGTTTTCCTGTGAATGAATTTTTATTTTTACAATCAATATCCTGTTTAGTAGTTGCGTATGCATATGGATTTACACTATCAATTTCATCTTTTTCATCTTGGGTTAGTACACTAGGTTGTCTTCCAGCTTGACATTGTCTTGCATATACATTGTCTTTTGTACTTTTTTTTACATCCCAATCGAATAATTCAGGATCATTTTCATACAATTTAAGAAGAACTTTATTTTTAATTTCTTTACCATAACTTTGTGATACACTTTTTTCTATTTCTGCTTTAACTCTTTTATTATATATTTCTGTTATATCATCTTCATCTATACTTTCATCTTTTTGAATAATTGGATTAACATCATCAATTTCATCTTCTAATGCATCAAGATCATCATAATCAATATCATCTAAGTCTTCTAATTCTATTTTATTTTCAATAACTTGAGTTTCTGTAATATTATTAGTTTCTTCTTTTTGTTTTTCAAGACTATCAGTTGTATTTTGTTTATAAAATTCATTGACATTATTAAATATATCTAAATTAGTATGATTGTTTAAGACAAGGTATAGATCAAAGAAATATGATATAAATTTATATACTTCAGATATTTGGTTAATTGATTTTACATTTTGAATATATACCTTAACATTGTCTGTTTTATCAGATAATAATTGAGGTATATAGTCAATTTTTATAGAGATACCTATTTCTGAATCTAGTTTTTCAACTAATCTATCTATTGATACAACATTTGAATTAGCTAATATACTTCCAATTATTTCAGTTGCATTGCTCTTATCTAGATTAAAATTATGCATAATTCTTTCTAAAATATCTGATGGACTTAATCCACTATTTGATAATTTTATTATAAGATTTGTTATGGGTGGAGAATTATTAAATTCTGGTATTTTCCTAAATATAACCTCAAACATTCTTTTTGAAGATACCGATTCCAATGGTTTGAGTGATGTTACATCTACATTATTTACTTCTCTATTAGTGGTTTCTCCATATCTATCATCAAAAAGTGTTATAGTATACTTATTATCAATATTATACATTATGATTTTTCCATTTATCCATACTTTTTTGTTAGAGTCAAAATATTGTATATTATCATCTCTATTAAATGGCTCTTCATTAACTACCACATAGGGATATAAAAGTTTACTGATTTTATAAAGAAAATCATATGTTATTTTTATTTTTAAAGGGATTTTAACATTATAATTGTATATCATATTAGATATTTTGGTATCATTATATTTTTTAAAACTGTTTAGTTGTTCATTGTATATTTTATTATCAAATATTCTATATGATTGTAATGAATCTATTAAATACAATTTTTCAATGAAATTATTCAAAATTGTACCTATATTCTCTAATATGTATACATAGTTTTCCAAATTTATATTCTCAGTATTTATATAACAATCTAAATATCCTTTTCTACTTATATCAAGGTCTGCATATAATGCATCATATTTATGAAATTGTATTTCTTTTCCAACAACAATATTATCTAAAATATATGATTTAGGTATATCCTCTAGTATGACGTCATTATGCTCTACATCTACACTATTTTTGTTTATTTTAAAGACAACACCCTTATATATGACGTCTGATTTATTTTCTATAATCTTGATTTTATATGAAATGTCTTTTGGGATTGCCCTAACCTGTTTTAATATACCATCATTAAACTCATATCCCTTAAATTTTATCCAGTTAGTAAGTTTGTCTTTATTTATTTTAGGTATGTATTTATATTTTTTTTGTTTTGTAACTGGTTTATATATTTTATAAATAACATCTTTGTATCCTAATCTATCCCTATATTTTACAAATGGTATATCTTCTGATAACAAAAATTCATTAAATATGTTTCTTATATCAAATTGAGGGGGTAATATTAATTTATGATTGATATGTAGTATAAAGTTGTTTTGGAATATAGGTTTAATATAGCTCGTGTTTTTATTGATACTATATTTATGATATGAGCTAGATATTATAGAATAATTATTTAATAGATTTTGCTGTTTATCAAAAGAAGCCTTATCTATTATGTTTGTATTTCTTATTTCTAACAATCTAGTAATATCTATATTAGGGAATACTTTTTTTATGAAATGATTATAAATAGGTGCAATAGTATCTTGTGTTACATTTTTATCAATAATATTAGTATTCTCTAGATTTTGTAATATGTTTTTCATATTATAAACATAATAGGTGTTATCTTTACTATTGCCTTCATATTCTAGTGTATATGTTTTGCTTGTATCAGTAAGACCTATTGATGATATGGAAATATCTTGTTGATATCTGATATTTTTGGTGTTAAAATAATTAAATATGTATGTATCTACAGGATATTCTAGTCTATTTTTTATAATATATTTATAACCAATTTGTTTGAATTTTAAATATTTTTCAATATATTTTGTAATTACATATTCATCTAAAATTCTATCTATTGCAGTAATATCATTTTCATATTTATTTATAATATATTCTGTAATGTTAGGAGGGACAAGATAACCATTGATTATGTTTTTTAATGTAGATACTGTAAAGGTATTTGTATTTTTTTTGTATTCTGATATTATATTATACTTTTCATTATATATTCTTTTTCCAATAATGTTATTACTATAGAGAAGAAGAGAATCTTTTTCAAATATATCTCCCCCTTCAATATTAAGATAATGTCCCAATATATTAAGTAAAAAATGGATATTGTCGTGTATGTTAATTATAAATTCTATAAAATATATTTCAGTAAAACCAATTAGTGGACCGATATTATTTATGAATTTGTCAATAGACATTTCAAAATGAGTAGATAATAAATCTAAATCTATTCCATCGAGACTCTTACGTGTACTGATTTTATCTAATTCATTTTTGATATTTTTATCTACCTTTGGTATAAAAATGTATTTTATCTGATCTGTATTGGAAGGGCTTATATAATTTTTTTCTATACTCTGAAATTGAGTATCTAATAGATTGGTATCATCTATATTATCAATTATATTGTTATGTAAATTTTCGAGTATTTGTATATTTTCGTTATAGTCAAAATCAGGTTTTAATCTATTGTAGATTACTTTAATAAAATAATCATTAGTGCTCATTCTAGAAAATAATGTATCCTTATTAAAGACATCTAAAGACATTTTTATAATATATATATAAATTTTTAATGTCTATTGAACAAAATTTAGATAAGTCTTTGATATCACTATATGATAAAATAAGTAATATCGATAGACTTTCTTGGGATAACTATTTCACATTTATAGCATTGCTTGCATCTAAAAGAAGCAGTTGTAAAAGATTAAATGTAGGTTGTATAATAGTTAAAAACTCTCGGATAGTTACAACTGGATATAATGGATTTTTGAAAGGGGCACCTCATATATCGAGAATAGTTAATGGACACGAACAATTTACAGTACACGCTGAACAAAACGCTATATGTGATGCTGCTTCAAGAGGTGTTTCATTAGAAAATGGAATAGCATATGTAACACATTATCCTTGTTTAAATTGTTTAAAATTGCTTATAGCAAGTGGTATAAAAGACATAAAATACTTAAATGATTATAAAAACGATCCATTAACTTTAAAAATGATAGAAGAAAATAAAATTAACATAATAAAAATCCATTTGTAGATTTTTTTTCTTAAATTATTATATAATGGCTGAATTGGGAAAAAAAGTTGGTTCTGAATTAGGAAATGCTTTAGGAAGCACAATCGGGTCAGTAGCCTCTCAAGGAGGTAACTTTTTACAATTAATGAAGGATTTTAATGTAATTGGATTTGCTTTGGGTGTAATGATGGCTAATAATGTTGCTGAATTAGCAAATAGTTTTATTGACGGCATTGTAATGCCAACAATACAACCTGCTATGGATAAAGTAACTGGTGAAGATGGTACAGGTGTTCAAATCGGTAATGTATACATTGATTTAACTAAATTTTTGAATTCATTTATCAAATTTGTAGCACTTTCAGTAGTTATTTTCTTGATAATCCAATTTGGATTTACTATTACTAAACCAGTATCTTGGGTATCAGTAAGAAGTGTAGCACCAGGTGTTAAATTATAAATCTAATAATAAGGATTAATAGTATATAAAATTTCGATTTATAAACTATTAAATTATAACACGTAAAAAGTTAATTGTTTTTACTATTTATACATGTTTATAATTATGAGTATGTTATACTTTTGTACATAATTATTTAGAGAGGACTATCAGTTATCTGGGTTCCACAATATGCTTTAGGATTGTCTTTATAATTTTCATTATTGTATACACCTATTTTTATTCCTTTTTTTAATAGATATCTCATATTATCCCAAAATTCTTCTGTATGTCCTATTGATTTTGTCATTACGTGCGCAAGCTCGTGTATAGCAACAAACATCATAGTGTTAATGTCTACAAGTTCGTGGGTTTTTTTGTCTCTAATACAAAATACTATTTTTTCTCCTTTATTAACTGAATATGATGTATAATTAGTATTAGGAATTGATTCTGAAATATTTTGTGGTTTGTATTTAGAAACTAGTCTTTGAACTTTGGGATCTGATATATGATTTTCTTCTAAATATGATACAATTTTCTGAAGGTTTAATTTTATAGTAGCAAGAGTATTAGCAGCATCTTCTTTATCATCTCTATTTCTTACTAGATATGATTCATTATCTATAGTAGATGTTACATATGTTAGTTCGGAATATTTAGATTCATAATGGATGAAGAAAGACAAAACCAATATTACAATAATTATAATGCCAATAAATTCGTTCATAGTTATTATCTTTTGAGAAAATAAATTTTTTTATTACTTAAAATATAAAAATTGATTTAAAAATAAAAATTATTTAATATTAAGATAATATGTCTGCAAACACAGATGGTTTTATATCCTTTCAAATCATTGATTGGTTTACCGATAACTATGATAAAAGAGAGTCATTTTCATCAGATAGTAAATATAGTTCTGAATCAGATGAAGATTATAGTGATGATTATGATAGTGATGATAGTTGTAACAAAAAGTATACAGCTTTTAGTAAAGAATACAAAATATATTTATTTGGAAAAGACTATAATGATAAGACATACACTGTAGAGGTAAATGGTTTTACGCCATACTTTTATGTAAGAGTTCCTGATAGTTGTACAAAAAGTAGTTGTAAGATTATGGAAAAATATATTATCAAAAATGTATGGAAACAACATAGAAATTCATTGTTAAGAGTAACTCTACTTGAGAAGCATAGTTTTCGAGATTTTGATAATAATAGATTATACAAATTTATGCGTTTAGTATTTTCAAATACAAGTGCTATGCAGTGTGCAGTTGGTTTATTTCAAAATAAAGAATATAATGAAAAAACTCAAAAAACTAAACGTACTCCTGAAAAAATATCAATTCCAGGAATATCTGCTGAAAAAATATACTATGATCTATATGAAAATAACATAGATCCACTTATTAAATTTGTTCATCATAGAAGGATAAAAGCAGCTGGATGGATTAAGATTCGCAAGGGTGATTATGAAGTTTTAGAAGATAATGAGTTTACAACAACATATTCTATAAGAGTTCCTAAATGGACGAATATAAAACCAGTAGATGACAATAACAACAGTCGTATAAAAATTTTAGCTTATGATATAGAATGTGACTCTGCACACGGTGATTTTCCATTACCAATTAAAGACTATACTAAACTTGCAAGAGAGATTTATAATAATTATATGAAAATAGATAATCAACGCAAAAAATTATTAGAGGAAAATCCTAAAGATTATAAACAAAAAATCAAAGAATTGACAGATATATTAGATAACAGAGAAAAATTTGCGTATGATAGAATTCGCGCAGCGTTTAATGGTGGAAATGAAGAATATGAAATAAGTACGGTATTTACAAAGACAAAAAAAAGTCCATCTGAAAATCAATATAAAATATCCTCTAAAAAGATAGCGCCTTTCTTAGAAATAAGCACACATACCAATTCTATTGAAAAAAAGAGGCATTTTACAAATTGTATTAATAAGATTAATAAGATTCTCAATGGAGGTTTTGATCTTGTAGAGGGTGATCAAACTATACAGATCGGAATGTCATTCTTATATTATGGTACAAAAACCCCTTATAAAAACATTGTGTTGACGCTTAATACTTGTAAAAAAATATCTAACGCAGAAATTATGTCTTTTAAAACTGAGAAAAGTCTATTATTAAAATTTAGAGATTTAATTATAGAAGAAGATCCAGAGATTATAACTGGATTTAATATTGATGGTTTTGATACTCCTTGGTTATTTAAAAGAGCAAAAGAGCTAGATATTGAAAATAAATTCAACAAGCTTTCTAGAATAATAGATTTTAAGTCTGAAATTAGAGAAAAAATGGTAAAAAGTCCTACAAATGAGCTTATAAAAAAAGAATACGTGGAAATACCTGGAAGAATTCAGATGGATTTATTACCATTAATACAAAAGGGTTATAACCTTGAATCATATAAACTAGATAATGTTTCAGCTGGATTTATAAATGGTAAAGTAAAAGAGATAATTCAGGATTATAGTAAAAACTGTACTACAATCAAGACCGATGGTTTAAAGGGTCTTAATATTGGTAACTATATAATTTTAAGCCAAATGGATGGATATCTAGAAAACAAGTATAAGGATGGTAAAAAATTCAAAATTATGGATATAGATGCAGAATCTAAAACATTTAGTATAGATGAAATAATAGAAATTGATGATATTAAAAATTATAGTTGGTGTCTTGGAAAAGACGATGTATCTCCACAGGATATTTTTAGTTTACAAAAAGGCAATAGTAGCGATCGGGCGAAACTTGCATACTATTGTATGATGGACGTTATTCTTTGTTTAGAACTATTATTAAAGTTAGATTTATTAACAAACGCCATTGGTATGGCAAATGTTTGTCTTAATCCGCTTGCCTGGATTATTCATAGAGGTCAGGGTGTTAAAATTTTGAGTTTAGTATCATACTTTCTTAAAGATAAGAACTATCTATTACCATTTTTGTATAAAGACACTTTTGATAAGGAGGGATATGAGGGTGCTGTTGTTTTAAATCCGAAACCAGGTATATATATTGATGATCCTGTATCTGTTTTAGATTATGCATCATTGTATCCATCTTCAATGATTGAAAGAAATTTATCACACGAAACAATAGTACAAGATGAAAAATATCTTGGCGATGAAGGTATAGAAGAGTTAAAAAAATTAGGATATGGTTATATTGACGTAAATTATGATAGATTCAAAACAATATTCACGCCAGCGGGTGCAGTTAAAAGTAAAATGAAAGTTGGGGTAAAGACAGTAAGATTTGTACAATATGAGAATGAGCGAAAAGGAATTATTCCACAAATTTTAAGATATCTATTAAATGCTAGAAAGACTACTCGTTTAAAGATAAAGTATAGAACAATCAAAACTGCAGATGGAAAAGAATATATTGGGTTATATGATAGTAAAAAAAATAATATAAAATTGGATAGTCCAGAAATATTGAGTAATCCTACGATTATAGATTTAAATGATAAAGAAATAGTAGAAAATAGTGAGACATATAACCCATTTCAACAAAGTGTATTTGATGGTCAACAATTAGCATTTAAGGTTACTGCAAATTCATTATATGGACAGCTTGGTGCTAAGACTAGTGATATATACTATAAAGAGATTGCGGCATCAACTACTGCAACAGGTCGTGATAGACTAGTTTTGGCACAAGAGTATGCAGAGGATTCTAGAAACTATCCACAAGTATTAGATAATGGGGAGACTGTGTATTTACAGAATGATGTGGTTTATGGGGATAGTGTAACCGGTGATACACCGCTATTTTTACTGAATAAAAAAACAAATGAAATAGAATTTAAGCAAATAGATGATATATACAAAGAATGGTTACCGTATGAAAATTTTAAAACTGGAGATAGCAACAGACGTTATAAAGAGCAATCAACTGTTAATGATTATAAAATATATACTTCAAATGGCTGGAGTGATATAAACAGGGTAATCAGGCACAAAACAATAAAAGATATCTATCGTGTTAATACACATACAGGTATAGTTGATGTAACTGAAGATCATAGTTTATTAGATGAAAGACATAATATAATTAAACCAGTAGATTTAAAAATTGGATCAACACTTTTGCATAATTATCCAGAATTTCCTAAAAATAATGTAAGATTGAAGGATTTGCTTGAATATGTAGATAATATTGGTTTAAAAGATATTAGAGAAAAACAGGCATTTTTATATGGATTCTTTTATGGTGATGGATCTTGTGGAAAGTATAATTGTCCGTCTGGATTAAAATATAGTTGGGCACTAAATAATAATAATATTGAATATTGTATTATTCTCCAATCCTTACTCTATGAAGTATATGATAGTGAATTTGATATATTAGATACTGTTAAAAGCAGTGGTGTTTATAAAATAGTTCCTAAAAAAAACATTAAAGATTACGTTAATGTTTACAGGGCAAAATTCTATAATAAAGACAAATACAAAACTGTACCCTTAGAAATATTAAATGGTAACTATAATATTAAATACGCATTTTTAGCAGGATATTATCTTGCAGATGGTGCAAAATGCCCTGGAGAAAAAAGTAAAAGTATTCGTATGTCAAATAAAGGTAAAATTGGTTCAGCAATGCTCTTTTATATAGCAAAATCTATAGGTTTTAATGTATCTGTGAGTGTAAGAAGTGATAAAAAAGATATATTTAGATTAATGTGTTCATCAAATAGTTATAGAAAGTCAGAAAAGAGTATTAAAAAGATCGAATTAGTTGAAAATGGTTTTACAGACTATGTATATGATATTGAAACAGTAACTGGTGATTTTAATACTGGATTTCCTCTTATAGTTAAAAATACTGATTCTGTGTTTGTAAAATATCAATGTATAGATGGTAAGGGAAATAAACTTTCGGGAAGGGCTGCGAGAAAGCGTAGTATTGAATTAGCAATACAGACGGATCAGCAAATTCAGGCAAATATATTAAAAGCACCACAAGTGTTGGAATATGAAAAAACATTTGATCCATTCATATTACTAAGTAAAAAAAGATATGTTGGTAATCTTTATGAGGAAGACCCAGATAAATTCTACTTAAAAAGTATGGGTATTGTATTAAAAAGAAGAGATAATGCTCCGATTGTAAAGGTAGTATATGGTGGAATTATTGATATTATAATGAAACAAGGTGATATTACGCCTGCCATAGACTATTTACGAAAATCGTTAATTAAATTGGTAAATGGAAACTACCCAATTGAAACATTAATTATAACTAAAACATTATCATCATATTATAAGGATCCAGATAGAATAGCACATAAGGTATTAGCTGATAGAATAGCAGAACGTGATCCAGGAAATAAACCTCAAGTAAATGATAGAATACCCTTTATATATATAGATACAAGTCATTTAAAAGGTAAAAAAAGTATATTACAGGGAGATAAAATAGAAACCCCATCATTTGTTAGACAGAATAATTTGTCACCAGATTATGAATTCTATATTACTAATCAAATATTGAAACCTGTTTCACAGATATTTGGATTGGCGCTTAAAGATCTAAAAGGTTTTAGTGGTAATATTGAGGAATATGATAAGATATATGATATTAAAAGAGCGGCAGGTAAGGGTGTAAATGATGCTATTAAATTGATGTTAGAGGCAAAAAGAAAAGAGGCAGCTAAGATAATATTTGGAGATATTTTGCGAAGATTAGAGAATAAAAGAAAACGAAATAATGAAATTACAAGTTATTTTAGAATTAAACAATAATAAATTAGTAGGTATAATAAATATCTATAAGCTATATAGATCTTTATTTTATTAATTATTCATCATCTAATGAATATGAAGAACATCTAGGATTACCAATATATTTCCAATTAGGACAGGGATAACAGTCTGGATTATCTTCACAGTATGATGATTTGTTAATAATTGGTATACCGGATTTACTATTTTTGTGTGTAAAGTTAATATCAGTATATCCAGGAGGTAGTTTAGAAGGTGGATTATATCTCATTGTGTTTTTTTTATTAGACATTGTATAAACAGGCTTTATGTAACTTAGGAATGGTTCTCCATCATCTAAAAACACAGCAGAAGTAATTATAATAATAGCTACAATTATTGAAAGAGTCAAATTCATTTATAATAATGTTAGATTATTTTATTCTATAATTTGATTGCATTCTGGACACATATTTTTTTCACTATACCATATATCTATACATTCTTGATGAAAATAATGTCCACATAATTTGTTTTTTCTACAAATACTACCTTGTTTATAGGTTTCATTACATATGTGACATTTACCTATGCCAACTTGATTGTCATCTATTATAAATAGTGTTGTTTTTTCATTAAGTAGAGATACTGATAGAGATTTTTCACTATTATTTTCTATATCAAAATTTTCATTTAATGACAAAGTAGTAAGACTAGGTAAAATATTAGTAAAATTTTCATTTAGTATTGATTCTAAATTATTTTGTATAACCTCAGATATTTGGTTAGATATGTTTGAATTATCACCATTTACAAGATTAGTTCTAATAGGAATAACTTGTGTTGTAACTCTAGTAATATTAGATCTTTCGATGGGTGTATCAGTGGTTGTATCAGATGATAATGTATTAGTCGTATTATTAAGGTTTGTTGATTCATTCTCTGTAGTATTATTATTAAAACTAACATTGTTATTTATTTCTCTTGTATTTTCAATATTTCCAGATTCGGATTCTTGTCTATTAATAAATCTGTTATTAGGTGTAATATTATAAAAATTACTATTATCATAAAAATTTATATTGAAAATGTTACTTCTACTACTTGTTTCTACCATATCAGACATTTCTCTTAATAAATCCCTTAATCTATTTGTATTATCTGACATATTTATATTTATAAAATAAGGCTTTAAATTTCTACTTACTTAATGTTTAATAAAACCTATTTATTAAAAATTATTTTTTAAAAATGCATTACATTTATTCAGTTGATTCTTCTTCATTAGATTGTGCTGCTACTGCTGCGTTTTTTTGTTGTTCTTGGGATAATACCATATTGTATGCTTGTGTGATAAGAGACATTTCATTCATTTTGTATGCACCTCTAGTTTGGGCAAGTTCTACAGCACTTAAAAGCACCGCAGTTGCAGATACAGTTCTTGGTGCTTGTTCTTGTTGTTGTGATTCTGTGTTTACTCTTTCTTCTCCTGCTGACATTATAATATTTTATAATAAAAAATTAAAAAATATTAAACGTAAACTCTAGATATAACATTTATTTCCTAGAAAGGTTCTATAGATTGCATAATATAATATATAAAATTCTCCAAATAATCCTGAAATAATTGTTACTAGTATTCTTAAAATTATATTTTCCTTAGAGCTGCAATTCCAAGCCAATATCATTGCAATGATTGATATTAAGATTTTAATAATACATATAGATGAAACTTGTACCCAATGACTCATATTTTTTTTTACATTAAAAGGTATTGTATTAGTTTTGTCTATATTGTCTGTTTTAATGTTATTTATATCGGGAGTATTTATATTTTCTGTTGATAATTTTTGATTAAGCATATCCATTTAATATATTAAAAGATTTTAAGAATAATCATATTCTTATTTATTTATTCTATTTAAATATTGTAGTTTTAATGAAAATATAGAATAAATATATTGGTGAGAATATAATAGCAACATAAAGTCTTATAGATCTAATCCAGACGGGATCACCTGGAAATTCATTCCAGGCGTGATATCCACTTATTCCAGATGCACTTAACCAAAATAAACCTACAATAATCAGAATAGTGTACATAATAGCATCTTTTTTAGATATATTCGGTTTTATTACTGGATAATCTAGAGTCCTATCATATTTGTATTTATTAGAAAATCCATAATAATCGTGTTTAGATTCATTTTCATCAATACTAACACTCATTATATTAAATTATACACATATTTTAATTTTTTTTGTACCAATCATATTTATTTCTACAACTATATGCTATTTTTTTTGGTGTATCTATATTTCTATTCTTATATATAGAAGAAGTGCAAATGGCATATGGGTTGTATTCAGGTTTTTTGTTTGTTATGTATTCTATAAATAAATTTTTAAGATATAATTTTTTTACACAATAGCAATATTTACAATTAAGTGCTTCTAAGAGTGTATTATTTTCATCTTCCGTGATTATGTTATTTTGTTTTTTATCTAATAATTCTTTGTATTTTTTATTTGATATCATAATAGGAGCTTTATTAGGTAATTCACTAGGTGAAAATAACTCATATAACACTTTAGTTAAAATTTCGCAAAGGTTTTCAGTATATCCGATTGTATCTAATAACTCACGAATAACCTTATTATTTATTGATTGTCTATTTAAATATGATATAATTAGACTACATTGTTTATCATATTCTAGATTATTTGGCAAACCAAGCATTTTAGCTACTGCCTGTATATTGTATGTTTTATCAGTATTTTTTTTTATTATCAATTTAGATCTACTTATATAATTCTTTTGTTTGATATCTTCTTTATTCATTAATATATAGATAGAATTTATGTTTTTCTATCTATCCATTAATTATTGCTTGCTATATTACTATCTAATTCCTTTTTTGTAAAATAGTTTTTGTATTTTTCTGGAACTAGATTAACCATATTGTCGTTAAAAGTGTTTTTTGTATTATAATAGGCGGGTTTAACATTTTCTATAAATTTGTTATTCCCCTTTTTAAATGCCTCAATACTTACACTTGTGACTGAAGTCGTTGTATTAAGTATACCTGCTACAACCTTACCCCATATTTCACCACTTTTTTCTGATATACCATAAAATTTTTCTACTATAGGATTTGATTCAGACATATAATATAGCTTCTCTTTATTATTAGATATAATATCCGAAAAATTAAATACTATCATATATTGTATTAATTTCTTTTTGTATTTTTTTAGTATATTTTTTTGTATATTCTTCAAAAATAGATGACAATTTCATAAGTTTTTCAAATTCTTTGAATGTTAATCCAATTTTTTTAAAATATTTTACAATATAGTCAATATATGTTCTATCTACAAATACATTATATACAGCAAATATAGATATTATTTGAAAATTGTTTATATCAATATCTAGTTTTTTACATAGGTGGTTTATAGATTTAAGATTATAGTATCTATAGTTGTACTTAGATATCATAGCTGATTTTTCATATTTTTTCATTACAGATATCTCTTTGATTTTTGCTTTTCTTAAAATAATATTAGGTGCATATGTAGACAAAATTCCTACGTATTCTGTTAAATACCATTTTCCAAATAATGAATTTTTGATTATTTGTGATTTAGTTAGATTTTCATAATATTCTAGGCATAAATCTAATTTTTCTATATAATTGTTATTAGTGTTTTTATCTATAAAATCAATGAAATTTTCGTGTATAATGAATGGAACAAAATTTTGATCAGAATCAAAGTTGTGCAATAATTCATCATATTTTAGATCACTATTAGTTAAAACATTATCTACAGCATCAAACAATGGTAGATCAATATCTTTATTTCCAATATTATCTAATAATTTTATTAAACTATCATTGTTTATTTTATTATTTTTAACAAAAGATGATATAAATTCCATTATATAAATAGTTCTTCTGAAATCATATTGACAATAGGGTATTATTAGATTAAGTAAGATAGGATTTATATTAAGTTTTTCATCTATATTAATTTTAGATAATAATTGATATATATCATTATCATTAGGTTTATTAAATTCTATATGTATAACTGATGACAATAGAGGATTTACACTTTTATTAACATTATTACATATACAGATTATGGGATTTTTATTAATCACAACTCCTTTTTTTTTCTTTTTTTTTTTAAATTTCTTATTATTATTATCAATTAGGTCAACTATATCGCTGGCAGAACATTCCTTTCTACTTTCTATACCATCTATTTCATCCATAATTATTCCTGTTTTAATATCTTTATTAAACATAGTTTTAATAGATCTACCTGATAATATATTTTCTATTTTTTCTACTAATATTTTAGATGTTCTTAGTTCTGATGCATTGAATTCTATTGGATCAAAACCCTTATCTTTTAATAGTATATGAGAAATCGAGGTTTTGCCTATTCCAGGAGGTCCGGATATCAAAATAGCATTTTTAAAGTTAATAGGTATATTTTTGTTATTTTTGAATACATCTAGCCATTTTGAGATTTTTTCTATACTTTTTTGATTACCATAAATATCAATAATAGTTTTAGGTTTATATTTATCAACCCATTGTAACTCTTCCATTACTTATAAAATAAAATTATCCTTAATTATTTTTAATATGATTAAATATTTCGTTAAGAATAGGTTCAATTGAAAATGTATCATTTTCAATCTTTATTGTAAAGTCTGCATCAAGTTTATCTATATATGATTCTGAAATGTTATCTAATCTTTGAATGTGTGTTTCCCAAGAGTCTTTATATATTTTTTTAATTCTTTTTACTTGTAATTCTTTATCTATATCCAATTTTATAAATACAAAATTTTCATTTTTGAGTGCTTTGTATTCATTAGGAAAACGCAAATCATCAATGACTATGTTAGTATTGCTTATATTTTTAAAATTTCTTATTAGATATTTAACCCAAACGTCAAAATCAATTTCTTTGACTTTTTGAGCAAAATCCTGTATAATAATTCTATTTTTATTATCTAATCCAAATATATCCTTAGCATATCTTTTTACTGGTTCTCCAAATGATAAAATATCATAATTATGGTTATCTTTAAGGTATTGTGCAAGTGTAGACTTACCCGAGCATATTTTACCAATAAAAGCTATTTTCATATATATATATTTATATATATGAGAATATCTTTATATAATATTCAAGTTTATGCACATAAATTATCTACACCTTCCCAAGAGGTTTGACATCTTTTAGCCCATCTGCATTTTTGAACATTACCATCATCATTTTTGTAAATTTGTGAATTAAAACTAACTGTACCCTGTGGAACAGTTTTTCCATTTTGTTTAGGACAACTTCCTACACCAAAAGTGTTTCTACATACATCGTTTCCTTCATGAACCCAATAATCAGGGCAAGGTGCAATATTTCTTGGCCAAGTTAATTTTGCTTGTTCTTTTAAAAATTTTCTATATTGATACAGATAATATAGTCCTAGATAAACTATACTTACAATAATTAAAACTCTTGTAAAACTATCCATTATAATATAGATTGAGAAAATTTAATAGATGATATTTGGATTAGTTCTTGTACCAGCACTTGATATATATTTAGGTAATTCCATAGGTTTTGGAAGATTACTTACACTTTTTTTGTATGTAGAGTTCATTTCTATATTACTGAGTATATTAGGTACACTATAGTCTAATACAAATGCATTTAGTCTTTTAACTTGTTTAATTGCATCCGGTGCATAGTTAGTTCCATATTGTAAATATATAGATTTCATTATTACCAGTAGTTGATCAATATCTTGATTTCCTATAATATGTTTTTTTCCAGATTGTACCCATACATGATATTTAAGTAATTTTTGTAGATTTTCTATATTCTCTTTTGAAAAAAAGTATTTTTGTTCAATAGTTTCATCATAACTATGTTTTATGTATTGATTATTTACACTTTTAAGATTATTATTTGATGGGTACATAGGAATATATGAATTTTTTTGATAATTTCCACTTATATCTATTCTGCCATTATTAGTATTATTTATTTTTTGGTTACTATTTTGATAATTATACAGTTGATTAACTATGTTATTCATTTAATATTAAATGAGAATTTTATTTGGGGCATTTTTTCTTATGATTTTAGAAATAGAATATATTATTTATTACTAAAATCAAAATCTAAATTTTTAGATATCATATGGTAGACCTATCCAGTCAATTATTACTCTAATCTTAGGTTTTGTTGTAGGGTTTACAGTATTAGATTGTGAATTGACAATGTATATATAGGTTTCTCCTATTGCAGGACATTTAGTCATTTCAGAATTGTAATCGCTTCCTGGATCAGTTGAAGTTTTGTAGACATATCCTAAATTTCCTGCAGAACCTGTACTTATAGATAAAAATGAACCACCTTGCCCTTCTGAATTTGTAGAATTTATGGTACCTTGTCTATTAGAGCCATCTCTTTTACTTATAATATCTTGCACAGCGTGGAATTTACCATCTCTAAACCCATCGCGTAACTGAGTTGCACCAAATATACTATATGATGAAAAACCAGCATCTCCTGCGTGTAATAATTTTTCATTAAGATTATTAGAGTACATAATTAAGTTAAATGATTCATTTGCTTCATTTGATAATTGAGTTACTATAACTGTAACTGATGTTATTATTGAAAACTTTCTTAATGGATAATCATTCACTCTTCCAACTACATAGTCTTGTGTTCCATCACTAACATTAATTTCTACTTCATGACTAGAAGAATATCTGCCTGGTAAAAGTTCCATAAATGTAAAGGCATCAAATTGAATACCTCCTGCAGTAGCTTTTATTTTGACTGCATCCTGTCTATTAGTACCACTAGATTGAAGAACAAGACTAGAATCGTGGGCTCCTGTTTGGGATATTGTTAAATCTTCAGCATCTGCACTTGCAGCGTGAGTAAGTGTTGCTGTAGATGATTTAAGAGTAACGGTATTTTCACAGTTAAGAGGACCATTAACTTGAATTTGG
>MDTG01319598.1_pt1 | contig 21832 bp, 22 predicted proteins | sample 811421 | NCBI WGS metagenome assembly MDTG01 (sample SAMN05326645, study PRJNA326480) | marine metagenome | isolation source: seawater | place: Pacific Ocean: South East | collected 2011 | reverse complement strand
TAAAGCATTTGAATATTCTGATTTTGAAAAAATAAAAACATATTTTACTTATCCTGTTACAATATCTCTTTTTGATCAACCGGTGATAGTCGAAGATGAAAAAGATTTAATAAATTGGTATAAGAAGATCAGATCTGAAGCTCAAGATGGATATAAGTATAGTATGTTAGAAAAATCAAAAATCATATGGATTTCAAAAGAAATATGTATGGTTGACGCAACATACTCTAGATTTAATGGTAATTATGAGAGAATTTTTACAGGAAGAGGAATTTATATGTTCAAGAAAGTTGGCAATGCATGGAAAATGTTTTCGATAAGTGGAGTGACTAAATAAAAATTAAAAATAATATGAAAAAATTCTTTTCCTTTTCAGGGACAATAAGCGGAAAAACATTCTTATTAAGAACTCTTTTTGTTTTAGTAATGTGCATTCCATTATTGATTGCTACAATTTCAAAGTGGACCAGCTATTTTATTTCTTTAAGTGGATTTGATATTTCTGATCCTAGTATTGAAAATCAAATGGAAATTCAAAAATTTGGTGATGAATTAGCTTTGAAAATTGCAGAGAACCCTGATTTTTACATAAGTGACTTTATTAACTCATTTTCTTTTTTCTGGATACTAATTTTTTTAACATGTATAGTTCCAGTAATATGGTTTGGACTTGCAAATTACTACAAGAGGATATCAGCTCTGTTTTATGAACAAAGAAATAACGTATTTTTTACGGTTATTGCATTTGACGTTATTTCTGATATTTTAATATTAAAATATGACACTGGATCTTTTTTTCTTACTCTTATATCAACTTTAATATTTGCATTTCTTATAGCTTCAAACTCTAAAATAGAATCCCATGAAGGTTAAATTTTCAATATTTATTATTATTATGTTTCTACAATCCTGTTTATCGTTAAAAGTTGCAAACAAAAAGTTTTTATCTAAAGTTGAAAATAGTCAAGATGAAATTGAATATGTAAATTCAGACGATACAAAAGCAAAAGGATACCCTTTTTCTGATGCTGTAGTAGTAAATGGTATAATTTATTTATCAGGAGCTATTGGCACATTGCCAGATGGTTCAGTAATTACAGGAGGTATTATAGCAGAAACTAGGCAGACTATGACGAATATTAAAAATACACTTGAAAAAATGGGAGGCTCAATGGATGATGTATTTAAATGCACATGTATGTTGTCTGATATCAAAGATTGGCCTCTTATGAGTCAAGAATATAAAAAATTCTTTAAAGCCGACAAATTACCTGCTAGAAGTGCCTTTGCCGGAAGTGGATTAGCACTGGGAGCAAAGCTTGAGATTGAGTGTATGGCAATTAAAAGAAATTAATGGATTTTTTAAAAAAGAAAAGCTTTCTTTTTTTTCTAATGATTTTAATACCTATTGTAGGTTTATTATTTAATATTTATTCCCTATTACTTATTTTTCCTCTTGGATTATTTTTGAATAAAAAAACTAAATAATTTCTACAAAAATTATTAGAAAGGCAATCGCTATTACAAAAGTTCCAAAATTTATTTTAAGAGTATTATCAGGTACATTTTCAGAAAATTTTTGACCAATAAATATTCCCAAAACTGAAATAAAGGTGAATAATATAAGAAATTCCCAATCAATTTCTAATATCTGAATATCCCCTAAAAATCCAATCAAAGACTTTAAGGAAATAATTGCCAAAGAAGTTGCAATAGCATTTTTCATTCTAAGGTTCGACAGAATGACCAATATAGGAATAATAATAAATCCACCTCCGGCACCAATTAAACCAGTTAAAAATCCAATTAACGAACCTTCTGAAAAAATTAATAATTTATTTGGTGCTATAGTTTTTGTCTGCTTGATCTTAACAATTGTTTTTGGGGTTTTATTAATCATTAAAATTCCAGCTGCTATCATCAATATAGAAAACAGCAGCATTATTAATTGATCTTTAGTAATCATTATCAAATTAGTGTTTATTACAGTTTCAGGGATCAAATTGATAAGATATCTTCTGGTTATATAAACGGAGATTACCGCTGAAACGGAAAAGAGAAATGTGGTATTATAATCAATAAGTTTGTTTTTAAGATTTTTTATTGAACCTATTAGAGAAGTTATGCCAACAATAAATAGAGAATAAGCAGTTGCAGTCACCGGGTTTAGTCCGAATAAGTAAACCAATATAGGTACTGAAAGAATAGACCCGCCACTTCCAATCAATCCTAAAATTAAGCCAACTACAAAGGCACCTATAAAACCTAAAATTTCTAATATTTCCAAGCAGTATTTTTAGCTGGTAAAGTTTGTTATGTTGTTAAGATAACTTTAATATATTGAAAACTGACAATCATTTTAAATATCTTTGTCTACTTACATATTACCTGTAATGAGATCAATTATAGTTTTTTTTGTTTTAATTTTTATTTCTTTCAATTGTTTTTCACAAGAGATTTCAGTTAAGTATTTGAATATAAAATCATTAGACACCACAAGCCTGAATAGTAATAGTTTTAATCTTAATAGAATTACCCCCAGAGGCTTAACAAATAAAAAGCCAAAAAAATATTTTAACTATAATTTAGAATTTGATTTTAACAAAAAAAATAATGAAATTGATATTACCACAAAAACTGACTTAGTAACTCCAACCTGGAAAATAAGACAAACTTTCAACGAAGGAAAAGGCACTATGTCAAAATTTAGAAAAGATTTTTATTTAGGTGATATCGAAACAAATTCAAAATACATAATTATTAAATGTAGAGATCATGAATATGTTGACGGAGACAAGATAAGATTAATGTTGAATGGCTCGGTTATTCACCCAGGCATTACTTTGTCTTCAATGTTTTTTGTAGTTGATGTTGATTTGGATGATGGATATAATAATATAGATTTTATAGCCCTAAACGAAGGTGAGTCTAGTCCAAATACTGCCCAATTAATTATAATAGATGAGTTTGGAAATCAGCTCTCTAACAAAAAATGGTTAATTTCTACTGGTTATAAGGCTAAACTTGTAGTATTTAAAAAATAAAATTAGTTATTAAGCATTACTGGCATCACAAGCATAATTAATTCTTCATCATTAGAATATCCATCTAATGGCTTTAGAATCCCCGCTCTATTTGGTAAACTCATCTCTAATTTGACATCTTTACAATCTAAATTATTGGTCATTTCAATTAGAAATCTTGAATTAAATCCAATCTCTATATCTTCTCCAATATAATCACATGTTAATCTTTCTTCTGCTTTATTACTAAAATCAACATCTTCTGCTGAAATATTTAATTCTGCTCCAGCTATTTTAAGCCTAACCTGGTGGGTAGTTTTATTTGAGAATATAGAAACCCTTTTTAGTGAACTTAAAAGTAACAATCTGTCAATTGTTAATACATTTGGGTTTTCATTGGGGATAACCGCTTCATAATTAGGATATTGACCATCAATTAATCTACAAATAACAGTCAATCCTTCTAAATCAAATTTTGCATTTGAATTATTATATTCAATAGTTACTTCATGTTCATTATCTATAATATTTTTTAAAAGATTTAATGGTTTTTTTGGCATTATAAACTCTGCCAAAGTTGAAGCTTTAATATCGTTTCTTTTATATTTTACTAGTTTGTGAGCATCAGTTGCAACAAATGTTAAATTTTCAGATGATAATTGAAAAAACACACCACTCATTACAGGTCTTAGATCATCATTACCAGATGCAAAAATTGTTGAATTAATTGCTTTGGCTAGTACTTGACTTGAAATTTTTGCACTAGATGGACTATCTAAAGTTATTGTTTTTGGGAATTGATCACCCTCTGTATAGGCTAGGGCATATTTTCCATGATTAGAACTTATTTCAACAGTGTTATTTTCTTCAACTGTAAAGGTTAAAGGTTGTTCAGGAAAGGTTTTTAAAGTATCTATAAGTAATTTCGATGGAATTGCAACTTCACCTTTACTTGTACTATCAACTTCAATAGACGAAATCATTGTAGTTTCGAGATCACTTGAGGTAATAGTAAGTTTTGAACTTTCAAGTTCAAATAAAAAGTGATCTAAAACAGGAATTGTGTTGGATGTGTTTATTACACCTCCTAAAACCTGCAACTTTTTTAAAAGAGTACTGCTTGATACAATAAATTTCATAAATCTAGTTTAGTTTATTAATTAACAAATATATCATATTGATAAAATATTCTTAAATAAACTTATCAACATACTTCTATCTATTTAAAAGTTATGGTTACTGAGTCATATACCTTTAAACCCATTAAACTAGCTGCTGTTCCTACGTTAATTGGATTACTCCTATATATTGATATTTGAAGCAATTCACTTGAATTAAATAATACCAATCCTTTACCTTCATCATGTCTGTCAGAAAGAGGAGTTTCATGGTCAGCTATATCACTATATTTATCATAAATTTTTAAAAATTTATAATTTCTTGCAGAAATTTCAAAGCTTCTGCCTTTTTTAATTTCTTCAAAATAACTCTTTTTTAAATTTGTAACTACATTACCAAAATTATCAATATAAATTACACTTGAAATAATTTGCTTTTGATCCTCATTTACAAAAGGTTTTAAGTTCTTAACAGATTTGATTGAATTAATTTCTTTAGCTACAATTTCTGGTTTTCCGCCTTTTGCTAAATGGCAGGCGACCTCGCTGAAAATCTTTGTACTTGAATCAACAGTATTTAAGTCTTCATGAATAATTATTTGATAAATCTTTTGCGGATTAATATTTTGAGTAAGGATGCTTAAAATTCCATTGTCAGCAGAAATAAAATAATGATTATCAAGGCGTATTAAGACATGCTTTTTTTCTTGATTTTTTTCTGAATCAACATCAATTATATGAACTGTTTTTTCAGGAAAATTCTTATAACAGTTCTCCAAAATATAAGCTGCTTCCATAATATTAAATGGAGATACTTCGTGCGAGATATCAACTACATTTGCCTCAGGGTATTTCGTGTAAATTTCTCCTTTTACTTGACCAACAAAATGGTCCTTATATCCAAAATCCGTTATAAGAGTTATAATTGACATTAAATTGTTAATATTAATTAATGTAAGTAGTTATGAAATTACGTAATTTAGATTTAGTAATCTAGTATTTAACTCTCGATTAATAACATTAATTAAATTGGAAGAAAAAATAATTAAAATTGAACCGATTGATCCAAAAGATTTTTTTGGTCCACAAAATAAAAATATAAATGCATTAAAGACTAATTTCCCTGATTTAAAAATTGTTGCACGAGGTAATCAAATCAAAGCATTTGGTAAACAAGACGATTTGACTGAGCTTGAGTTAAGAATTAATAAAATAATAAGTTATTTTCTTAAGTATGATATTTTATCTGATAATGAAATAGAAACGCTATTAACTAAATCTGACTTAGAATTAGACACTTCTAATGAGAGTCATAAACCTATTTTACATGGAGTAAGTGGAAGAGTAATCAAAGCTAGAACATTAAATCAAAGAAAGATTATAGACAGTGTAATGAAAAATGATATGGTTTTTGCAATTGGTCCAGCTGGAACTGGAAAAACATACACAGGAATCGCATTAGCTGTAAAAGCCTTAAAAAACAAAAATGTAAAAAAAATAATACTAACCAGACCTGCGATAGAAGCTGGTGAGAATCTAGGATTTTTACCAGGGGATTTAAAAGATAAATTAGATCCGTATATGCAACCACTTTATGATTCATTAAAAGACATGATTCCCGCTGAAAAACTAAAAAAATATTTAGAGGATGAGGTAATACAAATTGCTCCATTGGCCTTTATGAGAGGTAGGACATTAGATCATGCTTTTGTTATTCTTGACGAGGGTCAAAACACAACTCACTCACAAATGAAGATGTTTTTAACCAGAATGGGAAAAAACACAAAATTCATTATAACAGGAGATCCTGGTCAAGTTGATTTACCCAGAAATGCTATTTCTGGGATTAAAGAAGCAGTTCTTATATTAAAAAATACGCCTGGTATAGGTATCGTTCATTTAGATGAATCAGATGTTATTAGAAATAAGTTAGTTAAGAAAATTGTAAATGCTTACAGAAATATAGGAAATAATAGCTAATCTATGTCAGATACAATCATTAGATCAGATTTTAATTTTACTGCTCAAACAGGAGTTTATAAAGGTAAAGTGAGAGATGTGTATTATTTAAAAGATGATCTTGTTGTTATGGTAGCCTCAGATAGAATATCAGCTTTTGACGTTGTTATGCCTAAAGGAATTCCTTTTAAAGGTCAGATTTTAAATCAGATAGCAATTAAAATGATGAATGAAACTTTAGACTTGGTTCCGAATTGGCTAATTGATAGTCCTGACCCAAATGTATCCATAGGTCATTTATGTAATCCATTTAAAATTGAAATGGTTATAAGAGGTTATTTATCTGGTCATGCTGCTAGAGAGTATAATAATGGTAAAAGAAGTATTTGTGGTATTCCTATGCCAGACCTTATGAAAGAAAATGATAAATTTCCTAATCCTATAATTACTCCAGCTACTAAAGCTGAATTTGGTAATCATGATGAAGATATTAGCAAGGAAGATATTATTGAAAAAGGTTTAGTATCGAAGGAAGATTATACTATTTTAGAGAATTATACAAACCTTTTATTTCAAAGAGGTACTGATTTGGCAAATGAAAGGGGATTAATATTGGTTGATACAAAATATGAATTTGGTAAAACTAAAGAAGGTAAAATTGTATTAATTGACGAAATACACACCCCTGATTCGTCAAGATATTTTTATAAAAAAGGCTATTCCGAAAGACAGAATAATAATCAGCCACAAAAACAATTATCAAAGGAGTTTGTAAGACAATGGTTGATAGAAAATAATTTTCAAGGCCTAGAAGGACAAATAGTGCCTAATATGTCAGAAGATTATATTAAAACCGTTTCAGAAAGATATATAGAATTATATGAGAATATTACTTCAGAAAAATTTATAAAATCAAATTCAAAAAAAATACAGGAAAGAATATACACTAATACAGAAAACTATTTAAAGGAATATTTTGGACATTGAAAAAATAATTTCAGAGATATCATCATTTGTTTGGGGATATCCACTTCTTGGAATTTTGATTGGAGGAGGTTTATACTTGCTGATTATTTCAAGGTTTAAGCCTTTCAAATATTTTTTTCATTCAATAGACATAATAAGAGGAAAGTTTGACGATAAGAATTCTGACGGTGAAATAACTCATTTTCAAGCATTAACCACCGCACTTTCAGCAACTGTAGGAATGGGAAATATTGCAGGAGTTGCAGTTGCCATTTCAATAGGGGGTCCAGGTGCTATTTTTTGGATGTGGATTAGCGGAATTATTGGAATGTCTACAAAGTTTTTTACCTCATCTTTAGCTGTTATGTACAGAGGTATTGACTCCGCTGGAAATAAACAGGGCGGTCCAATGTATTTTATTGTTAATGGATTAGGAAGAAAATGGCTCCCATTAGCAATTTTTTTTAGTTTTTGTGGAATGGTAGGGGCTTTGCCCGTTTTTAATGTAAATCAACTAACTCAAGCAATTAATGACATTGTACTATCTCCAAATGGAGTTGAAATCAGTTTGTTTTCAAACTCTATAATCGGATTGATACTAATAATTATAACTTCGATTGTTATTCTAGGTGGTTTAAAAAGAATAAGTAGAGTTTCAGCTAAATTAGTTCCGTTTATGGTAGGTATTTATATGATTATGGTTCTAATAATTTTATTGATAAATTATGATAAAATACCAGATTATATTTATCTAATTTTTTATGATGCATTTAATGCTGATTATTATAGCGGTAATTCAGCTCTTGGAGGGGTTTTAGGAGCTTTAATAATATTAGGTATCAGACGTGGGGCTTTTTCAAATGAAGCAGGAATAGGAATGGCCCCAATGGCTCATGGAGCTGCAAAAACAAACAACCCTATTAAAGAGGGGTTGGTTGCCATGTTAGGACCTGCTATAGATACATTATTAGTCTGTACTTTGACAGCTTTAGCTATTTTAGTAACAGATGCCTGGAAATCAGATTTAGACGGAGTTTCTTTGACTGCAGCAGCTTTTGAGTCTTCCTTTTCTTTTTTTGGTAATTATATTTTATTAATATGTGTTTTTGTTTTTAGTATTTCATCATTATTTTCTTATTCTTATTATGGAACCAAATGCTTATCATTTATAATTGGGGATAAAAACAAAAAAAAATATAACTACATTTATATACTTAGTATTATGCTTGGTGCTACAATGTCTTTGTCTATGATGATTAATTTAATTGATACATTCTTTGCATTAATGGCAGTACCAACTATGATTGCTACGCTAATTTTAGCTCCAAAAGTTTTAGAAAAACTAAACAACTATGAAATCAACAAATAATTTAAAATCATACTGGGAAACCAATATTAAGTATGTGACAATTCTACTTTTATTTTGGTTTACTTTCTCTTTTTTATTTGGTATTGTATTTAAAGATTTTTTAAATGGATTTACAGTTGGTGGTTTTAAGATGGGCTTCTGGTTTGCGCAACAAGGATCAATATATATTTTTGTTTTATTAATTTTTATTTACGTAAGATTAATGAATAATCTAGATAAAAAATATGGATTTAAAAATTGATAAATGAGTATTCAAACTTGGACATATATAATTGTTGGACTGACATTTTCAGTTTATATCGGAATCGCAATTTGGTCAAGAGTTCAATCAACTAAAGACTTTTATGTAGCTGGAGGAGGAGTTGGGGCATGGGCAAATGGTATGGCTACTGCTGCAGATTGGATGAGTGCAGCTTCTTTTATTTCTATGGCTGGGATTATTTCATTTGCTGGATATGATGGAGCTGTTTACCTTATGGGTTGGACAGGTGGTTATGTTCTTTTAGCTCTTCTATTAGCACCATATTTAAGAAAATTTGGAAAATTCACTGTGCCTGAGTTTATAGGCTAAAGATATTATTCTAATAATGCAAGATTAGTAGCCGTATTTTGTGCATTATTAGTTTCCTTCACTTACGTAGCGGGTCAAATGAGGGGGGTTGGAATTGTTTTTTCAAGGTTTTTAGAGGTAGATATAAACACAGGTGTGATTATAGGAATGTTTATAGTACTTTTTTATGCAGTACTTGGAGGTATGAAAGGAATTACTTATACTCAAGTTGCCCAGTATTGTGTCTTGATTTTTGCCTTTATGGTACCTGCAATTTTTATCTCCATACAAATGACGGGTAATCCTATTCCTCAATTTGGTTTTGGAAGTCAGTTAAGTGATGGGTCATCCATTTATTTACTTGAAAAACTTGATAATCTAAATGTTGAATTAGGTTTCAATGAATATACTGAAAACACAAAACCTTTAATTGACATATTTGCAATTACATTTGCACTAATGGTTGGAACAGCTGGCCTGCCACATGTTATTGTTAGATTCTTCACTGTTAAAAGAGTTTCAGATGCTAGAAAATCTGCTGGTATAGCACTTTTATTAATAGCTATTCTTTATACAACCGCACCAGCTGTGGCAGCATTTGCAAGAACCAATTTATTAGAAACAATCTCGTCTAAATCATATGCGGATATTCCTCAATGGTTTAAAAAATGGGAAAATACAGGCTTAATAAAATTTGAAGATTTAGATAACGACGGTATGATTGACTATTCAAACACCGATTCTAATGAACTATATGTAGATCGTGATATAATGGTTTTAGCAAATCCTGAAATAGCAAATTTACCGAATTGGGTTGTAGCTCTTGTAGCTGCAGGTGGTTTGGCTGCAGCATTATCAACTGCTGCAGGTCTTTTGTTAGTTATTTCAGCATCAGTATCTCATGATTTAATTAAAAGAGTTATATATCCTGGAATTTCTGAAAAAAATGAATTGATTACAGCTAGAATTTCTGCATTTTTTGCTGTTTGCGTTGCTGGTTATTTTGGTATTAATCCTCCTGGATTTGTTGCTGCTGTAGTTGCTTTAGCTTTTGGGTTAGCGGCTGCATCATTTTTTCCAGCAATAGTTATGGGGATTTTTTATAAAAAAATGAATAGAGAAGGAGCAATAGCTGGAATGTTAGCTGGAATAGGTCTAATGTTATTTTATATGATGAAATTCAAATTTGATTTTTTTGGAGGAGGAAATGTTGAAGATTATTGGTTTGGCATTTCACCTGAAGGATTCGGTACGGTAGCGATGTTATTTAATTTTATTGTATCATTTATTGTTATGAAATTAACTCCTACAACCCCAGATAAGATAAAAGAAATTGTAGATAATATTAGAACACCTGAATATGAATAGCTATCATATTGATTCAAATAAAAAGTATATAGAATTATATAATGATTCCATGAAAAATCCTGATAAATTTTGGGATAAACTAGCCTCTAATAATTTTGAATGGAATAGTAAATGGTCTAAAGTTATTGATTGGGATTTTAAAAAGGCTAAAATTACTTGGTTTAAAGATGCAAAATTAAATATTACTGTAAATTGTTTAGATAGACATGTAATAAAAAACCCAAAAAAAACAGCAATTATTTTTGAGCCAAATAATCCAGATGAAAAACATAAATCATACACATATTCTGAGTTATTAATTGAGGTTTGTAAAATGGCTAATGTTTTAAAGTCGATGGGAATTAAAAAAGGTGATAGAGTTTGTATTTATTTACCGATGATTCCAGAATTGGCTTTTTCTGTATTAGCATGTGCTAGAATTGGAGCAATTCACTCGGTTGTTTTTGCTGGTTTTTCTTCAAATGCGCTAGCCACAAGAATTGACGATTGTGAAAGTAGTCTGGTTATAACATCTGATGGGTCTTTTAGGGGAGATAAAATATTAAATTTGAAACAAATTGTTGATGATGCTATTGAAATATGTCAAGTAAAACAAAAAGTTTTAGTTGTTAGAAGAACAAACAAGTCAATAAACCTAATAAATAAACGTGATTATCTATTAAGTGATTTGTTAGAATCTGTAAGTGATACATGTGAACCAGAAATAATGGATGCCGAAGATCCATTATTTATCCTATATACATCTGGTTCTACAGGAAAACCCAAAGGCATGGTGCATACCTGTGCTGGATATATGGTTTATACTTCATACACATTTAAAAACATATTTCAATATGAAAGTGATGATGTTTATTGGTGTACTGCAGATATTGGGTGGATAACAGGTCATAGTTATATTTTATATGGTCCACTATCAAATGGAGCAACAACATTAATGTTCGAAGGTGTTCCGAGTTATCCTGATTTCAGCAGATTTTGGCAGATAGTTGATAAATACAAAGTAAATCAATTCTATACAGCTCCGACCGCAATCAGGGCTTTGGCTAAACAAGGAAGCAGTTTTCTCAAAGATGTATCCTTAAAATCTTTAAAAGTTCTTGGTACTGTTGGTGAGCCAATTAATGAGGAGGCATGGCAATGGTATGATAATAATATCGGAAAAAATAGATGTCCTATTGTTGATACATGGTGGCAAACAGAAACTGGAGGAATTATGATTTCGTCAATTCCAAATATAGTCCCCGATAAACCGACTTTTGCGACAAAACCATTTATTGGAATTCAGCCAATTTTACTAGACGATAATGGATTTGAATTAAAAGAAAATAACGTTGTTGGTAAATTATGCATAAGATATCCTTGGCCATCCATAGCGAGAACGATATGGGGAAATCATAAAAGGTATATTAATACCTATTTTTCTGCATATGAAAACATGTATTTTACTGGTGATGGTGCTTTTAGAGATGATCAAGGGAATTTTAGAATTACTGGTAGGGTTGATGATGTTATTATAGTTTCAGGACATAATTTAGGAACTGCCCCAATTGAAGATGCTATTAATGAGCATGAAAAAGTAGCAGAATCTGCAATAGTTGGTTTTCCTCATGACATTAAAGGAAATGCATTATATGGATTTGTTACTTTAAAAGATCAGATTAATGATGTAGATTTAATCAGAAATGAGATAAATATTCTTATTTCAAATAAAATTGGACCAATTGCTAAATTGGATAAGGTTCAATTTACAAATGGACTACCCAAAACCAGATCAGGTAAAATAATGCGACGTATTTTAAGAAAAATAGCATCTAAACAATATGAAAATTTAGGTGATATTAGTACTCTTTTAAACCCTGAAATAGTACATGAAATTAAACAAAATTCTTTGTAGTTAGTTTATCTATTGTATTAAATACATCTTGGTAATAATTTTCATTTTTACCTACGAAAAAATCAGGATTTTTTTTCTTTAATAAAGTTTTCATTTCTTTCAATGAAATTAATTTTAGTTCATCAACTTCTTCATTGCTGTACTCCAGATTAATTTCATTTTCTTTTATCTTTAATAAATATGTATGATTAAATTCTCTGTCAATAATATTTTTGTGATAATTAATACTAGAGTATACACCAAGTTTTATTAAATTTTTTTTTATTATAATCATTCCTGTTTCTTCAAAAGTTTCCCTTATTAATGCATTTTTAATATTTTCTTTAAAATGAACATGTCCTGCAACGGAAACATCCCATACACCTGGATTTAATTCTTTATTTTTAGACCTTTTTTGAATCAACACATTCCTTTTGCCTGTAAATAACCAAAGATGAACAGTTATATGATGTAATCCTCTTTTATGTATACGATACTTTGACTCCTTTAAGCCTGTTCCTAATCCCTTAGAATTATATATCTCTAAAAATTCTATCTTTTGATTATTTCTTGACAATTTACAGTCTATTTAAAGTAACTAAAGTTTTCCCCTGATTTAATATTTAAAACGGTATTGTAAATTAATTTAATTACATTTTCAACGTCATTTTTATGAACCATTTCAACAGTGGTATGCATATATCTTAGAGGGAGCGAGATAAGGGCAGAAGGGACGCCTCCATTGCTATAAGCAAATGCATCTGTATCAGTCCCGGTATATCTGCTTGATGCAGCTCTTTGAAAAGGTATTTTATTTTTTTCAGCTGTGTTTATAATTAAATCTCTAAGTTTTTGCTGAACAGCAGGTGCGTATGTTATTACTGGTCCCTTGTTAAGTTCACAATATCCTTGCTTTTTTTGATTTATCATTGGAGTTGTTGTATCATGTGTAACATCCGTAACAATCGCTACATTTGGTTTAATTGTCTGTGTTATCATTTCAGCACCTCTTAATCCAACTTCTTCTTGGACTGAGTTTGTTACATATAAACCAAAAGGAAGTTCTTTTTTGTTTTCTTTAATTAGTCTTGCTACTTCAGCAATCATAAATCCGCCAATTCTGTTATCAAGAGCTCTACACACAAAGTTATTCTTATTAAGAATATGAAATGGGTCAGGATAAGTTATCACGCAGCCAACATGAACACCAAGTTTTTCAACTTCTTTTTTAGTTTTGCAACCTACATCAATAAAAATGTTGTCTAATTTTGGAGTTTCTTCTTTTGAAGCTAGTCTTGTGTGTATAGCGGGCCAACCAAATACACCTTTAACAATTCCTTTATTAGTGTGAATGTTGACTATTTTACTTGGAGCTATTTGATGATCACTTCCTCCATTTCTTATTACAGAAATGAGTCCTTTATCAGAAATATAGTTGACATACCATGAAATTTCATCAGAATGCCCTTCAATAACTACTTTATATTTATGATCAGGATTTATTACTGCAACTGCTGATCCATAAGTGTCTGTAATAAAATCATCAGCATAGGGCTTTAAATAATTCATCCAAATTTTTTGACCTTCCCATTCATACCCAGTTGGTGAAGGATTGTTTAAGTATTCCTCTAGAAACTTCATTGATTTCTTATTCAATATACTTTTACTACTCATATTATTAGATTTAATTATTATATATGTAAAAATAATAATGATTTCTTTATTTATTATATATAATTTTATCAATTATTAAATATTTATTTTTAATTGAGACGATATTCAATTTTTTTTTGTTTTTTATTTTACATTTTGGGCTATTCTCAAGAAAAACTGAATGATTCTATTGTTAAAGATTATATTAAGATTTCTGGTGATACTATTGTAAAAGGTTCAATTGAATTAGGCGAAGTGGTTTTACTTCCAAAAAGACCTTTTAAAAACTCTAATGAAATAAAGAAATATTTAATTCTAAAAAGAAAAACTTTAAAAGTTTATCCTTACTCAGTTATGGCTTCAGAAAAATTACGTTCTTTAAATTTAGAATTGAGTAAAATCAAAAGAAAAAGAAAACAAAAAAGATATACCAGAAAGGTTCAGAATTTTTTAGAAGAAGAATTTACAGAAGAGTTAAGTAAATTAACACAAACAGAGGGGCAAATTTTGATTAAATTAATTCATAGACAAACAGGATTAACAACATATGAGTTGGTCAAAAGTTTGAGAAATGGAATTAAAGCATTTTTTTATAATATGACTGCTAAATTTTTTAACATGAATTTAAAAAAAGAATTTATTCCAAGTTCTGATATTTCAGATTATTATATCGAAGATATTATACAAAGATCGATCAGAGATAAAATTATTAAATATAATGAGCCGTTTATTGAATATGACTTATTTAAATTAAAAAAAACCTGGCATCAGAGACAAAAAGATCAATAAATTTAAATATGAGTGTAAATTTTAAAATGATAGCAAAAACCTTCTATGGTTTTGAAGATATTTTAGCAGATGAATTGCTTGTTCTTGGAGCTCAAAAAATAAATAAGGGATTAAGAAGTGTTAGTTTTTATGGAGATAAGGGTTTCCTTTATAAATCTAATTTATGTTTAAGAACTGCTTTGAAAATTTTAAAACCAGTTAATGAATTTAAATTTACTGACGTTGATGATTACTATAAAAACATTAATAATTTTCCATGGGAAAACCTACTAAGTGTCGATTCATCCTTTATTATAAACTCTGTTGTTTTTCATTCTAAAATATTTAATAATTCTAAATACGCTTCTCTTAAGGCTAAGGACGCGATTGTGGATAGATTCAGAGACAAGTTTAAAAATAGACCCGACGTTGATTCTTTTAAACCTGATTTAAAAATTGAAATACACATAAATAAAAATTATTGTACAATTTCTATTGATAGCTCAGGAGAATCTCTACATAAGAGGGGTTATAAAAAATATAATTCTTATGCACCTTTGAACGAAGTATTAGCAGCTGGAATTATTTTGATGTCAAATTGGGATAAAAATTCTGATTTATTAGATCCAATGTGCGGTACAGGTACAATTTTAATTGAAGCGGCTATGATAGCTAGAAATATTGCTCCAAATTTAAACAGACCGTCATTTGCTTTTGAAAAATGGCTCGATTGGGATCAAGATCTTTTTGAACTTATAGAGGAGTCAGTAATTAAAAAAATAATAGACTTTGATTGTAAACTTTATGGGTTTGACTTATCAAATTCTATGATAAAAAAAGCTGAAAAAAATATTGAGATTAGTCAGGTTGATGTTGAAATTGAAGTTATAAATAAAGATTTCTTAAAATCATCTAAAGAGGATGAAGATGATTTACATATAATTATAAACCCGCCTTATGATAAAAGAATTTCGACGGATGTAAATTCTTTATATAAATCAATAGGTGACACGTTGAAGAATAATTATCTTTTTTCTAATGTATGGATTATCACTGCGAATCTTGATGCGATAAAATCTATCGGTTTAAGAACTTCAAAAAAAATAAAGTTATTTAATGCTAATCTTGAATCAAGATTACTTAATTATAAAATATACCCAGGAACAAAAAAAGATAAAAAGTGAATTATTACTTTTTAATTACAGGAATAAGATATGAAATAGTGTAGCTGAAACCAGCACCAATACCAGAGCTATCATAAGTTCTGTTAAAACCAGGAATGTAAAAATTAGTAATTTCTTGCTTATTTTTTTGACTAATAATATTTTTTAATTGTATTTCAAATCCTAAAAATAAATTATTTATAATTTCAGTTTTAAGACCAAATAATATTTCAAACCACAATGCATTTAAATCATTTAAATTAATTGGTTCATTTATTATTGACTCCCCCCAAGTTGAGCTATTTGTGTTATAAATGGTATAGCTGTTGATTGTTTGATTGAAGCCGCTAAATCCGATATTTAGACCAGAATATGTTATATTTTGAGTTCCTATATCTTTTTTATTAAGTTTAAATTTTGCTCCAAACTTTAAATAGTTACCCTTGGCAGTAGAATTTATATAATAATTATTTATCTGCTTTTCTTCGTTACCGATTTCAGAAGATATATAAATTGATTCTTTAAGTCTAATATCTGCATCGAAAGAAAATCCTGTATAGTCGTTATTGCTGGCAGATCTAATTATTTTATGAACGTCTGCGCCTACTCTGATGCCAAACTTTTCGATTGTATCATTTTTCAAACTAACATTACCAAGGGTAATATTTATGAACAAAAAAGAAATAAGACTAATGAAGAATTTTAACATGCGATTGATTTTCATTAGTTACATAATTATTTAAAATAACGACATCAGAAATCCAATTCGTTATACTTGGAGTATTTTCAGGATCATAGGGCAGAGCAAGTGATAAATTATAATTATTTATGAAACCACATGCTCTTGAAACGAAAGTTTCATCAATTTCGTAGTCAAAATAGAGATGATTAGGTAGGCCATTTGGAATTACAGTTATATCTTCAGAAAAATCCTTACAGAACTTAAAGTTTGAGACAGATTCATCATCTCTTAAAGGGATTGTAATTGAGTCTGTATTTATACCATTTATTTCGTTTAGTAAAATTAAACCATTGTTTTTTATAATATACACCCCAAGACTTTGAACACTTTTTCTTTCCTCAGGGTTATCCATATCATAAAAAGTAACTATCAGCTGGGGAGTTGTTAATGCTGATTCGGGACAAATATCATCACTTTCACAATTGTAAATTGATACAAGACTTAAAAATAAAATAAAAAATTTGTTCATTTATATTTTTTCTAAAAGTACAACATTTTCAACATGATATGTCTGTGGAAACATATCAATTGATTGTGATATCTTCAAATTATAAAACTCTTTTAATTCGATTAAATCTCTAGCTTGAGTAGAGCTATTACAGCTTACATAGATTATTTTATTTGGTTTTATATTTATTATTGAATCAATAACAGAATTTTCAAGACCATTTCTTGGTGGATCAACAATTACAATATCAGGATATTTATATTTATTAACTCCGTCCTTAAGTATTTTCTTAACATCACCATGAATAAATATAGTGTTGGTAATTTTATTATTTTTTGCATTTATTTTTGCAGAATCAACAGCCTCTTTAACGGTTTCAATACCTATAACTTTTTTAGCGGAATTTGCAAGAAATAGAGATATTGTACCGATACCACAATAAAGGTCATAAATTATTTCTTCTCCCTGTAAACTAGCAAATTTTTTAACTATATTATAAAGTTTAGTTGTTTGAAATGAGTTTGTTTGAAAAAACGATTTTGCTGAAATTTTAAAAGAAAGATTACCAATTTTTTCATTAATAAAATCAGTTCCGTTAAAACATTGTACTTTTAAATCATAAATGGTATCATTTCTTTTATTGTTAATAACATACATTATTGATGAAATTTCAGGAAATTCAGCTTCTATTTCTGATAAAAGTTTAAATATTTTTTTTGATTTTTTATAAAATTGAATCAAAATCATGATATTATTTATAGAAGTAGTTCGGATCATTAGTGTTCTTATGTCACCAAATTGTTTTTTAAGATCGAAAAACTCCAAACCTAATTCTAGAGATTTGAGTCTAATAAAATTTCTAATTTTATTAGAAATATTGGTTTGCAGGTAACATTTATCAATATTAATTACTTTGCTCCACATTCCAGATTTGTGAAATCCAAGTGCATTTTTGTCATCAATTATTTTGTCACTTTTAATTTCATCATTTGTAATCCACCTAGAATTACTAAATGAGAATTCCATTTTATTTCTGTAATAATATTTTTTTTCTGACTTTATAATTGGTAGTATTTTTTCAGGTATTACTTTACCTATTCTTGAAAGGTTATTTAAAACTTCATTGTTTTTATAGATTAGCTGGTTTTCATATTTCATATTCTGCCAACTACATCCACCACATATTTTAAAATATGAGCATTTTGGCTTTGTTCTTTTATCAGAGCGGCTATGAATTTTAATTATTTCACCTTCAATGTAAGATTTCCTTTTTTTCCTTACCTGTATGTCAACTATATCCCCAGGAACACCATATTTTGTGAAAATTATTTTTTGATCATCAATTTTTGAAATAGCTTTTCCAAGTGAACCTGCATCATTAAGTTCAATCCTCTTTAAAACAATATTTTTTTTTCTTCTACCCAATTTTAAAAGTTTTAAATATCAAACAAAATATAATTCTTAGATTTGAGCTAAATTAAAATATATATAATTAAAACTTTATGTTGAAATCTAAAAATATAATTGATCTTGAATATAAATATGGAGCTCATAATTATCATCCACTTCCAGTAGTGTTAGAAAAGGGAGATGGTATTTTCTTATGGGATGTGGAAGGAAAGAAATATTATGATTTTTTATCTGCATATTCAGCTGTAAATCAAGGACACTGTCATCCAAAAATTATTTCTGCTTTAACTGAGCAATCTAAAAAACTTACTCTAACATCAAGAGCTTTTCACAATAATATACTTGGTCAATATGAAAAGTTTATTACCGAATTTTTTGAATATGATAAAGTTTTACCAATGAATACTGGAGTTGAGGGAGGAGAAACCGCAATCAAATTAGCTAGAAAATGGGGATATGAAATAAAGAAAATTCCGTATAATGATGCAAAAATAATTTTTGTTGAAGGTAATTTTTGGGGTAGAACTTTGGCGGCAATATCTTCATCCACTGATCCTACAAGCACAAAAGGTTTTGGGCCTTTTATGCCAGGTTATGAAATAATTCCTTACAATGATATAAATTCTTTAAAAAATGTATTAAAGGATCCAAATGTTGCAGCTTTTATGGTTGAGCCTATTCAGGGTGAAGCAGGAGTTGTTGTTCCTGACGATAATTATCTTAAAGAAGCATTTGATTTATGTAAAGAGTCAAATGTTTTATTTATTGCTGATGAAGTACAAACAGGTATAGGAAGAACTGGTAAGATGTTATGCTGTGATCATCATGGTTTTAAGCCAGATATATTAATTTTAGGTAAGGCACTTTCTGGAGGTGTTTTTCCTGTTTCTGCTATTTTGGCATCAGATGAAATTATGTTAACAATTAAACCAGGTGAACATGGCTCAACATTTGGAGGTAACCCTGTTGCTTGTCAGGTTGCTATTGCTGCGTTAAATGTCATTAAAGATGAGAATCTTTCTGAAAATGCTCAGAAAATGGGTGTTATATTTCGTAAAAAACTAAATGAATATGCGGCTGAGAGTAATTTAGTTACAAAAGTAAGAGGTAAGGGGCTATTAAATGCTATAATAATAAATGACAAAGAAGATAGCAATAAAGCATGGGAAATATGCTTAGAAATGTCTAAAAGAGGTTTATTAGCTAAACCTACGCACGGAAATATTATAAGATTTGCTCCACCTTTAATTATTAATAAAAATGAATTAGAAGAATGTATTAATATTATTATATCATCTTTGAAAGAATTTGAATTATAAATTTTATAAATTAGTATTACTAACTGATAAGTATGTCTAAAATTTACCTGGATAATGCTGCTACCACAAGAGTGCGTGATGAAGTTGTTGATTCAATAACAAAAGTTATTAAAAATGAATATGGAAACCCATCTTCTACACATAGTTATGGAAGGTCTTCTAAATCTATTATTGAATCATCAAGAAAAGAAATAGCAGATTTATTAAATGTCTCATCCTCAGAAATTATTTTCAATTCTGGTGGTACTGAAGGTGATAATATGATTTTAAGAAATTGTGTTAAAAATTTAGATATAAGACATATAGTTTCTTCAAAAATTGAACACCACGCAGTTACTCATACTATTGAGTATCTTTCTGAGACCAATGATATTCAAATAAGCTACGTAAACACTTTTTCTAACGGAGATATTGATTACGACGATCTTGAGAATATTTTATCCAATTCTACGTCTAAAACTTTGGTAAGCTTAATGCATATTAATAACGAACTTGGTAATATTTCAAATATTAAATTGATTTCTAAACTATGTAAACAGTATGATGCTTTATTTCATAGTGATACAGTTCAATCAATTGGTCATTATGATTTAGATTTTAAAGAATTAAAATTAGATTTCTTTGTAGCTAGTGCTCATAAATTTCACGGTCCAAAAGGGATAGGTTTTGCTTTTGTAAGGAAAAACACTCAGCTAGGTTCATTTCTAACTGGTGGTATGCAGGAAAAAGGTTTTAGGGCTGGTACTGAATCTGTTCATAACATCTTTGGCATGGCACAGGCTCTTAAATTTTCACTTAATAATCTTTCCGCAGAAAAAAAATATATTTCTGAAATAAAAAACTATTTTATTTCTAGAATTTCTGAGGAAATAGAGTATATTAAATTTAACGGAAATTCTTCTGATATAAATAACTCAACATATACAATTGTTAATATTTTATTACCTATTGATAAAAAAACTGGAGGTTTATTCATGTTTAAGTTAGATATGAAGGGAATTGCGTGTTCAACCGGAAGCGCCTGTCAAAGTGGTAGTGACAATGGTTCTCATGTTTTAAATGAAATTTTAAACAAAGAAGACAATAATATGATTTCATTAAGATTTTCGTTTAGTATTTATAATACAAAAGAAGAAATTGATTATGTTATAAATGAAATCAAAAATCTTCTTATTTAAAAATCAAAATCTAAATTTAAATTGAAAATTCTTGGAGTTAAGTAGTTAGGAATACTATACTGTCTTTTGCTGTAAACATCCCTTACCCATGTGTTTGTAATTGAGTTTTGCATGTTGAACATATTGAATATTTCTAAACCAATTGATATTTTGTCAAAATTCTTTAATAGGTTTAGATTATTTATAAATTTCGAGCTTTTTGATAGTTCGTAGGAAATACCTATATCTGCCCTTTTATAATCAGGTAATCTATTTAGGTATTCGTATGCATCTGCATAACTAGGTGAGCCTCCAGGTAATCCAGTGTTATATATCAAATTGATAAACATTTTAAGATTTGGTATTTTTGGTATATAATCTTGAAAGAGTACCCCAAACTTTAACCTTTGATCAGTTGGTCTAGGAATATAACCCCTATTATTAATATTTTCTTCAGTTTTTAAATACCCAAAACTAAACCATGACTCTGTATCTTTTACAAATTCTCCATTTATTCTGAAATCTAGCCCGTAAGCATAAGCATTGGCATTATTATTTGCAGAATATCTAATTCTAACATTTTCTAAAGTGTAAGGATTTACATTTTCTAGATCTTTATAATAAATTTCAGATGTTAATTTAAACGGTCGATTCCACATGTCAAAATTATATTCATTTGACACAACATAATGAATAGATTTTTGAGCTTCAACATCTAAGTTTAATAATCCGTCGTAACCCCTTAATTCTTTATAAAATGGTGGTTGATGATAGATTCCGTACTTAAATCTATATATCATATCAGGATTTTGATTAGGAATTATGCTAATCTGAAATCTTGGGCTAAATACAGATTTAAAATCAGTATTGTTAATTCTCCATGCATGGTATCTTAAACCTATATTATAAAATATTTTACTTTTTTTTGTATAAGTTTCATTTTCCC
>MDTG01269598.1_pt1 | contig 21833 bp, 23 predicted proteins | sample 811421 | NCBI WGS metagenome assembly MDTG01 (sample SAMN05326645, study PRJNA326480) | marine metagenome | isolation source: seawater | place: Pacific Ocean: South East | collected 2011 | reverse complement strand
TCTCTCCACAATATTGTTGCACACCCCTCTGGAGAAATTACTGAGTATATTGCATTTTCTAACATTAAAACTTTATTCGAGGAAGCCAAAGCAATGGCTCCGCCGGATCCTCCTTCTCCAATAATTACTGAAATTGTAGGGACTGTAAGTTCCATGCAGCACTCTATGGATTTAGCAATTGCCTCGGCTTGGCCTCTTTCTTCAGCTCCTACACCAGGATAAGCTCCTGGGGTATCAATAAAAATTATAATTGGAATATTAAATCTGTCTGCAAGTCTCATAAGTCTATTTGTCTTTCTATAACCTTCGGGTCTCATCATTCCAAAATTTCTTTCAATTCTCGAATCTAAGTTATCTCCTTTTTCTTGCCCAATAACTAAAACTGATTTTTGATCAAATTTTGCAAATCCAGTAATAACAGATTTATCTTCGGAATAAAATCTATCGCCTGAAAGAGGAATAAAATCTTCAAATAAATTATTTATAAAAAATTTGGATTTAGGCCTTTCTTCATGTCTTGCTACTTGCGTAGTCTGCCATGGATCAAGTTTTGAATAAACTTCTTTTAATTTAATATCAATTTCATTTTGTAGTTTTGAAATTTTCCCAGTATCTATTTCTGATAAACCTTCTTGATTAAAAGGGTCCCTTAATTGATCCAATTCATCTTCAAGTTTTTTTATATCTGTTTCAAAATTTAAATAGTTTTTCATTAAAAGTCAGTTTATTATATTCAAAAAAGGCAATAAAGTGTCAAAAAAAATAAAATGAAAGAAAAATATATAAAAATAGAAAATTTATCAGTATCTCAAGTATTATATGATTTTATTAATAATGAAGCAATTCCAGGGACAAATATAAGTGAAAAAGAATTTTGGCATGGATTTAGTAATTCAGTGCATGAGCTTGCGCCAGATAATGACTTACTTATAAAATTTAGAAAAAAACTACAAGAAAAAATAGATACATGGCATATAAATCATAGAGATAAAGATTTTGATCAAGCTGAATATGAAAAATTTTTAAAGAAAATTAAATATTTAGTAAAAACTGGTCCAGATTTTAAAATAAAAACAGAAAATATTGACGAAGAAATATCAAAAATTCCTGGCCCACAATTAGTATGCCCCATTGATAATTCTAGATTTATTCTTAATGCCTGTAATGCTAGGTTCATGTCAGCATATGATAGTCTTTACGGAACCGATGTAATAGAATCAGAGGAGTCTGCCAGTGAGAGATATGATCCTGAAAGAGGAATGGAAGTAATTAAATTTACAAAAAAATTTTTAGATGAAAGTTTTGCTATAGATAAGTCTAGCTGGAGTAAAGTAAATAAAATTGAAATAAAAGCAAATGAATTAAATTTTTTTACATATGATGGAAATTTTAAATTAAAAGAAAATGAAAAATATATTGGATATAGAGGAAAGGAAAATAAACCAACTGCAATCATCTTAAAAAATAATAATCTTCATGTTGAAATAATAATAAATCCAGATGCTTTTAGCGCAAAAAATGATCCTGCTGGTATTTCTGATGTAATACTTGAGTCTGCAATTTCAACAATATGCGATAACGAAGACTCTGTGTCGGCAGTAGATGCCGAGGATAAAGTTAAGTGCTATAGAAATTGGTTAGGTCTAATGAAGGGAAATTTAACTTGTGAATTTTTAAAAAATGGAAAAAAACTAATAAGAAAACTTAATCCTGACAGAAAATATATTAGAAAAGATGGCAAGGAAGCTAAGTTAAAAGGAAGATCTTTATTGTTACATAGAAACGTAGGTCATTTAATGAAAAATCCTGCGATCCTTTTAAAAGATGGTTCTGAAATTCCTGAAGGTATAATGGATGCATTTATTGTAACTCTTTGCGCGTTGCATGATTTTAAGACTAAAAAAAACTCAAAAAATGGATCTATATATATAGTTAAACCAAAACAACATTCGCCAGATGAATGTGCATTTACAGATAAAATGTTTTTTAAAGTTGAAAAATTGTTTGGTTTAAAAAAAAATTCAGTAAAAATAGGCCTTATGGAAGAGGAAAGAAGAGCATCTGTAAATCTTAAAGAATGTATAAGAGCTCTAGAAAATAGAATTTTTTTTATTAATACTGGTTTTCTTGACCGTACAGGTGATGAAATCAGAACATCTATGGAAGCTGGAGCAATGTTTAAAAAAGTTGATTTAAAAAAATCAGTATGGATAAACGCATATGAAAATAACAATGTTGATGTTGGCCTAGATTGTGGATTTTCAGGAAAAGCCCAAATAGGCAAAGGAATGTTTCCCGCGCCAAAGGCTATGGCACAAATGGTAAAAGAAAAGATTTCTCATTTAAAAGCTGGAGCTAATTGTGCTTGGGTACCATCACCTACAGCAGCTGCATTACACTCCTTACACTATCATCAAATAGATATCTTTAAAGTGCACCAAAAAATTAAAAATAGGAAAAGAGCTAAACTTTCTGAATTATTAACAATTCCTATTTTAAGGAAACCTAATTGGACCAACGAAGAAATAAATAATGAATTATCAAATTGCGCACAAGGAATTTTAGGATATGTGGTACGTTGGATTGATCAGGGCATTGGTTGTAGTTCAGTTCCTGATATTAATAATATTCCACTTATGGAAGATAGAGCTACTTGTAGAATTAGCTCACAATTAATTTTAAACTGGTTACATCACGGAATTTGCTCGAGAAAACAAGTTTTAGAAATAATGAAAAAAATGGCAAAAGTAGTTGATACACAAAATAAAGAAGATAAAAATTATCAAAAAATGTCTCCTGATTTTGAAAAATCTATTGCTTTTAAATCAGCTTGTGAATTAGTTTTTAGCAAAGACTCGCCGAATGGTTATACAGAACCAATTTTACATTTGAATAGGATTATAAAAAAAAACTAATCACCACTTATATTTGTGTTTTTGCGATTTTTAAATGCAGAAATCAGAGTTCCATCATCTAAATTTTCAATTTCTCCTCCAATAGGAAGGCCTTGGGCTAATTTAGAAATTTTTACATTACAGCTTTTTAAACTATCCTGAATATAAAATGCTGTTGTTTGTCCCTCAACTGTAGCACTTGTTGCTAAAATTACTTCTTCAATTTTTTCTTTTTTTACTCTTTTTATTAATGAGTTAATTAACAAATCTTCTTTACGGTAGGTATTTGATGAAGAAATAGTTCCACCAAGAATATGAAAATATCCTTCATAGATGCTTGAATTCTCTATACTCCATTGATCAGCTATATTTTCTACAACACATATTTTATTATATTTTTTGTTTATGTTTTCGCAGTTGCTGCATCCTGATTGACTAGATTTTAATGTACCACAAGACTGACACCTTGATATATTTTTATAAACATTATTTAAAGTATGTAACATTGGTTTCATTATTTCATTTCTATTGTTGATTAGTTTTAATATTATTCTTCTTGCAGATTTGGGGCCTAGACCAGGAAATTTTGAAATTAATTTTATTAATTCTTCTATTTCGTTAATATTTTGCATTAATTATATTGGCCATTTAAAACCAGGTATACCAAATCCATCCGTGGCTTTAGATATTTCCTCTGATGTTTTGACTTTTAATTTAGATTTCGCGTTGTTATGAGCAGCAATAATCAAATCCTCGATAACAGTTTTTTCTTCTTTTAAAACTTCAGTAGATAGATGTAATTTTACTATCTCACCATCTCCATTTAAAATTAGTTTTATAGAATTATCTCCAGATATTCCCTCTACTTCTATATTTTTTATTTTTTCTTGACTTTCTTTAACTTTGCTTTCGATCTCTTTAGCTTTATCTAAAATTTTATTAAAATCTGTCATATTTGTTATTCATCATTATCTTTGACATCTATTAGTTCAGCATCAGGAAAATGTTTGATGATTTTGTCATATGTTTCAGTTTTTTTTACTTCTGAAATTTGATTTAATTTAAATATTTTTATTTTTTCTTTTTTTGATGGATCGCCATCTTTTTTAGATAAAGAAATTATCCATCTTTTACCAGTCCAGTCATATAAGACTCCTGTCAAGTCTTTTATAAAGTTTTTATCTAATTTATCATTAAACGATATTTCTATTATCTGTTTTTCAAATCTTACAAGATTTACATTTGTTTCTAATTCATATTTAAGTTTAATTTGTTTTTTTTCATTACAAAAATTTATTAATTCATCAAAACTATTTATTTCAATTAAATCATCATTTTTTTCTATTTGATTATGATTTTTTAAATTTTCCTCCTGAGAAATATTTTTAATTTGGCTAATTGTTTTGTTTTTGAAATCAAAGTTATCTTCATTTTGTTTAATTGTTGTTTCGTTATTTTTTATTAAATTGAAATCATTATTTTTGTCGTTAACTATTTGCTCGTTAGTTTTTGTAATTTCCAGCAAATTAACTAGTCTTATTAAGAACATTTCTATTGATATATTTTGATTGGCCACAATGTCTAATTCATCTAATACTTTAATTGTAAATTGCCAAAAAATTAGAAAAATTTTTGGAGGGATCTCATTAGACAATTCTTTAATTTTTTGAAACTCATGGTCATTTAAGGAAAAATTTGCACTCTCTAAATTCAAATATTTTATATTTTTAAAATAATATAATAATTCAAGAAAATCATTTAAAAATACCTTTGGCTCAATACCTTGTTCATAAATTGATCTATAAATTCTGATTACTTCACTTTCTTTTCCCTGAAATAAAAAATTGAATAATTCTATTAAATAACTTTTTTCAAAATAACCGAATATTTTTTGTGCTTCTTTTAGATTAATTTCTTTAAGGTCCGATTGACTTAAAATAGCTCTATCCAATAATGAGAGTGCATCTCTAACTGAGCCCTCTGATATTTTAACAATTAGCTTGAGCGCATCATCATTAATTTTTGCATTTTCTTTTGTCATTATTTGTTTAACATAATTTAATAATTCTTTAGACTTAACTCTAGGTAAATCAAAACGTTGGCATCTTGAAATAATTGTTATAGGTATTTTTTTTATTTCAGTTGTAGCAAATATAAATTTTAAATACTCAGGTGGCTCTTCTAGGGTTTTTAAAAGTGCATTAAAAGCTTGTTTACTGAGCATATGAACTTCATCTATAATAAAAATTTTATATTTTGAGGTTGTGGGTCCGTATCTAGAAAATTCTATTAAATCCCTTACATCATCTACGCCAGTTTTGCTAGCAGCATCCATTTCAAGAACATCTATATGATTTGAATTTGAAATTGATTCACAATTATTACATAATTTATCTTTGCAAATTTTATCAAAACCATTTAAACAATTTAAAGATTTAGCTATAATTCTAGCTATTGTAGTTTTTCCTACACCCCTTATTCCAGTAAATAAAAAAGCATTTGGAACTTTATTTATTTTAATCGAATTTGAGATTGTTTTGGCTACGATATCTTGACCTAGTAAATCCTCAAAGACTTGAGGTCTATATTTTAATGCTAAAACTTTAGAATTTCTATTCATGACTAATTAGGAGACTAGAACCTGGATAACTGTCTCTACGATTGCTTCCGTTAAGATCTAGTCGGGTTCAAGCAGCACCCACCTCTAGCCTCCAATACTTATTATATCAGTAATTTTTTCTAATCCATAACAAAGTTAAAGAATTATTTATACCTGAAACTATCAGATTTATATACTCCTAGGATTTTAAGGTCTTCTGTATGTAGGCCTAATTCTTCCAAAGAATTTTTTACTTTAGCATCCTCTATATGGCCATCAACATCACAAATAAAAAAATATGATGAAAATGAATTTTTTTCAGGAAAACTTTGTAATTTAGTTAAATTACAACCATTGATTGCTAGTCCACCTAGTGCTTGGTAAAGTGATGCTGGCTTAGATTTTAATTTAAATAATAAAGAAGTTATATATTTTTCATTTTTGAATTCTGGCTGAGATATTTCTTTTTGCATGACTAGAAATCTTGTTACATTATCTAAATCGTCTTGAATATTAGACTCTATGATATCCAAATTGTAAATCTTTGCGCTAAGTTTTGAAGCTATTGCTCCTTTTGATTTGTCTCCTGTTTCAGAAACATATTTTGCGGATCCCGCAGTATCTGCTCTTACATTTTCAATATATTTATTTTTTTTTATAAAATTGGAAGATTGGCTTAAAGCTTGGCCATGAGAATAAATATTTTTAATATCTTTTTTTTTTGCTCCAGGCAAACCTAACAAATTATGTTTTATTGAATAAAAATGTTCTGCAAAAATATTAAGCCTATATTTAAAAATCAAATATTCTACTCCAATATTACCAGTTGTCTTATTAGACTCAGGAATTATTGCTTTAACTGAACTATCATTATTTGCAAGTTCAAAACATTCATCAAAAGTTTTACATGGTATAGTTTCGCAATCAGAATATTTTTCTTTTGCACAGCTTTCGCTATAACTTCCTGCAACACCTTGATAAGCAATTTTCATAATATTTATTTTATTTATAATATATTAATTTTTTGTTTCCAATAACTTCTTTACTTTAATGTAATCTTCCTGAGTATCAATACCTATCGGATACGACTCAGACAAAACTAAACTTATATCTATATTATTTTCCAGCGCTCGAAGTTGCTCCAATCTTAGACTTTTCTCGTTTATTGTCTGTTTTAAAGAAGTAATTTTTTCTAAAGTTGATACTTTATATAAATAAATCCCTATATGATGATAAATATTTGCTTTATCATTTGATTCTAATTTTCTAAAAAAATCTTTCGCTTTTGAAATTTTATTTTTAGTTAATTCATTTTCAGTTTTTACTTTGACTATATTTTCATCTGTATAATTTTTATTATCAAGAATCTTGCATGCCAAAGTTCCCATTTCTAAATTTTCATTAATAATTAAATTATTTAAATTAATTATATCCTTACTATCAATAACTGGTTCATCTCCCTGTAAATTTAAAATATAATCAATATTTTTTATATTTAATTTTTCATAAGCTTCAAAAATTCTATCAGTACCTGTTTTATGTTTATTGCTAGTAATTATTCCTTTTCCCCCATTTGATTTTATATCATTTAAAATTGCCTCATCTTCTGTTGCTACATAAACTTCTCCTATATTTGTCTCTGAAGCTTTTTTGTAAACATGGGAAATAATAGAAAGATTATTAATTTTCATCAGAGGCTTGCCTGGTAGCCTTGTTGCAGACATTCTAGAAGGTATTAATATTAAAGTTTTTGACATTATTTAGCAAATAATCATAATTTATGCGTCCAAGGGACGCAAATTGCAAACTTAAAAATAAAAGTATTTTTAAAATTATCATGTTATACGACCATTATTTATATTATAAAATTAAATTCTTATGGAAATTAATAAAATTTTCGTGGCAGTAGTTGCTACTTTGATTATTGTCATTTTGATTGGAAAAGTTTCTGATCTTATTTATAAAGTAGATCAGCCTGATCAGGTAGCATACAAAGTTGATATGCCAGAGGGATCTATTTCAACCAAACAAACTTCAGAAAGTAGTGTTGATTTAACAAGCCTAATGTCATTAGCAAACTTATCACATGGAGAAACCGTATTTAAAAAATGTAAGGCTTGCCATAGCATTAAAAAAGGTGGAAAAAATAATATTGGTCCAGCTTTATGGGGTGTAATGGAAAGAAAAGCTGGTGGCTTAACTGATTATAAATATTCTAAAGCATTAATTTCACACGGGAAAGAATGGAATTTTGAAGAATTAAATGGTTTTTTATTAAAACCTTCAAGTTGGATTAAGGGAAATAAAATGGGTTTTGCTGGAATTAAAAAAGATAAAGATCGTGCGAGTGTAATTCTATATTTAAATAAAAATTCAGATAACCCTCCTCCTCTACCTTAATTTACAATTTGTCAAAACAATATAACAAAATAGACTTTTGGACATAAACTCTATTTAAAGCTTGCTGCCAAACTTTAGATTTTTTTCCATAAAAAACTTCATCTGAAACTTCATCTCCTCTAGGCAAACAATGTAGTAGATATGCTTTAGGTGCTAATTTCAAAAGCTTAGATGTTATTTTAAACTTTTTAAATTCTTTTTTCTTTTTTTGTTTATTTACTCTATCATTCATAGAAACTACTTTGTCTGTAAGTACTATATCAGCATTACTAATAGCTTTTTTTGGATCATTAAATATATTAATTCTTCCTTGATTACTTTTTGCCCAACTTAATAATGATTTTTTTGGATTATATTTTTTTGGACATCCAATATTTAATTTAAATGAAAATTTGACAGATGCCTCAATTAAACTATTTAGAACATTGTTCGAGTCACCTATCCAACAAATATTAAGTTTGGAAATATTTTTTTTTTTAATTTCTTCAATTGTAAAAACATCTGATAAAATTTGTGTTGGATGCGAAGATGGGCTCAGCCCATTAATTATTGGAATTTTCATATGTTTTCTAAATTGATTTAATTTTTCATCATTATCAGTTCTTAGCATAAAAGCATTTCCAAAAGTTGACAGTATTTTAGCTGTATCAGGCAATGATTCGCCTTTGGCCAAATGAAGTTCATCAGTTCTTAAAGTTAAGATACCGCCACCAAGCTGTCTAATGGCAAGATAGAAACTTAATCTAGTTCTGGTACTAGATTTTTCAAACATCTGAATTAATAGTTTTCCTTTTAATGGACTGTCTTTATCTACATCCAATGTATTTAATTTCTTTCTTTTAAATTTTCTTTTTTTTGCATCTAAAATTATCTTTCTTAATTTAGATCTCGAAATATCTTTAATATTTATAAAGTGTTTCATAAATTAATGTAACTCTTTACAAACTTTTCTAATTATTTTTATTGCAATATCTATTTCTAACTTTTTCACATTAAGAGGTGGCAATATTCTAACCACATTTTCAGCTGCTTTAATTACAAGTAATTTATTATTCTCTAATTTTTGAATAAATTTGGCTTGATCATTAAATAACTGTAAACCAATTAGCAAACCTGCTCCTCTAACTTCTTTTATCAATTTAGGATAATCTCTTTTAATTTGATTTAATTCATTATGGAAATATTTAGATATTTTTTTCAAATTATTAAGAAATCCTTTTTTAGTAATTTGATCTAAAACAGCATTACCCACACTCATTGCGAGTGGGTTTCCTCCAAAGGTTGAACCATGGCTTCCTGGGCCCATTGATTTTGCGACTTTTTTTGTCATCAAAACTGCACCTAATGGGAAACCTCCTCCTATCCCTTTAGCTATTGGAACAATATCTGGCTTTATTTTTGATCTTTCAAAAGCAAAAAAATCTCCCGTTCTACCTATTCCACACTGAATCTCATCTAAAATTAACAATATTTTTTTTTCATTACAAATTTTTCTTAAATATTTTAGACATTTGCCGGGTATAGGCTTAATGCCTCCCTCACCCATAATAGTCTCTACCATTATTGCAGCGGTATTCTTATTAATTTTACTTCTAATATTTTTAAATCTTGGCTTAAATTTTCTAAATTCAATATGATCAAATCCTGGAACTTTAGGTCCAAAACCCTCTGTCATTTTTTTTGATCCACTTGCAAAAATTGCAGCTATAGTTCTTCCATGAAATGAATTCTTAATACATAAAATTCTGTTTTTATTTTTTTTTCCTTTTAAATAAAAATATTTTCTTGCAACTTTTATGGCTGCCTCAGTAGCTTCTGTGCCAGAATTTTGAAAAATAACATAATCAGCAAAAGTTTTTTGTGTAAGTCTTTTAGCAAGTTTCTCACCTTCGGGAATTATAAATGCATTTGACACATGCCATACCTTATTAGCTTGCTTCTTTATCGCTCTAATTAAATATGGATTAGTATGACCCAAAGAATTAACCGCTATACCTTGCACAAAATCTAGATATTTTTTTCCATTAGTAGCATAAAGAAAACTCCCTTTGCCTCTTTTAAAAGCAATTTTTCTTCTATTATAATTCTTAGCTAAAGATGACATAGTTTTAAGATTTTATTTTATATCCTTTTTTATACATATAATAAGCAACAAACCATACTATTATAGAAAGAGCAGATAAATAAATTATTCCAAATTTAATTGAACCATCCATTTCTCCTATGAATGAATATCTAAAACCATCAATCATATAGAAAAAGGGATTATAACTACTTAATATATTTAAAATATTTGGAAGTCTTTCGATAGAATAAAAAGTTCCACTTAAAAATGACAAAGGAACAATTAAAAAATTAGTAACTGTTGCCATATTGTCAAATTTATCAGCCCATAACCCAGCTATAATACCAGCTGCGCCCATCAAAAAAGAGCTTAAAAATAAATAAATTATTAAAATAAAATAATTATTGACTTCTATTTCTATAATAAGAGAGAATGTAATTATTGAAGTCAAAGAAATAATAACCCCCCTAGTAATTGAAGCAAATATAATTGATAATGTAACTTCTCCAGACGAAAGAGGTGCACCTATAAGATCAATTATATTTCCCATAACTTTTCCCATTAATAAAGATGAGGATGAATGAGAAAAAGCTTGTTGAATTACTTGCATAGCAATTAATCCAGGAGCTAAAAACTCTATAAATGGAACTCCTAAAACGTTAGGTCTTTGATTTCCAATTGCTAAATTAATAACTAACAAAAATAGAATAGCGGTCACAACAGGACCAGCTATAGTTTGTCCAAAAACGCTTAAAAATCTTAAAGTTTCTTTTTTATACAAACTGATTAGACCAACCCAGTTAATATAATTGAACCTTCTTACCCCAATTTTATATTTATTTTTTAATTCAACCATTAATATTAATTAAACCTTTTTTAAAAATTGTTAATAAATCAAAAAAAAACCTTGTTTTATAACATTATTTATGAGCAACTATATTTAGTTGAAAATAAATTAAATACAACTAAATGTAGTATATTATGGGTTGGACTGACGAAAAAGTTGAAAAATTAAAAGAACTTTGGGGTAAGGGAAATACTGCAAGTCAAATTGCTGAAATAATAGGTGGAATATCAAGAAATGCTGTAATTGGGAAAGCACATCGGCTTAACTTATCTGCAAAAATCAAAAAAAGAATTGCATCTTCAAATCAAAGCCAATCCAGAGACAATAATAATGTTCAGGCAAGAGGCAGAAAGAGAAGATTTCAGTCACTGTTGTTAGACAAAAATTTTGAACCAGCAAAAAACTTAAATTTAGAAGAATTAACTGATCAAACATGTAAATACATGGAAGGTCATCCTAATGAAAAAGATTCATATTTTTGTGGAAGAAAAAATGTTGAAAAATTTTCATATTGTCCTCTACACTTAATGATTATCTTTCAACCAAAAGGTAAAAAAGAAGAGATATCTGACAAAGAATTTGAAGTTCCAAAATTTATTGAAAAGAAGATTAAATCAGCTTAACTATTTATAACTTTTTCTTTTGCTTTTTCAAATTCTTCTTTACTTAAAACTCCTTTGTCGTAAAGCTTTTTTAATCGTTCAATTTCATTAGATAAATTTATTTTAGATAATTTTTCTTCTGATTTTTCTAACTCTTCAACTATTTTAGTTTTTGCCTCCATACCTCTAGATCCAGCCTTAAATGCAATATAAATTAGAAATATAAAAATTAAAATTATTAATATGTATACTAAATTAGTTATCATTTTATTAATTAGATTTAATTAATTTTTTCTTTTGAATATTCTCCATGTTCTTTCCACATATGACAATATTTTTTAACTTCATTTTCAAATTTAAGCTCACAAACATAGTTTATATCAATATTAGATTTTAAGTTACCTGATAGGACGTTATCGTATTTTAATAGATTTAATTGATCTATTGTTAATAAAGGGTTGGGAAAAAATTCAAAAAATTTTGCAGTCATTTTTGCGATAGGCAAGGGAAAGGGGATAATATATTTTTTTTTATCAATTAATTTCATTAATGTTATCAATATTTCTTTAAAATTTATTTCATCTGGACCAACACATTCTATTGTGTTCGAACATATTTTTTCTTCAATAATTTTAAGTATTATTTCTGTTAAATCAGAGCAGTGAATTGGCATAAATTTTGTTTCTCCATTATAATAGACTGGGAAAAAGGGTAAATTATTTATTAAAGACATTAAATTAGTTGAGAAATTATCATCAACTGAATAAACAATAGATGGTCTAATAATAGTTGCCTCTTGAAAATTTTTTTTTATCTCATTCTCTCCTTTTAATTTACTTTCCGCATATTTGCTATCCTTGGCACTATCAATACCAAGCGCTGAAATATGTATAAACTGTTCTAAATTATTTTCTTTGCAAATTTTTGATAAAATTGATGGAAAATTTATATGTATATTGTTAAAAGTATTATTCTTTTTTTCAAATAAAATTCCCACAAGATTTATACATATGTCTTTGTTTTTAATTATTTCTGCTAAATGCTTGTCATCAAAAATATTTTTTTCTACAATATCAATATATCCAGGGTTCCCTTGGGTTTTCAGAATATAGCCTTTTTTATGTAAATTACGTGTAACAGCTGTTACTCTATGATTTTTTTGTGTTAACTTTCTAATTAGATTTCGGCCTATTTGGCCCGACCCACCGAATACTAGAATATTTTTTTCTTTCATATATATATATTTTAAATGAATTTAGATATTAAATTGCACAAACACGATTTACCAGATCAATTAAAACTAGGCAACATAATTGCCGTAGATTGTGAGATGGGAGGATTAAATTTTAAAAGAGATCCTCTTTTCATTGTTCAAATTTCAACTGGAAATTTAGATGCACATATAATTCAACTTGATAGAACAACTTATAAAGCACCTAATTTAACTAATATCCTTAAAAGTAAAGAAATTAAAAAAATATTTCATTTTGCTAGAGCTGATTTGGGATTTATTTTTCAATACTTAAATATTGAAGTAGAAAACATTGAATGTACTAAAATAAAATCAAAATTATCAAGAACTTATACTGATCGACATAGTCTAAAGGATTTGATTAAAGAGTTCATAGGAGTTGAAATTAGTAAACAATATCAGTCATCCGATTTCGGGGGAGAGTTAACTCAAGCACAATTAAAATATTGTGCTAATGACGTGATTTATCTTCACAAGATAAATGAAAATTTAAATAAAATCTTAATTAGAGAAAATAGAATGCAGCTTTACAAGGATACAATTAAATTTATTAAAACAAGAGTTCATCTAGATATTGCCTCATTTAAAGATGATATTTGGTCTCATTAATGAAAAAAGTTAATTTTCAAAAAATTGCAAAAGAAGTAATTACTTTAGAGATTAAATCTTTGTCAAAACTCAAATCAAGTATTAACAGTTCTTTTTCAAGCGCTGTTCAGGCTATACTTGATTGTAAACATGGAAAAGTAATTGTATCGGGAGTAGGAAAATCTGGAATAATTGGTAAGAAAATTTCTTCAACTTTAGCATCAGTTGGTATTCCCTCTTTTTTTGTAGATGCTAGTTCATGTTCTCACGGTGATTTAGGCCAAATTAGTTCTAATGATGTTTTAATCCTAATAAGTTTCAGTGGAGAAACTAGTGAACTAAAAAATATAATTCAATATGCAAACAGAAATAAAAAAATAACATTGATTGGCATCATGTCGAAAAAAAACTCAGTTTTATATCGATCATCAAACATTAAATTACTTATTCCAAGTGTGATAGAAGCAGGCCCAGGAAATATAGTTCCAACTTCCTCAACTATAACTCAGTTAAGTCTTGGGGATGCACTTGCAGTAGCAACTATGAGTTATCGAAATTTTGGAAAACTTGACTTTAAAAAATATCATCCTAGTGGAAGTTTAGGAACTCAATTAAAAACTGTAGAAGATTTAATGATTACAGGTAAAAAAATACCATTTGTAAATGAGAATTTATTAATGAAAAAAGCTTTAAAAATAATGTCAAAGAAAAATTTGGGAGTTTTAATTGTAAAAAGTAATAAAAAAAATACTGTTGGAATTATAACTGATGGGGACTTAAAAAGATTGTCTGAAAAAAATGAAAATATAAAAAATCTTATAGTTAAGAAAATTATGAAAACAAGTCCTATTAGTGTTGAAAAAAATATGTTAGCTGTAAAAGCACTTTCAATTATGAACTCTAAAAAAATAACTTGTTTGTGTGTTCATAAATTAGTTAATAAAAAGAAAACAATAGGATTAATCCATATACATAATATTCTTGAAGCAAATTTATCTTAATTTTAATGAATAAAAAGACAGTAATTCAATTATTGCTAATTACAATTATAATACTTTCTTCTTTTTTTTTTTATAACGAATATAAAAATTCTAATAAAGAAATTATTAAACTAGAAACAAAAAAAGATTTAGAAGAAGATAGCAGTGATGCTAAAAATGAATTTAATTTATTAAAAAATATTAAATACATTTCAAAAGATTCATCAAATAATGTTTATGAAATTTATGCTGAAGAAGGGCGAATAGAATATGATAAACCAGATATAACATATATGAAAAATGTTAAAGCTTATATTTTTTTTGGCCAGGATGATGTAATTGAGATTAATTCAAAATATGCTACTTATAATAGTTTGAATTATAATACTTTGTTTAGAGATAATATTTCTGTAAAATATTTTTTACATAAAATAACTTGTGAGAAATTAGATATTTCTTTTGAGGATAATATAGCTTATTTTTATGAAGATTTAATTTATGAAAGTAAAGAAATGAAAATGAATGCTGATAAATTAGAGATAGATTTAATTTCAAAAAATTCTAAAATAACAATGTTTGATACAGAAAAAAAAATATCTATTATTAATAAAAATTAATTATGGCAATAATTAAAAAATTTAGAATTAAATCATTTAAAAAAGTACATCCAGCTGTAAAAATTGAAAAAATATCTTTATCATACGGAAAAAGGCAGATTTTAGATGATATAAGTTTTAACATTAATCAGGGAGAAATTTTAGGACTCTTGGGTCCTAACGGTGCAGGAAAATCAACAATTTTTAATTTAATTACGGGATTAATAAAACCAGATTATGGAAAAATTATATTTGAGAAAACTGATGCTACAAATTTTCCAATTTATACAAGAACAGAAAAATTCAAAATTGGGTATGTTCCACAACATGGAGGCTACTTCCATGATTTAACCTTATTAGAAAATTTAAGTGCTATTGGAGAAATATTGATAAAAGATGCAAATTCAAGAAATAGTAAAATTAGTGATTTAATTTCAAGGTTTGAGTTAGAAAGTTTAACTAATGTAAAGGCTAGATTTTTATCTGGTGGACAAAAGAAAAAATTAATTATAGCTCTTGCTCTTTTAGGAAATCCAAAATTATTATTGCTAGATGAACCTTTTGCTGCTTTAGATATTTTAACTATTAAGACTCTACAGCAAATAATAGTTGATCTGCAAACTGAAAATAATATTGCAATAGTCTTGTGCGATCATCAGGCTAGAGATTTATTATCATGTGTAGATGTTGCAATAGTTCTTTCAAATTGCAAAATTGTTGCTAAAGGTTCTCCAAGCAACTTAGTGAAAGATGCCGATGCCAAAAGTGCATATTTTGGTGATAAATTCAATTATTAATTCCTTAAATGAAAAAAATTGTAATTATAAATGAAAAAATAAATAGTTTTAATAAAACAATATACGTGCAGGGTGACAAGTCTCTTTCTATAAGATGGGCACTCATTGCTTCTCAAGCCCTAGGAAAATCTAAAGCATACAATCTGTTGGCTTCAGAAGATGTTTTAAATACTCTTAAAGTTTTAAGAAAACTAGGCATAAAAATAAATAAAAAAAAAAATTATTATGAGATCCTTGGTAACGGCTTGAATAGTTTTTCATTTAAAAATAATACAATTATCAACGCGCAAAATTCAGGAACTTTAGCAAGATTAATATTAGGTGTTTTGGCTAAATCAGAAAACTCGGTTATATTAAAAGGAGATAAAAGTCTTTCTAAAAGGGACTTTTCCAGAGTCATAAAGCCTTTAAATTATTTTGGAGTTAAAATTAAATCAAGCAATAATAGACTCCCTTTAAAAACATATGGAACAAATTATCTAAGACCAATATTCTATAAAGAATTGAAAGGGAGTGCTCAAGTAAAAAGCTGCATTATGCTTGCAGCTTTAAATTGCCCAGGAGTAACAAAAATTGAATGCTTACCTTCTAGAGATCATACCGAAAGATTTTTTAAATATATTAAAGTTCCAATTAAAAAAATTAAAAAAAAAAAATTTGATTTAATAGAAGTAAAAGGACAAAAACAATATAATTCATTTAATTATAGAATTCCTGGCGATATTAGTTCAAGCGCATTTTTTATAGTTCTAACAATTTTATCAAAAAATTCAAAAATATTGATAAAAAATGTAAATATTAATAAATCTAGAACAGGAATAGTAGATATACTAAAAAAAATGAATGCAAAAATATATTTTAAAAATAAAAGAAGTAATCAATCAGAAGATATAGCAGATATTTATGCAGAATCTTCAAATTCATTAAAATCAATTAATTGTCCAAAATCCTTTAATAGCAGAACAATTGATGAATTTCTTTTGGTTTTTTTAGTATGCGCAAAAGCTAACGGGGTATCATATTTTAAGAATATTGGAGAATTAAGACATAAGGAATGCGATAGATTGAAATTCGCATCAAAGTTTTTAAAAATGATTGGAATAAAATCAAAGGAGACAAAAGATAGTTTAAAAATTTATGGCAATCCAAACTTAGACTTAAAGAAAAAATATGAAATAAAAAATTTTGATAAAGATCATAGAGTTTGTATGCTTTCATTTGTAGCGGCTCTTACTCTTGGAGGAAGCTGGAAAATAAATGATGTAGACTCAATTAAAACTTCTTTTCCTAAATTTGTGAAAATAATCAAAAAAATAGGAGCAAAAATAAAATAATGCTAGATAATTCATTTAGTTTTAAAATAGCTGTAGATGGAAGTAGTGCTTCTGGAAAATCAACTGGAAGTAAATTTATTTCAAAAAAATTTAAACTAAAATTTTTATCATCAGGAAAATTATATAGATATTTAGCCTTTAAAATTATAAAAAATAATAATAAATACAGTAAAAATTTTATCAAAAGAATTTCAAACAATATATCCTTAAAAAAACTAGATAATAAAGAGCTTTATAATTCTGAAGTTACTAAATTATCTTCTATTATTGCAAAAAAAAAATTTGTAAGAAATTATTTAAAAAAATTTCAAGCTCATTTTATTAAAAAAAATAAAAAACTAATTATAGAAGGCAGAGATATTGGTTCAAAAATATTACCAAATGCTGACCTTAAAATTTTTTTTACATGTTCCCTCCAAGAAAAAGCAAGAAGAAGACTTAAAGAATTTAAAAAATTGAATAAGAATTATACAATTAAAAATGTAAAAAAAGCTTTAAAATTAAGAGATTTTAGTGACAAAAATAGAAAAGAAAGCCCTTTGCTTTTTGTTAAAGGTGCTGTATTAGTTGACACCACTAATTTAAATATTAAACAAATGGAGGCTAAACTAACTAAATTAGTGAATAAAAAGATAAAAGATAAAAAATATGGAAATATATAAAGATTTATCAACTCCAGAATCTAAAGAATTTCAAAGTTTACTAAACAGCCAATTATCAAAAGCAAAAATAGAAGAAGGTAAGATTATAAATGGTGTTGTGTCAAAAATAAGCGAAAAATTTGTATTTTTATTTATTGAAGGACTTAAATCAGAGCCCGTTTTAGACATTAATGAGATTAAGAGTATAAATCTTCAGGATAAAATTAAAGAAGGATCAACTATACCGGTATTATTAGAAAAAATTGAGGATAAAAATGGAGAAGTTGTTGTGTCTGCTTCAAAAGCTCAAAAAATTAAAGGTTGGGATATATTAGTTAAATCGTATGAAAAAAATGAACCAATTATGGGTAAAATTATCTCAAAATGTAAAGGTGGAGTAATCGTAGAACATATAGATACTGGATCACTAATGTTTTGTCCTGGTTCTCAAATTTCAGATAAGCCACTTAAAAATATTGACCATTTAATAAATGAGCCTCAAAAATTTGCTCTTATTAAATTAGATAAAATTAGAGGTAACGCATGTGTTTCTAGAAGACAAATTATATCTTCTGTAAAAAAAGAAGATAAAGCAAAGATAGTAGAAAAATATAAAGTTGGAGACATCATAAAAAATGCTGTAGTCAAAGGCTACTCTAGTTTTGGATGCTTTTTTGAATGCAACGAGGAAATTGATTGCTTGGTGCACCTTCAAGAAATTTCATACTCAAGAGTAAACCATCCTGAAGAAATTTTTACTATAGGAGATAAGCATGACCTTCTAGTCATCACAGTAGATAAGGAAAAACTACAGGTAGGTTGTTCGATAAAACAATTATCGCCTGATCCTTTTGAACATATTTCTAATTATGAATTAAATAAACCATATAAATTTAAAATTCAAAAAATTGTCGACTATGGAGCTTTTTGTGAATTAGAGCCTGGATTAATATCCTTACTTCACTCAAGCGAATTAAGCTGGACGAAAAAAAATCCTTCAATAAAAAAAATGTTTAAAGTTGGTGATGAAGTAAAATGTGTTATTACTGAAATAGATAAAGAAAAAAGAAGAATATTAATTTCTCATAAACAAACTTTAAAAAATCCTTATGATGAACTGCCTTCGGTTGGAAGTGATGTTGAAGGTAAAGTTAGCAATAAAAATGAATACGCTCTTTATATAAATTTAAATGGATTTGATATAGATGCGTTTCTACATTGCAATGACCTCACATTTTTTGGAAAACCTGAAGATGAGATTAAAAAATACAAAAAAGGCGATACTCTTAAAGTAAAAATTTTAGAAGTAAAAAAAGACCAACAAAAAGTTAGAGTGGGACTAAAACAAACTCAAAAAGATCCTTTTGAATGGTTTAAAGGAAAAAAAGTAAAAGATATAATCACAGTTAAAGTTGTTAAATCAGATAATAAACTTCTATATGTAAAACCAGAAGGATGTGAAATTGAGTTTAGTATTAAAAAATCGCAAATAGCAATTAATCAAGAAGATCAAAGACCATCAAGATGGGTCGGTGGAGAAAGAATCGATGTAGCTATTTCAGAAATTGACATAGAAAAAAGAAAAGTTTTACTAAGCATAAAATTATTAGAAGAAATGCAAAATAAAGAAGCTGTGACTAAATTTAGCTCTCCACTTTCAGGTAAAAACTTACCATTTTCATCTCTATCTGATAAACTAGACAATAAAAAAGACAAAAAAAAATAAATTAAGTTGGGAATCGTAAAATCAGATCTATTAAAACAATTCAGAGATAACTTTCCTAATTTTCAAAAAAAACACTTAGATAAGATATTTCAAATATTTGTCGATGAAATTAAAAAATCATTAAAAAGAGGAGAGTCGGTTGAAATAAGATCTTTTGGAAGATTTAGTGTAAAAGTTCATAAAGATAAGATTGGAAGAAACCCAAAAACAGGAGAGAAAATAAAGGTACCACAGAAAAAAATAATACGTTTTAAAATGGCCAAAGAAATATTTAGTAAAATTAATGAAAAATAATAAAAAATTCAAAATTTTTATTGCATGTGATACAAGTAAAATTTCTGAAGCAAAAAAAATAATTAAACTAACTAACACAAAAAAGATTACAATTGGATATAAATTTGGTTTAGAATTTTTAAATTCAAAAAATGGTAGACAATTCATTTCAAAAATAAAAAATAAAATTGTTTTTGCTGATCTAAAATTAAATGATATTCCAAATACATGCATATCAACTGTAAGGGCAATCAAAGACTTGAATTTAAATTACTTGACTATTCATATTAGTTCTGGATTAGATGCTTTAAAAGCTGTAAAAAAAATTTCTGGAAAAATCAAGGTAATAGGCGTTTCAACTCTAACATCTTTGAATAATAAAAATTTAAAAGAGATTGGTTATAGTAAAAATATTAAAAATTTAGTTTTGCATCAAGCAAGGTTAGCAAAAAAAGCGAATTTAGACGGCTTTGTTTGTAGTGCACACGAAGTCAAATATATAAAAAAAATATTTAAAAAAGAAATTATTACCCCTGGAATAAGATTAAATAAAAAAATTAATGATCAAAAAAGAGTTATAAATCCAAAAAAAGCATTTAATAATGGAAGCAATTGGTTAGTAATTGGAAGATCAATTACAAAAGGTAATATTAAAAAAAACTTTAAGAATTTAATAGAATATTTAAATAAATAATGGAAGCAAAGATTTGCGGAATAAAAGATTCCGAAACCTTAAATTATATTATTAGACATAAAAACCCACCAAAATTTATTGGATTTATCTCAAATTATGAAAAATCTTCAAGATTTGTTGTATATGAAAATTTGAAAAAATTGATTGATATTAAAAAACGAGGAATAAAATTTGTATCAGTATTAGTTAATCCAGATAGTGAAACTTTAGAAAAAATTAGCAAATTAAATTTTGATTATTTCCAATTATATAATGTAAGCCCAAAAAAAACTAGGTTGATTAAAGAAAAATATAAAATAAAAATTATTTCTGCTCTTACAATAGAGAATAAAGAAGACGTGGATAAGTACAAAGATTTTAAATTAATTTCTGATATTATTTTATTTGATAGTAAAGGCTTCGAAAAATCAATAGGATTTGATCATGGATTGTTAAACGAAGTATCAAATTCGATAACAAAAATGCTTGCAGGAAATATACAATTTAATGATAAACTTGATAAATATTCTAAAATAGCAGATATTATTGATATTTCAGGCAGTTTAGAAACATTAGGAAAAAAAGATCTTTCTAAAATAGATATTTTTTTAGAAAATATAAAAAAAATAAAAAATGAAAATTAAAAAAAAAATTCCCCTAATTGATCAACATGATAAAAATGGATTTTGGGGAGGAAAATTTGGAGGTAATTTCATTCCTGAAACTTTAAAAAAACCAGTGGAAGACCTTACAATACTATTTGAAAAATTAAGAAAAGATAAAAAGTTTATTAAAGAAAGAGATTATTATTTTAAAAATTGGCTTGGATCTCCTACTCGTTTCATTAAACTTGATAACTTAACAAGCTATTTAGGTGGTGCTCAAATATGGACAAAGGTTGTTTCTGATTTAAATGGAGGAGCTCATAAGTCTCTTAATGCAACCGTTCATTGCCTTATAGCAAAAAGATCTGGAAAAAAATCTGTATGTGGAGATACAGGAGCTGGGTATGCAGGTAAAATGTTAAGCATGGCAGCAAAAAAATTTGGGTTAAAATGTAAAATATTTATGGGAGCAAAAGATATTAAAAGACAAAAACCTAATTGTGATGCTATGAGAAAAAATGGAGCTGAAATAGTTCCAGTTTATACAGGTAGCCAGACGCTTGTTGATGCTGTTAGTGAGTGCATGAGATACTGGGTCTCAAATTGTGATACTACTCATATGTGTGTTGGTTCTACAGTAGGACCCAATATTTTTGTTAAAATTTGTGGATGGAGTACCTCGCAAATTTCAAGAGAATTAAAAATTCAATTAAAAGAAAAATTTAAAAATATTCCAAAAAAAATTAAGTTAATTAACTGTGTTGGGGGCGGTAGTTCAGCATATGGTTTTTGGAGTGAGTTTATTGATTTCAATAAAAATCAAATTGAGTTAATTGGTGTCGAGGCAGGTGGCCCAGAAAAATCAAAATTGCATGCTGCCCCTTTAAGCAGAAATGCAAAAATAGGAATTTTACACGGTGCTGCTTCATATGTCTGTCAAAATAATGAGGGTCAAATTCAT
>MDTG01144066.1_pt1 | contig 21833 bp, 19 predicted proteins | sample 811421 | NCBI WGS metagenome assembly MDTG01 (sample SAMN05326645, study PRJNA326480) | marine metagenome | isolation source: seawater | place: Pacific Ocean: South East | collected 2011 | reverse complement strand
ATGTAAGGTGAAACCCTGTTGTCTTACGATATCTTCTTACCTCTTGTATAATTTGAATGGTGTTTGGGTACATCAAAATATAAGAAGGTGAAGAGGTCAACATCATGGCATGTAAACTCAAAGCCTCTCGCTCAACCAAATCACTAAATCCTTCCATATCACCCTTTTCTAAAATGGTTAACAGGGCTTGATAGTGAGCTTTGGCTTGTACAAAACGGTTTTCCGCAAATGGGTGATTATGCATCAATTTGTGACCAACTGTACTACTAACACCCTTTTGTCTCTTGTCAACTAATAATATGGTGTCTTGGTAGGTTTTAAAAACACCTGCTGCTTTTGTCCAGCGAACACCAAATAAATCGCTGCTGTTAGGAATTGCAGCATGCTTTCCCCAGAGCATAATAGGGCCTTCCACGCTACGAGCTGCACTTCCTGATCCCAATCGAGCTAGAAATGAACACTTTTTTATATGATTTTCTGCTGTGAGTGAGGGATAAATGCACTTTTCAAGATCCATTATTGTTGCAGCGAGTGCGGCCATGGCCGATGCAGACGAAGCAATTCCACTGCTGTGCGGAAAGGAATTTACAGTGTCTATTTCGAGATGATAGTCTTTTAGATAAGGTGCGTATGGCAAGATTCTGTCAATAAAGGTTTTTACTTTCGGTTCAAAATAAGTTGCAGACTTTCCTTCATATTGAATTTTAAAAGAAACATGATCTAAATTGTCTATATGTCTTTCAAATCTTACAGAAGTAGTTGTTCTACACTGGCTAAGTGTAAAACTAATTGAGGGGTTAGAAGGGATTTGCAACTCTTTTTTTCCCCAATACTTGACTAAAGCAATATTGCTAGGCGCTGACCATGTTGTTTGGAATGAAGGAATTTCATTCCCCTCAATTGTAGGGATAAATTGAGATTTGTCATTCATAGATACGCAAAGATAGCACCGATATTTTATAATGCCACCTTAAACTAATTTGGATTGTCTTGAAGCAGGTGTAAGATTTTGTCATTTAAGGAACTGATAAGCAAAGCACCTCAACAGGACATCAAGTGGATGCTTTGTGGATAAATATATGCGATTTTTGGAATGATTTAAGTAACTTTAAAAGAAAGAAGGATTGATTTGCTTTAACAAAAAAACCCCGAAATATCGGGGTTTTCTCTGTTTTGGTAAACGTATCGTCTAAACTGACTTAACAAATGGAAGTCCTGTTCTTTCGTTCTCTACAACCTTCTTGCCAGCAGGAAGATCACAAGCATTGCTGCGTTGATCTTTTGCAAAGTAATAAATTGTCTGGTTTCTACCACCTTTAAGCGTTACATCTTTGGTGTGTAAGTAATACGTTTTTCCTTTACTATTTTCAAATGAATAAGCCATGATTAATAATTTTAAATAAAAATACACATTTTTTCGCAGAATACCACTCTTGTTGACAAATTAACGAATATGGACCTTTTTTTTTAAAAGGTTTCCATTTTTCATAGCATAGATAATTTTACATTGAAATGGATTATAAACACATATCTAAATTTTATTTATATCCCTGAAAATAAGGTAGTTATAAATCAATTATATATAGATATATTCTTAATAATCATAATCTGACTATCATATGGCGTAATTTCATATTTAATTGAAAAAAAATTAACATAAACAAGAACAATTACACTTATAATGGAGGAAAAAACTAATATTTAAAACGATTAACGTTAATTTCTAATGGAATAGGAGTTCCTTCTTCGATATGATCATAGAGCAACCCTGCACAAAAGGGAGCTTGCAAAACCCCACGTGACCCCATACCATTAATTAGGGCAATTTGATGGAATTTGGGATGGACTCCAATTACAGGTCTTCTATCAGGAGTAGTTGGGCGAAATCCTGCAGATTGGCTTATGATATGAAATGGGGCCGATATAATTTTATTCAACTTTTTCAGTAAGCTAATCCGAGCGTTTGTCGTAATACCCTTTGACTGGTCTCTCCAGTTGTAAGTTGATCCAACTCTGTATCTATTGTTGCCAAGAGAAATTATAAATACCCCACCATGTATAATGGACTTTTCTTGTAAATCCTCACACTCAATAACCATTAACTCCCCTTTGGTCTTTTGAAGTGGTATGAATGAAAACCTCGGTTCGCTAATCAGACCAATTCCTTGTGTGAAAATGATATATTTAGATTCTATTTTTCCATATCTAACACCATTGTCTGTAAACTGTAAGGCATTCGAATCAAATACGGCTTTAATTAAGGTCTTTTTGCTCTCTAATAAATGAGAATACCGCTCAACAAGTAATGCCGTATCAACCCATCCTGTGTTCTTGAGAGCTCCGAAGCCGTGTGGTGCCGTAATGAAAGGGTTTATATTTTGAACGATATCTTGGTTTACAAACGATTTACAGGCGGATACTGTACTAGCACGGTGCCAGTCATTTATATCAGCCTTTTTTTGCATAATCTTTAGAATTGGAGCGTAATTTACACATTGAATCTCCAAATCAATTTCTAAGGATTTATAAAAAGGGATTGCCATAGCCATAAGTTGCGGGCCCCTCCATACGGGTTTGGTTCGTTTAAGAGCAATCGGATTAAAAAGTCCTGAACCAACGCGACTTGCGGATTGCTGTCCATTATCAATGACAACAAAAGATTTTTGATTCTGTTTAAGCTTATGACAAAAAGAAACTCCAGACAAACCCAAGCCAACTATGATATAGTCGATCACTTTGTTAGATTATTGCAATTATAAAGTTGTTTGAAAACAGATGGTCAGCAACTAGTTACTCCACATGTCATGCTCAAAGTTTCGAATGATTCCTTTTAAGCGCTGAGACTCTGTAATTCGAAGGTATGGATCGTCATTAATATACGGGGTGTCTATTAACTCTCGATCGTCCATCACGTTGTCAATTCGATATAGATAGGTATGAAATTTTCTAGAAAGAAGAAGCTGATCGAAAGAAATACGTTTTGAGTTGTTTTTATCACTAAATACGTAGTGCTGATGCAAAGTATCTCGAATATCTTTATACCATAGCCAAAATAAAGCCTTAGGTGTTGGTTTATTTTGAGTTACTCCACTCTCAAAGTCAATTTGTGCTGAATTTAAATCAAACTCGACGTAGCCAACAGGCTGAATTCCAATAAGCCGATATCGCAATTCACCATATTTTTTATCAAAGTACCACAAGCCTTTAATGTTATATCCTACAATATTTGAAGATTTTAGATAAGTGATATCGTTGTCATCAACAGTGCCGTCTAGATTTGAATCTTCTAGACCAATTCCTTCAACTAAGGAAAAACCCTCGCTACCTTCTTGTCTCGGAGACCTAAGATCTTCACCAAACTTAACATTAAAATTTCTATATGCCGGGTTATATATAACCAAAACTTCTTTTTCTTCATTACCCTCAATTTCTAAATCGACCTCATCTTGTACAGTCTGCTCAAAGATATACTCCCTAAGTATTCTCCACATTGATTTACGATCAGAAGAAAATTCAGAATCCAGAAGAGGATAGAATAGTGGATAATTAAATTGTTCGTAACCATCAATATACTCATAAACAACTTTACTCCACAAAATATCTTTATCATCAACATATGGATATACAAGAGGCTCATTAAAGTCTAATTCTTCTTGCTTTTCGGTTTTAACGCCAACCTCTTCTGGTGAAGACGCATTCAATAAGTTAAATTGGCCACTGACATAAAAGCTCAATAAAATAAATACAATAATGAAGAACTTTTTCATGCTCTTATCTGATTTTAATGCTGAAATCTCCTACTCTTACATTTTTAATTGGTACTCTTCGACCTTTAGACTCAAAATAAGCTGTAGAAACAACATTGGTAAAAAAAGCAACAGAACCACTTGACTGTGACTCAATTGCAGTGAATGCTTCACGTAAACCATCCCCCTTGATCTGGATTGGAGGTAGATTTCCAACAGAAAAGGTAAAACTAGTAACCTCTATTGTTAAATCATAATCAAAGTCACTTGGGACTTTTCCAGCAACTTTACCTCTTTGAAGTCCCGTTTTACTGATTCCCGTTGAACCTGTATAAAACCTGTTGTTGTATGCGATTGAGCTTTCCATGACAGGAAGATCTTTCACTCTAAATGTTTTGGATTTTTTAACTCTTGAGTTTGATCTATCTCCTACATTTACAACAATTTTATCAAACCCGTCTTTAGGCCTAACCTCAAAGGTACTACTGCCACTGGGCGAGATATTGGCAGAGGAGGACGTAACACGGATATTATTCTGAGAGATTTCTGGATCGATAACACGAATTTCGTTTGGTAGTCCTCTATATAAAATATTCATCCGCGGTATCTCAATAAAGAAGTCGGTACGGTTATTGACAACGAGTATTTGTTCGACTGGAATTGGTTCAAGATTTCCATCAGCGTCAGAAAAAAACAAGTCTCCAGTAATTTTCTTTTCTCCGCCAGAGCTAAAAATCAAATTGAGATTAATTGCCCCATCTTCAATTGTAAAGTCTCGACCCTGTCTCAAATCTCGTTTATCAATTTTAAGTGAGACCGAATCGGGTTGAAAATCACTCGCAATTCGACCAATGAGTATTTTTGCATCATCAATGCGTTCACCAACAAAATAGGTTGATTTTGCATTCAGTAACGACTTTGATGTATTGATATTAACTGCACTACCGTCACTAAGGATTTTGGTATTGAATGCATCAACCATTTGGAGCTCTAGTTCTCGAATATCAGATTGAAGTTTGGTGAGTTTAGAAAGAGAAGCAATCTTTGGAAATCCTTTAAAATTATAATCAAGGTATGGCTGTATTGTCCCCTCAGAATTAACAACTGAATCATTAAAAGTAAAGCTTCTAGCGATTAAATCATTACTGATTGAAAAATCATGTGGGGTTCTCTTGACAGTCAAACTGTTTTCTTTAGTAACAATTGAATCGATTATCGATTTCATGAGCGCAGAATAATTTTTGAATCGATCCACATATATAAGCCCGAGACTATCATAATTATTGCCCTCAAAGAACATATCATCTAATTCGATTGATTTGTCCATTGTTTGAAAATTGGTAATCAGAAGAGTATCATTTCTGTTTGGCCCATCTTTGACTACAACAGATTTCTTGTACTTATTTTTACCAAATTCGTCGAGAAGTAATGTGTCTTTTAATGATTGTACAAAATCAAAATACTCATTTGTAGCATCTTTTATGACAGGTGCCCATTCGTTAGCAAAGGCATAACTTGGATTTCCAGAATTTTGGGAAAAAACCCTGTAAAGTTCATTACTTTTTTCGCTTTTTGATTTAATAGAATTTTCAATATCCTCATTTAAAATTCCTAGAGTTGCCAAAACTTCTTTACTGATATTTAAAGCAAGCATTGCAATAAACACGAGGTACATCATGTTTATCATCTTCTGCCGAGAATCTTGTTTTCCTGCTGCCATTGGTTAAAGAGGTTTAATTGCCCATTGCTTTTGATATCGCAGAATACTTCTCGTTTAGCTGCTTAACAAGCGAGTTCATTTCTTCCAATTGAACAACTAGTTTATCACTTGCAGAAACAACATCTCTATGAGCTTCTGGCTGCCCATCTAAACTCTTCTCAATGTTGTTGTAAACATCTTGTACTTGAGATACACTAACACTCGCCGAAGCTAAGCGGTTATTGAGTTCATCCACATTAACTTGAAAATTCTCAGGGATTTTAATTGTGGCTGCTGCAATTGTTGCAGATTGTAGACTTCCTGTCAGATTCTGAATTTGTTTTGTGGCGCCTACAAAAGCTTCTTTGAGCGCATCTACTTCTTTAGAAACATCTGAAATTGCAGCTTCTGGAGTTACATCACCACTATCATCATCACCAGTGACAGCATAACCCCTCAAACCAGCAATCATAAAAATCACAGCCTCGGTTATTAGTCCTGCAGTAAGCCAGGTGTTACCACTAAATATAAAATCTTTATGAGTAATTTTTAGTAGAGCTCCAATTATCACAACTGACGCCCCAAGCCCAAAAACTAGTTCAAGGTATTTTTCTTGTATAAAAAACTTTTTCTTCATTATTATAAAATTATCTACTGTTTGATCCTAAATAGTCACGCACTAAGCGTAAACCAATATAACTTTTCGCACTATCTGCATACTCGTAATCTCTGCTACCTACTTTTAAAAAGTAAGCTACATCTTTCCACGAACCACCACGAACCACCTTTCTTTCGTTTCCTGGCATATAAACGTCAGGGTTAAAGGTAGTGTTAAATTCATAACTCTCGTTGTAATAGGGGGAGGATGTCCATTCCGCTACATTTCCAGACATATTATAAAGTCCAAAATCGTTTGGTTCATACGAATCTACTTCAGCTGTATAAACAATATTGTCGGCTGCATAATCACCTCTTTTTGGCTTAAAATTAGCGAGAAAATCACCACGGCTATTGACTAAATATGGTCCACCCCAAGGGTAAATTGCAGACTGCTTTCCACCTCGAGCGGCATATTCCCATTCACCCTCGGTGGGTAATCTGAACTCACCGACAGTCGTTTTGTTTTTTTCTCCTCTCAAGTAGTCATTTCTGTACTTAGTTCTCCAACTCGCAAATGCCTTTGCTTGTTTCCAGCTTACACCTACAACTGGATAGTCGGCATAGGCGGGATGCCAAAAATACTCATTAAACATAGGTTCATTATAGCTATACTTAAAGTCTCGAATCCAAACTGTTGTATCGGGGTAAATAGGAACTGCATCATATATTAGAAAATCAGCTCTAGAAAGCTCATTAATATTTGAATTTTTCATCGCATTGACAAAATCATCGACTTGTAACTCAGAATAACGATAAATCAATTTCTTAGTATCAAAAGATTTGACGCCATTGTACCACTCATTTTCTGGTAAATAAATCGAATCTTCCATGACTTCAGCATAGTGAATATCAGGATAATCATCTCTTTCCCAAAAAATCTGCTTATCACGATTAAATGGAAGTGAGTGATGAAAGACACTATCAGGTGAGTTTCTGGTTGATAACCAAAGTTTTACTGGGTTTTGTGCTCGAAATCGGACAAGTTGTTGGTAACCATTTAGACTTGTCAAGTCCTCTTCTGGGTCACCTATAAAATCTTCAATAGCTGGATAGTAATTTAGGATTTCCCCTCCTGCAGTATTGTATAAGTCTTCCAAACTTTGATTTTCTGTAATTTCAAGTTGCTCATCAGACGGCATTACTTCTTCAAGCTCATCAGGGTCATTTAATACAGAGTAGAAAAAATCAATATCATCAGAGGGGACAGAAGTTGTTCCACGTTCATAATTATTGTCCTCGTACATACCTTCAAAAACCATCACAGCTTTTTCAGCAAGCTTAGAACGAACTATAGAATCTTTTACCCATTCAATGAATTGCATATACTCCCTATTGGTAATTTCGGTTTCATCCATGTAGAATGTTCGAACAGTCATCGTCCGTGTGATGTCGTTTTGTGCATCAATTATATCCTCATCTGATGAACCCATAATAAAAGACCCACCTGGAACTTCTACCATCCCATGTGGGTTTACCCGGATAAACTTTTTTGTCTTAACTCCTATTAATTCACCTTGGTCGCGCTTACCACAACTCAAGACTACAATTAACAAAGCAAGTAATGCAGTTATGCTTCTCATTACGTAGGCTAAATTAAGATATTTATTAACAATAATGTTCACAAAAATATGCAATTTAAATAATACTTCTACGAATGGCCTTAAACCAACGTTCAGGAACAGTTCCTTTTTCCGCTGTATAAAAATCCTCTTCAGAACAAGAAATCAATACGGTTTCCAGGTTTGTATCGTGTTTAGTTTGCACTTCTAACCACCAACGTTTACTGGAAGCACTTTGATAGAAAATTAATTCCTGATCATCGCATGATACAACGTATCGAACGCTATTTTCTTTTGTTGAAAACGGATATTCATTGACTCTGTAATGCATTCCTTCAATTATATACCATACTGCTTGAGCAGTCAAATTCGAAGACGAGTTGCTATCTGGAATGTTGCACAAACCGACAAATCTCACCCGATCACTAATACCAACATAACGAGCTAATGCACAAAATTGTTGTGCTGTAAAACCATTTACTTGTGTCAAACCACCCTGAAGCTCGTTGGATTTTACTGCAGTCATGTCCATAGAAATAATATCTGAGTCTCTCATCAATGGCTCTACAACCTTAAGATCATATGTAAGTGTGCCAAGGCGAATGGACTCGAAATATAAGCGTTCCATAAGATCAATTTCATCTTGAGCAACCATGTAACTTTGATAGCCCAGATTACAGAAATTGGTCATGTAGTTCGGACGGTTAGCGATGAGTTTTGACATATAGGAATCTGGAGAGATTAAACACCCATCTCCTCCAAAATCAAACTTATAATCAATGGAGGTGAGGTTGTAATAAACCTCAAATTCATTAAAAACGCTACACAAGCCCAAAGTGTTTTCTTGACTACCACCAAAAGCGATAAGCAAAATGTTGCGTTGATACATCTCTTTGGCAATATCGTGCAATGCCTTGTGAGAATCTTTCTCTTTGTCACCAATCGGAATGTCACCCAAGTCGATGATATTATTATTCCAATTTCCGATATAAAGACCGTAAAGTGCTTTGCGAATCCCATTGAGATTTTGCTTGCGCTGGTGGGGTTGCCCAATGGATCTCGTTTCTTGAACGCCAACAATAGCGATTCGTGTATTTTTAAAACTAGGAACCCCTGCCTTTTCTGAATGTATTTTAAGTTTATTTCCTAAAGTCTGTGGCTCTGATATCGTCCGCAAAGACAAAACTTCATCAGGAACAGGGATAAGAAGCTCTATCGCCATCTCTTATTTTTTTGTTTTTTTCTTTGTTGGCTTGCTTTTACTCAACATCGCTTGCACTTCTTTAAGAGATAAATCAGCTACTACGATGGATTTATTGAGTTCAACTTTGGTTTTCCCTCTAATGAGGTTGTGGCGACCCCATCGTGCTTTTTCAATACGAATGTCCTCTTTTTCCCAAACTCGGACAACACGATCAGCTTCTTTCTTCTTCTTTGCCTCGATCAGCTCTTTGATGTCGTCATCAGAGAGGTTATCGAAATCATACTGTTTAGATACATTGATAAACCATCCGTTCCATTTGATAAAAGGTCCAAAACGACCCTTTCCTTTCGTAACGCCTTGGTTTTCATAGGTTGCAATTGGGGCATCGTCTTTTCGTTTCTGTTCGATACAGGCAATAGCTTCTTCTAGAGTTACTGAGAGAGGATTTGCATCTTTTGGCAAGGAAACAAACACCTTATTATGCAGCACATAAGGCCCATATCGTCCATTATTGGTTTGCACAGGCATTCCCTCATACTCCCCGAGGGTTGCGGGTAATTTAAATAAATCTAAGGCTTCTTCGTATGTGATTTTGGACAAACTATATTTATCTGGCATATTGGCAAACAAGGGCTTTTCTTCGTCTTCGACAGTTCCCAATTGTGCCATTGGGCCAAATTTTCCAAGGCGAACACTCAATTGACGACCAGATTTTGGATCAGTCCCCAAAATTCGCTGCCCAGTTTCTCGTGTGGCATTTTTCTTAACGTCTTCAACAACTGGGTGAAAATTGGCATAAAATTGCTTCATAATCGATTCCCACTCAGAATTGCCAGAGGCAACTTGGTCAAAATCCTGTTCAATACTGGCTGTAAATCCATAATCAACGATGTCCTTGAAATTATTGATCAAGAAATCGTTGACCAAAAAGCCAATATCTGTTGGTACCAGTTTTCCTTTTTGCGAACCTGTTTTTTCGGACTGATTTACTGAATTGAGCTTATTGTCCTGCAAAACAAGCTGCTTGTAAGAACGATCTTCACCTTCGTGAGTCCCTTTAGCGACATATTTACGATTGAGAACAGTCGATATGGTCGGTGCATAAGTCGATGGTCTACCTATCCCAAGCTCCTCTAATTTTTTAACCAATGATGCCTCTGAATACCTGTATGGTGGGCGACTGAAACGCTGAGTAGCAACAATACGCTTTGCATGGACAGGCTCGCCTTGCTTCATCGCTGGTAATAAGGACTGTTCCTCATCCGAAGGGTCATCAACACCTTCTAAATACAATTTTAAAAACCCATCAAAAACTACAACCTCTCCACGAGCAACAAACGCATGACTGTGTTGATCTGTCGTAATCCTTGCAGTGGTTCTTTCCAGTTTTGCATGACTCATCTGCGAAGCCAAAGTGCGCTTCCATATCAAATCATACAGTCTTTTCTGATCAAACTCTATATCCACATTCATTCGACTCAAGTCGGTAGGACGAATGGCTTCATGCGCCTCTTGCGCACCTTTTTTTGATGTTTTGTATTGATGAATTTTAACGTATTCTTTTCCGAAATTGCTTTCGATAAACGATGCGGCCTGAGTTAAAGCTTGTTTGGAAAGATTAACACTGTCGGTTCGCATATATGTAATCAAACCCGCTTCGTATAAACGTTGGGCATTTTGCATGGTCCGACTCACAGAAAATCCGAGTTTTCGCGATGCTTCTTGTTGTAATGTTGAGGTTGTAAAGGGTGCTGTTGGCGATTTGGTTGCGGGCTTTTTTTCGACGGAAGAAACCCGAAATACGGCATCGATATTTTGTCTTAAAAACGATAATGCTTCCTGCTCACTACCAAAAGTTGTAACCAATTCTGCTTTGAAAGATTTACCCTCAACTGTGGTAAAGTCTCCCTGCACTTTAAATGTTTCTTTGGGAACAAAGTTCTCGACTTCACGCTCACGCTCAACAACCAAACGTAGGGTAACAGACTGCACTCGCCCTGCAGACAGACCGCCTTGAACCTTACGCCATAGTATGGGTGATAATTCATAACCTACAAGCCGATCTAAAACACGTCTTGCTTGTTGAGCATCGACTAAATTTTGATCGATTTGTCTCGGGTGCTCAATAGCATGGTTAATCGCAGTCTTAGTAATTTCATTAAATACGATTCGTTTTGTATTTTCCTTTTGCAACTCCAAAACATTGGACAAATGCCAGGCAATGGCCTCCCCTTCCCGATCTTCATCACTAGCGAGCCAAACCGTATTTGACTTTTTTGCTAAGCTCTTCAGCTCAGAAACAATCTTTTTCTTATCGCTTGAAACTGTGTATTTTGGTGAAAAGTTTTGCTCAACATCAACACCCAACTCTTTATCAGGAAGATCCGAAACATGTCCATAACTAGAAACCACCTTGAAGTCTGGACCAAGAAATTTTTCAATGGTTTTGGCTTTAGCTGGTGACTCTACAATAACTAAGTTTTTTGCCATAAGTATGTACGAAAACGGCAACAAAAGTAGTAGAATTATTTTTGAACAAACAAAATTTTTCTTCTGTGTCGCACTAATTTTCTTAAAAAACAGCTACAATTTATTGTGCAAAACCAATTGATTTTGATTTACGATTATACTTAATCTTAAAAGATAATGAACTGTTGAACTATAAATTATTGACTCTATTTTGCGAATTATTTAAATACTCAATAATGTATTTCAATATAGAAAATATATATATACTGACAAAATGTCGGTATTTTTGTATTTTTGCTTGTATTTACAATTAAATAGCACGATTGAACTCTGAAAAACAACACGATAAAAATCCTGACCTTTACAATGGTGAAACTCTCGATGTCCAAGATTTAAATAGCCTTGACAAAAAGATGTATATCGAAAGTTATGGATGTCAGATGAACTTTTCAGACAGTGAGATTGTAGCATCGATTCTGGGAGAAGCTGGTTATGCAACAACCCGCGAGCTCAAAGAAGCCGACTTGGTGCTTGTAAATACCTGTTCAATTCGTGAAAAAGCAGAACAAACAGTCAGAAACCGATTGGAGCAATTTAACGGAATTAAAAAAAACAATCCTAATTTAAAAGTTGGGGTGTTGGGTTGTATGGCAGAGCGACTCAAATCAAAATTCCTTGAAGAAGAAAAAATTGTTGACTTAGTTGCAGGGCCAGATGCGTACAAAGATCTTCCCAGTCTTGTCAAAGAGGTAGAGCAAGGGAGAGATGCTGTGAACGTGATTTTATCTAAAGAAGAAACCTATGGGGATATTCGGCCAGTTCGTCTGCAATCCAATGGAGTGACCGCATTTGTATCCATTACACGAGGCTGTGATAATATGTGCACTTTCTGTGTAGTACCATTCACGAGAGGGAGAGAGCGTAGTCGTGACCCAAAAAGCATTTTAAAAGAAATGAAAGATTTAGCTGAAAAGGGTTATAAAGAAGTTACCCTTCTCGGTCAAAATGTCGACAGTTATTTATGGTATGGAGGTGGTCCTAAAAAAGATTTTGGAAAGGCATCAGATCTCCAAAAGAAAACAGCGATTACTTTTGACAAACTCCTTGATATGGTTGCCAGTGAGCAGCCAAAAATACGCATACGATTTTCAACATCAAATCCGCAAGATATGACTGTGGATGTTTTATATGTAATGCTAAAACATAAAAATATTTGTAACTATATCCACTTGCCCGTGCAGTCTGGGAGCGATCGTGTTTTGGAAGCAATGAACCGGCAACATACAAGAGCAGATTATATTGAACTGATTAAAAACATTCGTAACATATTGCCTGATTGTGGAATTTCACAGGATATGATCAGTGGATTTCCAAATGAAACCGAGGAAGACCATCAAGACACCCTAAGCTTGATGGAGTTTGTCAAATATGATTTCGGATTTATGTTTATGTACTCAGAACGCCCAGGAACTCCAGCCGCTAAAAAGCTTAAGGACAATGTCTCCGAGGACGTAAAAAAACGCCGTTTGAAAGAAGTTGTCACACTACAACAACAACACAGTTTGTACAGAACCCAGCAGTATGTTGGTCAAACTGTAGAGGTTTTGATCGAAAAAGAATCCAAAAAGTCAAAAAAACATTGGAGTGGACGAAATCAACAAAATACAGTAGTGGTTTTCCCAAAGGAAAACTATAAAGTTGGAGATTTTGTAAATGTAAAAATCCAAGATTGCACTTCTGCTACACTAATAGGTAAAGCCGTATAGCCATGGATAAAATTCAATCGATCAAACAACGCTTTGAAATAATAGGGAATGACCCCCAGCTTAACCGAGCAATTGGGAAAGCAATTCGAGTCTCACCAACCGATATTTCAGTTTTGGTGACTGGCGAAAGTGGAGTTGGTAAAGAGAGTATCCCTCGAATAATTCATCAACTTTCTTTGCGAAAGCATGGGAAGTTTATCGCAGTCAATTGTGGTGCTATCCCCGAAGGAACAATCGATTCGGAACTGTTTGGTCACGAAAAGGGGGCGTTTACAGGTGCTACATCCACGCGAAGTGGTTATTTTGAGGAAGCTGATGGAGGTACCATTTTTTTGGATGAAGTCGGGGAATTACCGTTGACCACACAAGTCCGCTTGCTGCGGGTTTTGGAAAATGGTGAGTTTTTGAAAGTCGGTTCATCGCAAGTTCAAAAAACTAATGTGCGAATCGTAGCAGCCACCAATCTTGATATGCCAAAAGCCATTCAGCAAGGAAAATTTAGAGAAGACCTGTTTTATCGTTTAAGTACGGTTGAAATTATACTTCCTCCACTAAGAGATAGAAATGGAGATATTCATTTACTTTTTCGCAAGTTTGCAGCAGATTTTGCGCAGAAATATAAAATGCCAACTGTGCGTTTAGACGAGCAGGCACAGCAACTCTTGGAAAGACAACAATGGAATGGAAACATTCGACAGCTTCGTAATGTAGCCGAACAGCTATCCGTTTTAGAACAAGATCGTGCTATTAAAGTAGAAACCTTAGGACTGTACCTACCAGACCACAATAAACGATTACCAGCCCTGGTTCCTTCATCGTCAGAGGGTGAAAGTGATTTTGGTTCAGAAAGAGAAATTTTATACAAGGTATTATTTGATATGAAATCTGACCTGAACGACTTAAAGCAACTCACTTTGGAATTGATGAATTCTTCAAATACAGAACAGGTTCGCTCTGACAATGAAGGTTTGATTCAAAAAATTTATGGTGAAGAGCAAAACCAATCTGAGCGCTTACTCCCTCCCAGAAACGAAACCGACACCTTTCAAAAAAAGGTAGATAACAATTTTGATTATGCTGAAGAGATTGAAGAAGAAGAAACCTTGAGTTTAATTGACAAAGAACTTGAACTCATCAAAAAAGCTCTTGAGCGCAACAACGGCAAACGCAAAGCCGCTGCAGATGAACTCGGTATTTCAGAACGCACACTTTACAGGAAAATTAAACAATTTGATATCGATTTGTAATGAGAAAAGCCATTTTATTCTGTTTATATATGTTGATGATTGGATGTAAATTTTATTCGTTCACTGGGGCGTCCATCCCTGAAAATGTAGAAACAGTACAAGTTAGCCTTTTCACAAATGACGCAGCCAGCTCCATAGGCTCAACCTTTGAACCAGGGCTTGACAGAGATTTCACAAATGCCATGCAAGAAGTGTTGCTAAACCAAACGAATTTAGAATTGACAGGGGTCAATGGGGATTTGATTTACGAAGGTGAAATCACAGAATATCGGGTAACACCAACAACGGCTACTGCTCAACAAACTGCAGCGCAAAACAGACTGACAATCTCTATAAACGTTCGTTATATCAACTCCAATAATGAAGATGATAATTTTGAAAAAAGATTTTCACATTTTTATGATTTTGCAGATACAACACAACTACAAACTGTGAAAGCAGATGCACACGAAGAGATTTTTGAGCGCATCACCCAAGATATTTTTAACGAATCCCTCGCCAAATGGTAAACGAAAGGCAAAGCATTGAAGAGTTGCAGGATTTGGCAAAAAAAGAACCTGAGAAAGCGCTCATAACAATCAAAAAAATAATCAAAGAATATCCGTATTTCATAGCGGCACGCGTATTGGAACTGAACATACTGAAAACAACAAATAAAAAAGGGTATATCCATGCACTTCGTGATTGTGCATTGCAGACGACTCAGAGAAATGTTCTGTATCAACATCTTGAAAATCTTGTACAAAGTGTGGAAAATGAGCGACAAAATATCACAATTCCTAATGATAACAATTTGCATTCATTCTTAGAATGGTTGGAACTAATCAACGATAAAACCAAAAATCGAAGACCTTCAAAATTCGACTGGATTGATGATTTTATAACACAAAATCCAAAAATTAGTCCTGTAAAAAGTACCTTATCGAAAAGAGACCTCACTAAAGAGAATACACTGTCAAAAAATGAAATCATGACAGAAACGCTCGCACATTTATATTGGAGACAAAAAAAGTATGATGAAGCCAAGAAAGCTTTTAAAATTCTCTCTTTGAAATATCCAGAAAAAAGTGGTTTATTTGCAGACCAAATTAAACAAATCAAAGCTGAAGAGCCGAAATAATTAAACATGAGTACATTTTCCATTTTTATCACTCTGATTATCGTCGTATCATTTCTTTTGGTGCTCGTCATTATGGTTCAAAATCCTAAAGGAGGCGGTCTTTCCTCATCTTTTGGTGGTGGCGGACAACAAATTGGAGGCGTACAAAATACGACAGATTTTCTGGATCGTAGCACATGGGTGCTAGCCACTTTATTGTTGGTTCTCATTCTGTTGTCAAACTCAATGGTATCACGTCCTGGTTCTCTTCAAGATTCTAGCTTGTTGAGTACTGATGCTAGTGAAGAGGAGGTTATTCCTGATGAAATTCCAGAAGAATTACCTCAAGTTCTACCTGAAGATATTCCCTAGGCTTAAGGATACACATTTATTTTATTTAAAATGCCATAATGTCACAATTTGGCAGTTGATTTCACAAAAATTTCACTGGCACGATTCGTGTTAATTTATTTAAAAACATACTGAATTATGAGTAAATTGAAAATAAAACCTTTAGCTGATCGGGTTGTTGTATCTCCACTTGAAGCTGAAACAAAAACTGCTTCGGGGATCATCATTCCTGATACTGCAAAAGAAAAACCGCAAAAAGGAACTGTAGCTGCTGTAGGTTCTGGCACCAAAGACGAACCAATCACTGTTAAAGTTGGAGACACAGTACTATATGGAAAATACTCCGGAACAGAGCTAAAACTCGACGGAACAGATTATTTAATAATGCGCGAAAGCGATATACTAGCAATTGTATAAATAAAAGTAAAATGGCAAAAGATATTCAATTTGATGTACAAGCTCGTGAAGGGCTTAAGCGAGGTGTAGATGCCCTTGCAAATGCTGTAAAAGTTACACTCGGTCCGAAAGGCAGAAATGTAATTATTGGTAAGTCTTTTGGTGGCCCGCAAGTCACTAAAGATGGAGTAACCGTAGCAAAGGAGATAGAACTTGAAGACGCCCTTGAAAACATGGGTGCTCAAATGGTAAAAGAAGTAGCATCCAAAACAAACGATTTGGCTGGTGACGGGACAACAACTGCTACAATTTTAGCGCAAGCTATTGTACAAGAAGGTCTCAAGAATGTAGCTGCTGGTGCAAATCCAATGGACCTGAAGCGTGGTGTAGACAAGGCTGTTGAAGCTATTGTAAAGGATCTCGATAAGCAAGCTGTTCAAGTAGGTGACTCATCTGAAAAAATCAAGCAAGTAGCTTCAATTTCAGCAAATAATGACGAAACAATAGGTGCTCTCATTACACAAGCCTTTGAAAAAGTTGGTAAAGAGGGTGTTATTACTGTGGAGGAAGCTAAGGGTACTGATACATATGTAGATGTAGTTGAGGGAATGCAGTTTGATCGCGGTTATTTGTCTCCGTATTTTGTAACTGACTCAGAGAAAATGGAAGCAGACCTCGAAAACCCATATATATTGCTGTTTGATAAAAAGATATCTACTATGAAAGATCTTTTACCCGTTTTAGAGCCAGTTGCACAAACCGGAAAACCACTAGTTGTCGTAGCGGAAGATGTAGACGGAGAAGCATTGGCGACCCTTGTGGTTAACAAACTAAGAGGCTCACTTAAAATTGCAGCCGTCAAAGCGCCAGGTTTTGGAGACCGTCGCAAAGCTATGCTTGAAGACATTGCGATCCTTACTGGCGGAACCGTAATCTCTGAAGAACGTGGGTTCACACTTGAAAATACAACCATCGATATGCTCGGAACTGCAGAAAAAGTTACCATAGACAAAGACAACACAACTATCGTCAACGGATCTGGAGATGCAGAAGCCATAAAAGCACGAGTTAACCAAATCAAAGCACAAATCGAAACCACGACATCTGACTATGACAAAGAAAAACTGCAAGAGCGATTAGCAAAATTGGCTGGTGGTGTTGCTGTACTTTATGTAGGTGCTGCATCGGAAGTTGAAATGAAGGAAAAGAAGGACCGCGTAGATGATGCATTACATGCAACTCGCGCTGCTGTTGAAGAGGGAATCGTCTCTGGCGGTGGTGTCGCTTTGCTTAATGCGCGAAAAGTCATTCAAAAAATCAAAACTGAAAACCCAGATGAAGCAACTGGAAACCAAATCGTATACAGTGCTGTTGAAGCACCTTTGCGTACAATCGTATCCAATGCTGGTGGCGAGGGTTCGGTTGTAGTTTCTAAAGTAGAGGAGGGTAAAGATAATTTTGGCTATGATGCCAAATCGGAAGCTTATGTCGATATGCAAGATGCTGGGATTATAGATCCTAAAAAGGTAACTCGTGTAGCCTTGGAAAATGCAGCTTCTGTTGCTGGAATGGTCCTCACAACTGAGTGCGCCTTGGTGGATATTAAAGAGGACGCACCTCCTGCTGCTCCGCCGATGGGTGGTGGTATGCCAGGAATGATGTAACATCACAACAATAAACACTCTGCCCCGAAAGGGGCAGTTTTTTTTCTATGATATTTGATTCATTACTCAAAATAATCGACAAAAAGCTCAGCTCGGGTGTAAGCCAATCGGAAGGATTACAATATATCTGTCAACTCCTCTTTGATCACATTGAACACTACGACTGGGTGGGTTATTATTTGCATAATCAAGAAAAAAAAGAGTTGGTTTTGAATGCCTATGTTGGCAAGCCGACAGATCACACACACATTCCATTTGGAAAAGGAATTTGTGGGCAGGTTGCGCTAAGCAATAAAAATTTCATCGTTGATGATGTCAATGCACAAGACAACTATATCGCGTGTAGTTTGGATGTGAAATCCGAGATTGTAATTCCACTATTTGTCAATGAACATAATATTGGACAAATCGATGTTGACTCAAATCACTTAAGTGCGTTTTCGGAAAAAGACGCGGCTTTTTTAGGCGAAGTGAATCATCTTGTATCCATTCATTTATTTTAGTCAATTATCTGAACATAGAATACGCCTGAAAATTGCTACTTTTGCAACCTATTTGTGGCATATGCAAGATTCAATCCGCGTTTCATCCGCACTGATTTCCGTTTATGACAAAAAAGGTTTAGACCCCATTGTTGAAAAACTTCATCAACTTGGCGTTACAATCTATTCCACTGGGGGAACTGCTGATTATATTGATTCCTTAGGAGTCGAGGTCAATCGCGTGGAGTCGATTACGGACTATCCATCAATCTTAGGAGGGCGCGTAAAAACCCTTCACCCTAAAATATTTGGCGGCATTCTCAACCGAAGAAATCATAACGGCGATCAAGAAGAACTCTCCGCCTATAAGATTCCGTCGATAGACTTGGTGATTGTTGATTTGTATCCTTTTGAAGAAACTGTAGCTGGTGGTGGTACAGAGCAAGAAATTATTGAAAAGATTGATATTGGCGGAATTGCCCTCATTCGAGCTGCAGCTAAAAATCACGCCGACGTGGTGTGCGTATCTTCTAAGTCAGAATACAAGTTGCTATCTTCTTTATTGGGTGATCAGGATGGAACATTTACACTTGAGCAACGCAAATATTTCGCAAAGCATTCATTTAATGTATCCTCGCATTATGACAGTGCCATTTTTAACTACTTTGACAATGGCTCAACGTCTTTAAAACTCAGTATTCAGAAGGGGCATCAGCTTCGCTATGGTGAAAATCCTCATCAACAAGGATATTTCTTTGGCGACCTAGAACAATTGTTTGACAAGCTTAATGGAAAAGAATTGTCCTATAACAATCTGCTGGATATTGATGCTGCGCTCAACTTGATGGAAGCCCACGAGGAAACAGACCCAACCTTTGCCATTTTAAAGCACAACAACGCCTGTGGACTTGCAACCAGAAACACAATCAGTGACGCATATGCTGCTGCGCTGGCCGGTGATCCAATCTCTGCTTTTGGTGGGATTTTGATTGCAAATCGTCCGATTGATATCGAAACGGCTCGACAAATCCATGACTTGTTTTGTGAGGTTGTTATTGCGCCATCCTTTGATGAGAAAGCACTAACCTTACTCAAAAACAAGAAAAATCGAATTTTATTGGCTCAAAAAACAAACACACATACCGTTAAACTTATTCGAAGCTGTCTCAATGGATACCTCGTACAAGAAAAAGATCAAGTAATTGACCATGAGCAAATGCTTCAAGCGGCAACTGCTACAAAACCTTCTGAAGATCAAGTGGAAGATATGTTGTTTGCTTCAAATATTTGTAAAAACACAAAGTCAAACACAATAGTTTTGGCAAAGGGCTTACAATTGCTTTCATCAGGGACGGGTCAAACATCCCGAGTTGATGCCCTCAAACAGGCAATCAAAAAAGCAGAAACCTTTGGGTTTGAACTTAATGGAGCAGTCATGGCAAGCGATGCGTTTTTTCCTTTTCCCGACTGTGTAGAGATTGCCCACAAAGCGGGAATAAAAGCTGTCATTCAGCCAGGAGGGTCAATTAAAGACCAGCAGAGTATCGATTATTGCAATGCCAATCAAATGGTCATGGTGATGACAGGGGTGCGTCATTTTAAACATTAATTCGTATAATTACAATATAATTTAATCTCATCATGGGTTTTTTCGACTTTTTAACTGAAAATATTGCGATTGACTTAGGTACTGCAAATACCCTAATTATCCATAATGACAATGTGGTTGTTGATAGCCCTTCCATCGTTGCACGCGATCGTATAACAGGAAAAATCATTGCTGTTGGACATGAAGCTGCTTTAATGCAAGGTAAAACACATGAGAACATTAAAACTATACGACCACTCAAAGATGGTGTTATTGCTGATTTTGATGCTTCTGAGCAGATGATCAGCATGTTTATCAAAAACATTCCTGCACTCAAAAAACGATTTTTTACTCCTGCTTTACGCATGGTAATCTGCATTCCATCGGGAATTACTGAGGTTGAAATGCGCGCTGTTCGCGAATCAGCAGAACGTGTTAATGGAAAAGAAGTGTATTTAATTCATGAACCAATGGCTGCTGCCATAGGTATAGGTGTAAATATAATGCAACCAAAAGGTAATATGATTATAGATATTGGTGGAGGAACAACAGAAATTGCTGTAATTGCACTCTCTGGGATTGTTTGTGATAAGTCGGTCAAAGTGGCTGGCGATGTGTTTACTAATGACATCATATACTACATGCGCACACAACACAATTTATATATTGGTGAGCGGACTGCAGAGCGTGTAAAAATCTTGATTGGCTCTGCACTGGAAGAATTGGAAAACCCACCTGAAGAAATGACCGTTCAAGGAAGGGATTTGCTGACAGGTAAACCCAAAGAAACTGTGATTTCTTATCGGGAAATTGCAAAGGCACTCGACAAATCCATCATACGAATTGAAGACTCCGTTATGGAAACCCTTTCACAAACTCCTCCAGAACTTGCAGCAGATATCTATAATACAGGAGTTTACCTTGCTGGTGGAGGTTCCATGCTTCGTGGACTAGACAAGCGATTGTCCCAAAAAACTGATCTTCCAATTTTTATCGCTGAGGATCCATTACGAGCCGTTGTTCGGGGAACTGGAATCGCGCTTAAAAATATTGATCAATACAAAACAATCCTTGTTAAATAGCTGAACGATGCAGCAGCTCGTCAATGCCATTATTCGATTTCGTAACGGCTTGGTTTATCTCCTGCTTATTTCATTGAGTATTTTCTTATTGCAACAGTCAAGCGCTTATCATCGCAGTTTGGTTGCAAATGTAAGTGTCTTTTTTGGCGCGCAATTCAGTGACCTTATCAACTCTTTAACCCGTTACACCAATTTGAGAGAAAACAACAAGCGCCTTCTACAAGAAAATCAAGTTCTGCTTGATCAAATTCTTTCCGAAGAAAAGCTACCTTCTGACACACTAACTTATAGCTCAATACCCCTGCAAGTCATTCGAAATTCTTTTATAAATAGCTATAATTACATTACTCTAAAAGGCGGTAAAAACAGCGGTGTTAAAAATGAAATGGGTTTGGTAACTGCGCAAGGAATCGTAGGAGTTGTGCAATTTGTACAGAACCGATATGCACAGGCAATTTCGATATTAAACAAAGACTTGAAGATCAATGCAAAGCTAAAAAATAGCAACCATTTTGGAAGCTTAACCTGGCCAGGGGATGATCCAACCAAAATGAAACTTTTCGATGTTCCAAAAACGGCTACGATCAAAATCGGTGATACGATTCAAACAGGAGGAATGTCAACGATTTTTCCGCCGAATCTCTCCATAGGGTCAATTTCAAATTTTGTTGACGATCCCTCGGCAAGTTTTTATGATATTGAAATTTCCCTTTTTCAAGATATGACCAATTTGGGAACGGTTTTTGCCATCAATCATCCACTAGCAGAAGAAGTTCAATCTATTCAACAATCGTATGATGAAAAGTAGATCATATCCCTTT
>MDTG01419840.1_pt1 | contig 21835 bp, 21 predicted proteins | sample 811421 | NCBI WGS metagenome assembly MDTG01 (sample SAMN05326645, study PRJNA326480) | marine metagenome | isolation source: seawater | place: Pacific Ocean: South East | collected 2011 | reverse complement strand
TAGGATTGTTAATATATTCTGAGCAAATAATCACTTTATCTGCACCAGAATTAAGTAATTTTTCAATTTGAGAAATTTTATTTATTCCCCCCCCAGCCGTTAAAGCAGCAAAACAATTTTCTGATGCCAAAGATAGAACTTTCTCTAGATAAGTACTTTCAAATCTATTTTCGTTTATATTTACAAATATTAATTCATCTACATCTTGGCTATTATAAATTTTAATAGCAGAAATTGGGTCTCCTGTGTCTCGATAATTAGAAAAATTTTTTCCTTTTACAAGTCTTTTATTTTTAAGAAGAAGAGTTGGAATTATTCTTTTTTTTAACATTAGATCTCTGAGAAATTTTTTAAAATTTTTAAACCATTATCTAAGCTTTTCTCAGGATGAAACTGTACACCAAAAATATTTTTTTTTTCAACACTTGCAGTAATCTGTTTATTTAAAAAGTTAACACTTGTAGAAATTTCATTTTTATTTGTTACATTAAAATAATATGAATGAACAAAATAAAAATCAGTGTTGTCTTTAATATTTTTAAATAACAATGAATCTTTCTCTTTTTGAATATTATTCCAGCCCACATGAGAAACATTTTTTTTGTTTGAAATTAATTCTACATTTCCCTCAATTAAATTTAATCCTTTAGTTTTACCTCCTTCACTTCCTAATTCAGACAATATTTGCATTCCAATACATATGCCTAAAATTTTTTTATCTGCACTAATGAATTTTTTAATTTCATTTTCAAACCCAATTTCTCTTATTTTATTTATAGCATTAAAATAAGAACCGACTCCTGGTATTATTATTTTTTCATATTTAGAGAACGAATCTCTAGATTTTATGAGATCATTTTTAATATCTAATTCGATAAGTGCATTTTTTAAGGATTTAATATTACCACAACCATAATCAACAATTCCAATCATTTTTTACTTAATTATTTCTTTTCCCATTCTTTAAAATCTTTTGTTTTTTCAGAGAATTGATTAGAATTAAAATCATGATCATATGGTGGAATAGACATTGATTTACAAATCTTATTAAATTCTTCTTCAGATAAACCAACGTAATCTAAAAAAATTTGTAATGATTGCGGTTTTTTTCCTTCATGTCTTATTAATTCTTTAGCTTTATCTATTTTTATACTTTTAGATCTTAATAAGGTGGACATATTTTGACTTATTCTACCATATCCTCTTTTTATATATTTAATATAATCTCTAGTTCCTTGCATATAACATTCAATTTTAGATGAATATGGATTAGCTTCATCAGGAACTCCTTCCAGTTCATCAGATTGCCAATTAAGTTCTTTTTTTATTAGCTTTGTTTGTTCTTCATAATTCCATTCAATGTAGTTTCCTAAATTAATAGATTGAATATTGTTTTGTTTGTAGATCTCTCTATTTGGAAAGGTGTATGGTAATAAATCTCTTTTATCAATTTTGTTCCCAGAGCCTATTAACATCCCATACATATCTTCAGCAGAAATTCCTAAATTTCTTACTTTATCAAATTTCTTTTCATCCTCTTTTTCAATTTCATCATAGCTATAATAGGCACTCATTTCTGCTAAAGGTTCACCCCAAATAATCAATGGTATTTTTAAGTTAATCGCCATTCTTACAGGATAAGAATAAATACCCGTATGACAATGCCAACAAAAATCCGTTTTTCTAGTAAAACTTTCGAGCATTAGCAATTTTACTATTTTCCAATTAGGAGTAAAATCCAAAAAATCTGCACCAAGTTTTCTTAATGTTCGTTGTGTATTTTCTTTTGTTACATCTCTTAAAAAACCATGATTAAATCTAATAACCAGAGGTTTTAATTTGAATTTTTGCATTAAGTATAAAAGTTGAAAAGTACTATCCTTTCCACCTGAGAAAGGAACTATACAATCATAATCACTTTTGTCTCTGTAATTAGAAATTATTTCTTTAAGTTTCTCGTATCTTTCGTTCCAGTCAATGTTCTTTTTAACTTTAGTTACAGAATTACATATATTACAGGTGTTATCATTAGAATATTCAATTGTTTCATAAGTTTCAGGTAAAAGACATTTTGAGCATTTTTTCATATTCTTAAAGAGTAAATCCCTCATCTATAATCAAATTTTGTCCTGTCATTTTTAAATCTTCATCTAGTAAATATCTTACAGTTGAGTTTAGGTCTTTTCTATCAAGCATTTGAGAGGAAGATGTATGTTGTGAATATTTTGATATAAACTTTTTATCATGATAATCAAATATACCTCCAGGGCTTATACAATTTATATTAATCCGATCTTTTAAATATTTTTTTGCTAAATACTTGGTTGTTTGAACAATAGCATTTTTTGAAATCATATATTGTAGTGGCATAGTAAATTTTACTTTTTTATATATTTCAAATCTTGGAATAAAATTTGCGTAAATAGAACAAAAATTTATAATTTTTCCTTTTTTCCTTTTTTTAAAATATAAACAAAATATTTGATTTATCTCAAAAAAAGATCCTAAGTGAATATCAATTGAATTAATAAAATCTTTTTTATTTATTTTTTCAAAATGTGCCCCAAAGTTATTTGATCTAGGATAAAAACAATTAATTATACCATCTATATTGCCAAATTTTTTAATAAAATAGTTTTTAGTTTTAATAATTTCTTTTTTTTTTGTTACATCACATTTTATAAAAGCAACATTTTTGTTGGTTGATTTTTTAAGATCAGCATTTAAGATGTTTAAATTAAAATCTTGCAAACATCTTATAATTTCTTGACCAATAAGCCCTGATCCACCAAACACAATTATATTTTTAATCATTTTTTACATAAAACATTTATAAGACCTGATCCATATAAAAGTTTTGATATGTTTTCATTTGGTTTATTATAAAAGTATGAAACAGTGTTTCTTAAATTTTTATAAACTGGATAAGTATATACTCTTTTAATTTTTTTGAATTTGTATTTTTTCATTAAATTAGTAACCTGAGGAAAATCATATTGATAGTACAGAGGTGATAAAACCCTATCTTTGATGGTTAGAATTAAATCTTCGTCCACAAGTGTAATAAGACTATTTAAGAATTGTAAAGATGCTTTAGTTTCTTTATTTTTATTTTTCTTAATTTTTAATTTCATATAATTAATCAACCTTACAAACTTTTGTTTATTCAAATTACTTAAAAATTTTTTTATTATTGGATCTTTTTGAAATTGATTTCTTAAAAAGTCCATTAAAAATTCTTGGATTAGGCCTCCTTTTCCACATATTTGAAAATAAGCATATCCATTTTTTTTTAAAACTCTGAAACATTCACTGATAGCTTTTTCAGGATTTGTAGTGTGATGCATTACTCCTTGACATAGAACAAAATCAAAAGAATTGTTCTTATAAGGAAGTTTAAGAACGCTACCTACTTTAACAGTCAACTTTTTTTCTTTAGGGATCATCTTTTTTATCTTTTTGTAGTGAGAAAATATAGTTTTATTTAAATCTAAACCAACCACTTCATCTGCCCCCATTCTTAATAAATTTATAGATCCATGAAAAGATGAACCACAACCGGCATCTAAGCATTTTTTATTTCTAAGATAATTTCTTGGAAGTCCAAGTTTTTTAGAGCTAATAAGAGATCTCAATCTTGACACGCTAGTAGTTTCTGATAAATGCTTACTGTGTATACCATGAAAAAGTTTACGAGTATTTTTTTCAATTTTAGATAACATTCTATTCTGGTTATTAACTATGGTTAACATAAAAGCAATAAAAAAATCTTATAATGATAATGGTTATATAATTTTAAGAGATTTTATTTCAAAAAAACATCTTTCAGAATTAAAATTAGGAATAATTAAAAATGCATTTAAGATAATTTCAAACACAGATATAAATATTGATCTACTATCAAACATAAATTTTAATAAAAAGTTAATTAGTATAAAAAAAATTAATCCAAAGCTTTTTGGGACTTTTTATGACTCAGTACAACATAATGCTAAACTTTATCAAATATTAAGCCTTCAAAAAATATCCACTATATTAAAAATATTAAATAAAAAAAAAATAGAAGAGTTTTGCTTGTCTAACATTGGCATAAGGATGGACTTGCCATACGATAAATTACATAAATATAATTGGCACCAAGATAGAGCATATTATCCCCAAAACAGAGATGGTAATAATGGGATGTTAATTTGGGCACCTGTATCTAAATTAACAAAAGAGCTAGGTCGACTGAAAATAAAACCCAAAAGTCATAAGCTAGGTTTTACATTAGTTAAAAAAACACAAAAAAAAAATCATTCACCTCAATACTCCCTCCCAAAAAAGAAACTTTCCAAATTTAAGACAATTGATTTAAAACTAAATCCTGGAGATGTTGCTTTTATAAATCTGCATACTTACCATGCATCTGGAGATAATAAGTCTAAAAAAATAAGGTTTGCTATGCAAGCAAGATATTCTGATACTACAGAGGAAAACTTTTTACCTTTTAATTATAGTGTTTCTTATAATAGCTTGATAAAAAACGAACTTATTAAAAAAGGCTTTTCATTAAAAGATATACAGTAAATCAGTATTTTTTTTAAAGTTATTAATTTTAATTCATTTATTTTAATAACTAAATAAACTTGAATTTATCTTATAAATATAACTTGATTAATTACCAAATTATCCGGTTAGTCTTCTAAAAGTAGAATGTTTAATTTCACCTTTTAAGGAAAACTTTCCCTTTTTTAAACATTCTTGTATCTTTGCAAAAACTGTATCAACTTCTTTTAAATATTTATCAATTATTTTATTGTTGTACGCATAGCTTGTTGCTACTTGAGCACCTGCAAGGAAACCTCTCTTTAACATTTCTTGAGTAAAATAAGTGAGTATTTCCTGGTTATTAGGATAATCAAATCTTAAATATGGAATGCAATCTTGACCACTGATTCCAATCTTAATATTATTTTTTTCTGCAATTTTATTCCAACCATCTTTTATTTTTTTTCCATAAGTTGAAATTTTTTTATTAATTTTTAATTTTTTTAATCTTTTTAATGTCTCATTTGCTGCGATAAATCCAAGTCGATCAGTCCACATAGTAGAACTAATGAATGTTTCTTGGGCAACTTGCATGATTTCTTTTCTTCCGATAATTGCTGAAATTGGATATCCATTTCCAATAGATTTTCCAAAAATAGCCATATCAGGATTTACTTTAAGTTTTAAGTGTAATCCTCCATAATTGTCCTTGAATCCAGACGTAATTTCATCAAAAATTAGTATAGCTTTATTTTTTTTTGCAATTGATTTTACTTGTCTTAAAAAATTACCTGAGGGTTTAACACCTCTCATTGGCTCCATTATAATTATCCCGACATTATTATTTTTTTTTTTTAAAAATCTTTTTAAGAGCCTCAATATCATTATACATGAATGGTTTGATTGAATTCTTAAATGAATTAGAAACTCCTTTTGTTTTAAGTCCTGGAAGAAGCTGTTTGTCTAAATTTTTTGAATTTGTCATATTTGTAGCAAGATACCAATCATGCCAGCCATGGTATCCACAAAAGGCAATATTATTTTTATTTGTAAAAGCCCTTGCAATTCTTATAGCAACCATACAAGCCTCACCTCCAGATTTACAAAATTTTGCCATACCGGACCATTTGTGAATACTTAATAGTTCCTTCGCTAAATCGACTTCCTCTGTAGCGTTTAATGTGCACATAGATCCATTTTTAAGTCCTTGAATTAATGACTTGTTTATTTCGTTATTCGAATATCCTAACACGCATGCAGTCACACCCATTCCAGCGAAATCATAGTAAACCTTATTATTCAAATCCCAAACTTTACATCCTTTAGCTTTTTTATAATATGCTGGCCAATATCCAGGTAAAAATAACTCACTTCTTTTCGATAATAACTGATTTCCACCAGGTATTATTTTTTTTGCTTTTTTTAAAAGTTTTTGTCCTTTATTCATTTTTTTTATTTATATAATATTTTGCAAGATTAAAATCGTTTATATCGTCAATTTCTAAAGATCTCCAATTTTTTACAACGAATGGGTGAGTTTTATCATGATAAAATGTTTTTTCTTTTAACAATGTGGAAATTTTTGAAATATATATAGAGCCCTCTAAAAAATAGAGTGGCTTTATATCTTGCCTTCTCATTGAAGAATTAAGATTATTTTTCAAGAAAGGTTTTAGGGTATCTTTTTTATTTATATAAAATAAAAAATTTGGGTGCTGCGCTTTTACTTTTGCAACACTCACAATTGTTTCGACGTTTTGATTTATCATTTTATTTATACAAAAATTTATATCTTTGTAGTCCCTTAAAGGAGATGTCGGCTCAAGTAATAATAAATATTTAAATTCGATATTCTTTTTTTTGTAAAATTCAATAGCATGCTTTATTACACTAAAAGTAGTAGCTTTATCGGAAGCAAATTTTTTAGGTCGCAAGAATGGTACTTTTGCTCCATATTTTTTTGAAATATTTGAAATCTTTTTAGAGTCAGTGCTTACAATTATTTCACTAATTTTTTTACATTTTTTTGCAGCTAAGATTGACCAAGCAATCAATGGAAGATTTTTTAAAACCTTTATATTCTTATTTTTAAGACCCTTACTTCCTTGACGAGCTGGGATTATGGCTAAAATACTATTATCCCTCGTCATTATTTATCATTTCTATAAATATTCTTTGCAATACTTAAATCATTTTTGCTTCCAATATCTATCCAAAATTCTTTTATGATATGGAATCCAATCCTCTTTTTATAATTTAAGACTTTTTTAATAAGTTCAGGCATATCAATTTTTTGATTCGGTTTTATAAATTTAAAAATATTTTTATTAACAACATATATACCTGCATTTATATGATATTTATTTAGAGGTTTTTCATTTATACTCAAAACTCTTTTTTTCTTAAATTTTACTACACCATATTTTATTTGGTCTATTTTTTCTTTTGTGCAAACAGTAATATAATTTTTTTGATTAATATGTTTTTTTAAAACTTCTAAAAAGTTAAGACCAGTAAAAACATCTCCATTTGTGATAATATAGTTTTTTTCTTTCATCTGTTGTAAAAGTTTTAAAGGACCAGCAGTTCCTAACGGTTTTTTTTCGTTTAAAAAAACTATTTTTAAATTCGTATATCTATTTTTTTTTATATGATTGTATATTTTCTTTTTCATATAATTCACAGATATATATATTTTATTGATCCCTGAATTTTGGGCATTTTTAATTATTTCATCAAGAAGTGGACTACCACCAATGTTCATTAAAGGTTTTGGCTTTTTTAAAGTATATGGCCTCAATCTTTTACCCAAACCACCCGCCATTATAACTAATGGAATGTCTAAATTTTTTCCAAAAGTTTCAGTTAAAAAGTGAATTCCAGTGAGTTTTCCAAGCTTATCTATAACAGGAATATTTTGTATTTTTCTTTTTTTAGCTTGAGCTATAAGTTTATCATCAACAAAATTTAAATGTGTAGATAAATATTTTTTAGAGGCAATAAAACCACATTTAAGTTTATTTTTTTTCTTTAAAAGACTTCTTCGAATATCACCATCAGTAATAACCCCAACTAATTTTTTTTTTTTATTTATAACTAAACAAATTTTTTTACTTGTATTATTTAGACTTCTTAAAGCTATCTCAAAATCATCATTTTCATTTACAATCAATTCTTGGATTTCAGAAACCGTCTTCATTTTTTAATTATATATTTTCCAATTACTAAGATATCTAATCCACATGAAAAAAATGTTCTAATTGCATCAGTTGGAGTACAAACAATTGGTTCTCCATTTAAATTAAATGATGTATTAAGCAAAACAGGTATACTTGTAATTTTTTCATATTCTTCAATTAGTTTATAGAATTTAAGATTTGTATCTTTGAAAACACTCTGAACTCTTGCTGAATTATCAACGTGGCAAACAGCTTGAAGTTTATTTTTCCATTTTTTCCTTACTTGCACGGCTCTTTCCATAAACAAAATTTTTTCTCCTCTTTTTAAATCAAATATTTTATCTGCTTTTTCTCCAATTACAGCTGGTGCAAAAGGTCTAAATGACTCTCTAAATTTTACTGCTCTATTTACAGCTTTTTGCATATCTACATATCTTGGATCAGCCAGAATGGATCTATTACCTAAAGCTCTATGGCCAAATTCCATACTATCTTGAAACCATCCAACTATTTTTTTTTTAGATAATTCAAAAGCTGTTTCTTTATAAATGTTTTTTGAAATTTTATAATTTAATTTAAATGTATTAATTGTTTTTAGTATTTCATCGTCATTGAAATTAGGGCCCCAATAACAATTATTGTTATTATGATTAAGATTTTTAATTTTCGGTTTTATTTTTGATTGGGCAAGGAGAAGGGCACCAATCGAAACTCCAAGATCATCAGGACATGAGGGAATAAAACTTTTTTTGTAAGTTTTATTTTTAAGTAATTTTCCATTATAAACACAGTTCATTGCTGCTCCTCCAGCTAAAACAATATTTTCAGTTTTCAGATTTGATTTTCTTTTTGTTATTTTAAGCAAATGATCAACTGCTTTTTCAAAAACAAATTGCATTGCAAAAGCAATTTCATAATGTTTTTGTATGATTTTTTCATTTTTTTGTCTTCTTTTTCCAAACAAATCTAAAAATTTGTTAGTAAAAAAATTTTTTTTTCTATCAAAAGTAAAATAATCGAAATAACTTAAATCTAATTCAAATCCATCTTTAGTAAATTTTATAAGTTTAAAAACTTTTTTTAAATAGGTATTTTTTTTTGAATAGGATGATAGTGCCATTACCTTCCACTCATCAACATCTGGTTTAAAACCTAAAAATTCAGTAAAAGTTCCATAAAACAAACCTAAAGAGTGTGGATATTTTATACTATCAATCTTTTTTAAATTATTTTTAGAAAAACTTCCCAAATAACATGTCTCTTCCTCGCCATGTCCATCAATAGTTAGAACATCAGATTTTTTAAATGGAGAAAGAAAAAAAGCAGATGCAGCATGACACTCATGATGATTAAGATAAATAATTTTTGTTTTACCAAATTTAATTTCCATTGAGTTAGGTGGATTTTCACTTAAGGCTCTTAAAATAAAACCAGGAACGTGACTTAACATTTCGCCTCTCCATCGAAGCTCATTTATCCATCTGCTTGAAACATTATTAATATTTATTGAAGGATTCCATGGAACTACAATTAAATCGAGATCTTTCCAATCTATATTGTTATTCTTTAAACACCAATTTGCAGATTTTAACGGAAATTTTGTACTCATTTTTTCCCTATTAAACCTTTCTTCTGCTGATGCGTTTACAATTTTACCATTTATCATCAATGCTGATGACGAGATATGTGTGTATGGATATACGGATAAAATTTTCATTTTAATAAACTGTCAACTTTAAATTTTCTCTTTGATTTTTTACCTAAAATCTTAAAATATAACATCGGACTTAATCCTCCAGCTGGTCTTTTAACTGCTATATTTTCTTTTGTAAATCTTTCACCTTTATTAATTTTTTTTGAAGCAACAATGCTTTTTCTTGCAATTTTCATATTTTTAATTTCACATTTTTGAGGAACTTTTTTTCCATTACCTAAATTTATTAAAGTTTTTTCAATAATTTTAGTAAATTTCTTGAATTCTTTTGGATTCATCGAAGCTTTATGATCTGGTCCTTTCATGTTTTTATTTAAGGTAAAATGTTTTTCAATTATTTTTGCACCTTTTGCAATACTAATAACGGATGATAACGAGCCAATTGTGTGATCAGAATAACCATTGATAAAACCTAATTTTGCAATTTCGTCTAACGCGTTCATATTAGCATAATTTTCTAATACTGGATAATCTGTAACACAATGCATTATACATATTTTTTTTGACATTATTTTATGTAATTTAAAATTAACAATCTTAATTTTATTATTAACAATTTTTATTATTTCTTTTTTGGCAATTATATTTAAGCATTCTATAATTTCTTTCATTGTAGACATTCCAGTAGAAATTATAATGAAACACTTTTTAAAATTTATCTCATTTAAGAGTCTTATATTATTAATTTCTCCAGATGGAATTTTAACTACTTTTTCTTTAAGCTTGTCTCTTAAAAACATATAATCTGAATAATCAAACACAGAAGTTAAGAAATCAATTTTATTTTTTTTTGCATATTTTTTAAGAATAAAATAATCTTCTTTTGCTAATTCAAGTTTTTTCAGCATATCAAACTGACCATCATTTTTTCCGGTATTTTTAATTTGATAACTAGCTTTCTTTGAATTTAATGTAGCAAGCTTTTCAGCTTTAAATATTTGAAATTTAATTGCATCCGCTCCAGCTTTTTTAGCATTCTTTATTAATTTTTTTGCCAACTTTAATTTTCCATTATGATTTACTCCAGCTTCTGCAATTATATAAATTTTATTTTTCTTAATCATAAAATTTTGAATCTAAATTCTTAATAACTGAAAATATTTTTTTTGATGGATATCCACCATCATAAGGATTGACTATTTTTTTAACTTTCATCTTTAAAATCTTATCAATTCCTTTTGAAATTTCATTGTATTCATTTTTTACATTAATAGTTTGATTAGATGATTGCCTTCCTTTTTGTCTATTACCAATATTTAAAGTTTTGACACCTAATGATGGAGCCTCAATAATTCCACTTGAAGAGTTTCCACAAACAAAATTACAAAATTTCAAGATATTAAAATAATCATTTTGTCCAAGAGATTCTATAAATTTTGTATTTTTCAAATTTTTAATTGATTTTTTAATTAAACCAATCATTTTTATTCCCCCAGTATCTAAATTAGGTGAAGTAATGACAAAAAAAATATTTTTCTTTGATATTGCTCTAATTAAACCATTAATTTGGTTTTTAATACTTTTTTTTGACATCGTTTCTGGGTGTATTGTGACTAAGCAAATTTTCTTATTAATAGGAATTTTATATTTTTCAAAAATTTCTTTCTTACTTTTGTATTTAATAAGATTAATATTTTCTATGGCAGGTGCCCCAACATTTTTTACAAACTTTTTATTAGCACCCATTTTTATTATATTTAATTGATGTTTTTTTGAGGAAGCAAAATGTAAAGTTGCTAATTTAGTTATAGCGTCTCTAAATTGATTATCATATGCACCAAGTGTTATTTCTCCACCGTGAATGTGTGCAATTTTTATTTTGAACAAAGTGCAAATAAAGGAAAAAGCAAGCACTTCATATCTATCACCTAAAACAATTGCTAAATCATATTTTTTCTTATTAAAAATTTTTGAAATTTTTTTTATGATTTCAGATATTAAAATTGAAATTCCCGAGTCAGAGGTATTTATTTTGTTCGATTGAATTTTATAAATATTTTTAATCTTATTTTCTTTAATTTCGCTATAGGTAAAACCAAGTTTCTTTGAAAAATGACCTGGTCCTATAATTAAGTCAGTACTAAATTTTTTTGAATTCTGAAATCTAAATATTATGTTTTTTAAAAGACTAAAATCAGATCTTCCCCCTGAAAATAAGACTATTTTTTTTTTCACAAGATTTAAACTATATATTTATTTGAGTCGTAATATTTTAAATTTTTTGGGTCTGAAAACCAATCTATTGTATTTTTCATAGCTTGCTCAAATCCTTTTTTTCCTGAATATTTTAATTTCCATTTTAAAATTTTTTTAGCTTTTTTATTGTTTGACAATAAATTAGATACCTCACTTTTAGACGGTCTTAATCTTTGTTTATCAACAATTATATTAATTTTTTTTTTTGTTATTTTGGAAATTAAATCTATCACATTTTTAATCGAAAAATTTACACCAGTTCCTAAATTTATTACTTCTCCATCAATATTTTTTGCTTTAAGAGCTGAAACAAACCCATCAGCAGTATCTTTAACATGAGTAAAGTCTCTTTTTGTAGAAATGTTTCCTAATTTGATATCAAGATTACCATTTAAAACTTGTGAGATTATAGTTGGAATTACGGCTCTAAGTGATTGTCTGGGTCCAAAAGTGTTAAATGGTCTAATAATACTTACTGGCAAATTAAATGATCTATAATATGAGAGTACCAGCTGATCTGCAGCAACTTTAGTTGCTGCATATGGAGATTGAGCATTCAAAGGATGATGTTCATCAATTGGTGTGTATTGCGCTGATCCATAGACTTCACTTGTTGAGGTGTGAAGCATTCTTGTAATTTTAGATTTTCTACATGCCTCTAATATATTAAGAGTTCCCAAGATATTAGTATTAACATAGGAACTAGGTGATTGATAAGAATAAGGAATAGATATTAATGCTGCTAAATGAATTACGTAATTATTTTTTTTTACAAGTTTATAAATCAAACTTTGGTCACAAACATCCCCATGTACAATTTTGATCTTTTTTCTGAATTTTATTGATTTGAGCCAACCAATAGAATTATCTATATCATATGGCGCTAAAACAGTAACGGAATACTTTTTTGATATTAGGCTTTCCACTAAATGCGAACCAATAAAACCTGATCCACCTGTAACTAAAATTTTATTTGACATTGGTTTGTTAATTTTAAAATTTATATATATAAGAACATGATAAAATGAAAGAAAATAAAAACATAAAAAAAGTAGTTTTTATTGGATCAGATGAATTTCTTATTGAATTAAAAAAATCTTTAAAAATTTTTAATATTGAAGTTTTATTAATAACCAACAAAGATCAGAACAATAGTCAGAATAAGGAAATAAATAAAATAATTACTAGTTCAATAAAAAAAGAGACTGTAAAAAAATTTTTAAAAAAAAATAATGTAAATAAAGATAATTCAATTTTTATTTCTTATTCCTCAAGATTTTTATTTAGTAAAGAAATTATAAAAAATTTATTTTTTAATAAATTATTTAACATTCATTGTTCAAGACTTCCAAATGATAAAGGGGGTGGGGGATATTCCTGGAGAATAATGAGAAATGATAGAATAGGAAATTTGTGTATCCATAAAATTAATGACGCCTCTATCGATAGTGGACCAATTTATAAATTTCACAAATATGTTCTAAATAGAAATCTAATGATTCCTCAAGACATATTGAGCGATACAGTAAATAGATTGGTAAAATTTAGTCGCGAATTTATTATAGATTTTTTTAAAGGAAAAAAATTTTCAACCTACACTAGTACAAATTATTTGGGTTCTTATTTTCCTAGATTAAAATCATCTATTTCATCTTGGATAGATTGGAATGAAGATCCATTTGACTTGATTAATTTTATTAATTCATTTGATGATCCATACCAAGGAGCACAAAGTTTAGTTAACTCAAAAAAAATCTCAAAAGTTAGAATTAAAAAAGCTCAATTAACAAGCTCAGAATTTAACTCTAACACATTAACCAAAGGTTTAATTTATAGACATGATACAAGTTGGATAAATATTGCTTTAGATACAAAATTTTCATTAATTGTAGAAGATGTAAGAGATTTTAAAAATAAGAGTGTATTACATCTCCTCAAGCCCGGGGATCATTTCAAATCTAGCTTAAAACTTTTAAACAAAAGGACCTTGAGTAGAATTAAATATGGTCCAAAAGGTTTGATTAAAAATTAATGCTTAAAACTTTTTATATTTTATTTCCAGAATTAAAAAAAAAATTATTTTTTTTAATTTTTTTATCAATTTTTTCCTCATTGCTTGACGTCTTGAGCTTAGGTCTTATAGGGCCACTTATTGGAATGATAGTAGATGAAAATTTTCTTTTAAAGTTTCCTATCATATATGGACTTATTAAAGGTTTAAATTTTTTGAATTTAAATATTTTTGTTTTTATTTCATTTTTAATTTTAGTCTTATTCATTATCAAATCTTTTTTTAATTATAATATAATCAAATTTATTCACAGTTTTTGCTTTAAGCAACAAGTTGAGTTGCGTAACAAGATTTTAAAAATTTATTTGAATATGCCTTTCATTGATTTCATGAAAAAAGATTATTCAAATAAATTTGTATCATTAACTGATTTAACAAGAAATGTTACGGAAAATGCATTAATTAATCTTCTAAAATTTTTTTCTGATTTATTAATATGTATAGCAATCACATTATACTTAATATCGATTGATTATAAAATTTCATTTATAATTGTTATATTATTATTTTTAATTTATTTTTTCTTTAGATTATTTTTAAGAGAGAAAATTTTAGGATTAGGAAAAAAAACAGTATTATCTTTGAGAAATATACTATCAAATGCTCAATCTTCCCTAAGTGCTGTTAAAGAAATAAGAGTTTTTAAAAAAGAGCAGTTTTTCTTAAAAAAAATGAGTTTAGATTCTATCGAGTTTTCAAAAGCTTATATTAAGCATATATTGATTTCATCTCTACCAAAAATGATAATAGAAAACGTTTTAGTATTAACAATGCTAATAGTATTAATATTTGCTTTGTATTTAAAAAAAGATACAGGTGATTTATTTTCATTAATGGCTATTTTTGGCTTTGCAGCTTTTAGACTAGGTCCATTAACACATAATATATTGGCTTCTTATACTCAAATTTGGAATACAAAATTTGCATTGAAAACACTTGAAAATCAATTAAATGAATTTCAAAATCAAAACTTATTAAAAGATAAATCAAGTTCTGATAAATATTTTGAGATAAAAGATTATATAGATTTTCACAATTGTAATTTTAGTTACGATGAAAAAAAAATCATCTTTAAGAATTTAAATTTTAGATTAAAAATCAATAAATCTTTTGGAATATTTGGAGCATCCGGTTCAGGTAAAACAACTTTTTTATATTTGTTAATGGGTTTATTGAAATTTAATGAAGGTAAAATTCAAATCGACAATGAACATGTAAAATTAAATGAATATAATATTATAGATACAGTCGCTTATATTCCTCAAGAAACATATCTTCTAGACGATACAATAAAAAATAATATTTTATTTGATAGTGAATTTGATGAGACAATATTTAGAAAAGTCATAACAGACTCTAAACTTGAAAAAGTAATCAACAACTTACCTGAAAAAGAAAACTCTAAGATAGGATATATGGGGTCAAAATTATCGGGAGGACAAAGACAAAGAATTTCAATCGCAAGAGCATTATACAAAAATAAAAATATTTTGATTCTTGATGAACCTACATCTTCATTAGACGAGGATTCAAAAAAAGAAATAATTGAAAATATTAAGAATTTGAAAAATTTAAAAACTATTATCACAATTTCTCATGACATGTCTGTATTAGAAAATTTTGATTCTATTTTTGAAGTATTTGATATGAATTTAAAAAAGATTAAATAATTTCAAATATGAAAAAGCTTAGACTTTTAATTGTAGGATCAAATTTTGGAGCATCACATCTTAGAGCTGCAAATGCATCAAACAAGTTTAGTTCAATATCAATTGCTAGCCCGAATATAAATGAAAAAAAAATTTCGAATAGATATTTTAAATTTCAAAATTATATAAACGCATTAAATAAAAATGATTATGATATGATTACTGTTGCCACAAAACCACAAATACAACATGAATTAGTAAATTTTTTATACAAAAATAACAAAATTCCAAAATATTTATTTTTGGAAAAGCCAATCTTGAATAATACAATTAAAATTTTAAAAAAATTTAAAAAAAATAATTTTTTTTTAACTAATTTTATTTTTACGTTTGATAAATCTTGGAAAAAATTTTTTCATATTTCAAATAATAACAACAACTATTTATCTATTAATTACAAATGGTATTTTGAACAAGCATTTTTTCAAAATTTTAAAAAGACATGGAAAATCAATGAAAATGAGGGAGGTGGTTTAGTCAGTTTTTATCTTTCGCACGTTATTTTTAATTTGCTAAATATAAATACTGATTTAGATTTTAACAAAGTTCTATATAAAAAATTTTATAGAAAAAAATTAGTTTTTTTAGATTTATCATTTTTATTAAATAAAAAGATATGTAAAATTTTAATATCAAATAAATCAAAAACCAGAATTCATCAGGTTGAACTAATCTACAAATCAAAAAAAATTGAATTAAAAAATTCCTCTAAAAATTGGATAAAAGGTTTTAGAATTATAAGTGAGAAAAAGAAGAATTTTAATACAAATTTTGAAAATAATGATCCTTCAGGTAGAGTAAGTATACTATTAGATGTATATAGTAATTTAAATAAGTATTATAATATAAAATTTATTGAAAATAATAATCGCCTAACTTATAAGACTTTTGAAATTATAAATAAAATAAATAATCAAGTTAAAAAATGAAACATACTTTTAAAGAGGGCTTTATTAATTTCTGTCAAGTATGTAATACAAAAAAAATTACTGAGGTAATAGATTTAGGACATCAACCATTAGCTGACGACCTTCTTCTAGAAAGCGAGAAAAATAATCCATCAATTTCTTATCCAATTAAGATATATCTCTGTAAACAATGCATGCTCTTACAAAATAACTATATTGTGAGTGATAAAAAACTTTACGATGAAAAATATCATTATAGGCCAGGAATATCAAAAACTGTTGAGAAAAATTTAGAAAATTTAGCGAAAAGTCTAATTAAACTTTATGACCTGAAAAAACAAGATCTAATAGTTGATGTTGGTTGTAGCGATGGAACACTTTTACAGGCATTTAAGAAATTTGGATATAATAATTTAGTGGGTGTTGAACCAACAGGCACTTATAAATTTACAAAACAAAAAAAAATCAATGTGATAAATGATTTTTTTAATAACAAATCTGCAAATAAATTATTAAAATATTATGGTAGAGCTAAACTAGTAACAACAACTAATGTATTTGCTCACACAGGCGAGCTTAAAGAATTTATTCAAGGATTAAATAAAATTTTAAAAAATGATGGTATTTTCGTTGTTGAAAATCATTATTTAAAAGAAATAATTGAAAAATTGCAGTTTGATAGTTTTTACCACGAACACTTAAGAACTTATTCTTTGACCAGTTTAATAAAATTGATGAAATATTATAAGTTAAATATTTTAGATGCATATACTACTGATAGATACAATGGAAATATACAAGCTCATTTTTCAAAACTTAAGAATCCTATTAATTTAAGAATAAAGAAAATACTTAAAAATGAAAAAAAATCTAAATTAGATAAGTTAATCACATATGAAAAATTTATGTCGAAAATTCAAATTGCTAAAAATGACCTTGAAAAATTTTTAAATAAAAATAAGAAACTTTATATAGTTGGTAAGGCTTTTCCAGCCAGAGCAGCTGTTATTTTAAATTATTTTTCATTTTTAAAAAATCATATAAGATTTATTGCGGAACAACCAACATCTTTAAAGTTAAATCATTATGTTTCCGGTACAAATATAAAAATTTTGAATAGTAATTTTTTAAAGTCGTCAAAACCTGATATAATTATTATATTTGCCTGGCATTTATTTAAAGAGATAAAGAAAAAATGGCAATCAAAAGGTTTGCCAAAAAAAACTAAATATATTCTTTTATTACCCAAATTTAAAATATTTAATTAATGGATAAAGAGTCAATAAATCAGATAATAAAGATACTTGATTTTAAAAATTTAAGAAAAAGTAAGATAAATAAAATTTTGATCACTGGATGTTCTGGTTTTATAGGAACTTATCTTATAAATACTCTTTTGCATAAAGATCTAAATAAGAATTTACAAATATATGGACTAGATATAATCAGACCTAATTTATTTATAAACAAATCTAATCAATTTAAATTTATAAAACGGGACCTATTTAATATTAAATCTTTTTCTATGAAAAAATCTTTAGACTTAATTATACATCTAGCCGGTATACCTTCGCCTACATATTATAAATTGGAACCTTTAAAAACTTTTTATTTGAATAGTGAGCTTACTAAAATATTTCTAGAATTTTCAAAAAAGAAAAAATGTAAATTTGTTTTTTTTAGTTCAAGTGAAATTTATGGAAATCCTGATAAGAAAAATATTCCAACTAAAGAAGAATATGAAGGAAGAGTTTCAAGTGTTGGAGATAGATCTTGCTATGACGAAAGTAAAAGAGCTGGCGAAACATATACATGGATTTATAGAAACTTATATAAAATTGATGCAAAAATTATAAGACCTTTTAATTTTTATGGAAATGGAATGAAAAAAGAGGATAAAAGAGTAATTCCTCAGTTTTTTAAAACTGCAATAAATAAAGAAATAATTTACCCTTTTGGAAACGGTAAACAAACTAGAAGCTATTGTCATATAATTGATGCCATTCCACAGATAATAAATGTAAGTTTCTTTGGTAAAAATTTTATTTATAATATTGGAAATTCATCAGAGGAATTAAGCGCTAACACACTTGCAAAACATGTTAAAAAATCGCTTCAAAATAAAAAAATAAAAATTATGAACAAATCTTACCCTAAATCTTATCCATCAAATGAACCCTTGAGAAGATGTCCAGATATTTCAAAGTTAAAAAAAGAATTTAACTATAAACCGAAGATTGATATTCAAAAGGGAATACAAATGTTTTCAAGTTATGCAAAACAAAAATTTAAAATTTAAATAATGAAAATATGATGATACTTTTGATAACCGATAAAACATAAGTAAATGGTGGTATCATAGAAATCTGATTTTTTTCATATTTTGTTTTTATTGAAATTTCTGAAATTTTATATTTTTTTTTTATAAATGCAAAATGAACTTGTTGTTCAATTACCCAGTTATTTGAAAATTTTTTTAGATTTATATTTTTTAAATATTTAAGGTTTATTCCTCTAAAACCACTAAAATATTCTGTGGCTTTGTTATTAAAAATTAGATTTATAAAAAATGTTAAAGTTACATTTGCAATATATCTACTTAATGGCATATTCTTAAACATACTGGATTTATTTAGTTTTCTTGAGCCATAACATAACGATGAATTTTCAAGTTTTTTTTCTATTACATTAATTTTTTCTGCAGGATATTGATTATCACCGTGTAGAAAAATAATAAATTTATACTTTGATTTTCTTGCGTAATTAATGCTAAATTTATAATTTAGACCAAAACCTTGATTAATTTTATTTTTAATAATTTTACAATTTTTTAAACGATTTTTTTTGAGAATAAAAAGTGATTTATCCGTTGATTTATCATCTAAAAATAAGAAATCAAATTTATTATTTAATTTAAACTTTTTTATTTTTTTTATTATTTTTAAAATATTTTCTTCAACATTATAACAAAAAACTACAACAATTGTTTTTTTACTTTTTTTCATCTAACTATCAAGATTTTATATTTAAAAAATAACAATCTTAATATACTATTTAAAATATGATTTCATTAAGTATAGTTATACCCTGTTTAAATGAAGCAGAAAGTATTGAATTCTGTTTAAAAAAGATAAAAAAAATTTTTGAAACTTCAAAATTTTCATTTTGTGAAGTAATAGTTGTAGATAACGGATCTACTGATGAAAGCATTAAAATTGCTAAAAGATATAAAGCAAGGATAGTTTTTGAAAAAAAAAAAGGTTATGGCAATGCACTTAAAAAAGGCATTCAAATGTCTAAGGGTGAATTTGTTTGTTTTGCAGATGCTGACGATAGTTATAATTTTTTAGAATTAAAGAAATTTATAGATAAGGCAGGTAAAGGTTATGATTTAATTCAAGGTTGTAGATTTTCAAAACATGGTGGAAAAATTCTACCTAATGCAATGCCAATTACTCATCAATATTTTGGAAATCCCTTTTTAAGTTTCCTGACAAAATTATTTTTTAAAATAAAATTTAATGATGTTTATTGTGGTTTTAGAATGTTTAAAAAAAAATTATATAATAGAAATTTTTATTTCAGTAATGGTATGGAGTTTGCTGTTGAAAATTTGATAAAGTTATCTCAAGAAAGTAAAAAAAGTATTGAAATTCCAATTACACTTCACAAAGATAAAAGAAAAAAAAATATATCTCATTTAAAAACATTTTCTGATGGATTTAAGACTTTAAAATTCATTCTTACTTGTGGTAGTCAATTTCCAATAATATTTTCAGTATTGGTTACTTTTTTTTTATTAATAAAAAAATTATTTTTTATTGATGAAATTAGCGATTTTAAAGATTTAATGTTACTTCTTTTTATTTTAACACAACTTATCTTTTTTTATCTTTATTCAAACTTAGTGTCAGAATATTTAGGCTTTAAAAAAGGAAATTTTGTAAACAAAGTTTATAATTTCATTAATTTTAATAAAGCATTTATAATTTCTTTAGTCATTATTTTATCATTTCTGACATTATTGATTTTATATAATTTCCAAATATTGAATTTTGATAATCAATTAATTAATTTTATTAAATTTTCATTACTGTTTTTTGTTCAAATTTTTGTAAATATTTTATTAGTATCAGTACTAGAATTTTTTAAGTATTCAAAAATATCTTAAAAATATTTTAACTCTTTCTATTAAAAGAATATTAACTAAAGGTATGTAAATTGGCGATATATAAATCAAATATCTCCCTGTATTTCCAGCTCCACCTATTAATATTCCAAAAACTATAAAAACTAAAATAGGTAAAAAATGTATTTTATTCAATTTAAAATTAGACAGTAAAATTTTATTGTTAAAAAAGTATATAAAAGGAATTGTTAATGTAATTAATGGTAAAATAGTGTTTGTCAGTCCATGAAATGAAAAGTAATTGTAGGTGACAACATTTCCAGAAAATAAAATTTTAAGTGGGTGATGGTGATAATCATTATCTATATTAAAAGTATAAAAATAAGACCAGGTTGCAAAAAGAATTACACTTAAAAATGTAGGAATATAATTAATTTCTTTTTTTTCTCTGAACTGAATAATGTTTTCACAGAATAAATACGTAGCCATAAAAATAGTACATTTTTCATTCATGAAAATTGATATAAAAATAATTAAGTAAGTTAATATTTTTTTTTCGTAAAAAATTAAAAATAATAAACAAAACAATATTGAAATTCTATCTATTCCAAATTTATCTGAAAAAGAGATTATAAAATAAGATGTGAACAGTGATAAGGTGGCCTCAACGTAATCTCTTTTTAACGTTTTAAAAACGTACCAAAACATAGCAATTTGAAAAAAAATTGTTGACATAAAGTTCACTAATGAAATGCTCCAAATTGCACAATATTCTTTTTCAGTTAAAATTTCAGGAATATGATTTACTTTAAGACATGGGATGACTTGAAATACAAGTGAGTTTATAAAATTTGGGATGTATCTAGACATCCATGGAAATCCAATATTATAGATTTCTTCTTTATAATTATAAAACAGTATAATTTTATAATATTCATCAAACGGCAACATTGCAGAATTATAGCTTTGAAAAAGCATAAGTTTTAATGTTGTAAGAAAATCTCTATATGTAAAGAGTGATAACAATATAATTAAAAAAAATATTGAGGAAAAAAAAAGTTTTTTATTTTTTATCATAATAATTTACTTTTCACGTTTACAAATAAAAATAATTCTTCTGTCTTTGAAACTCAAAAAATAATAAATTTTAGAAATTAAAATAGTAAATTTTTTACCAAATAAATTTTTTAAAAAATTAAATTTTGGTGGTAAGGTAAATCTTAAATATTTGTATTTGATCACAAAAATTCCTTGATTTTTTAGAAATTTTGTAAATGATAAAGGAGACCATGAATATAAATGTTCATTATAAGTGGAATTTAATTTATTTTGATTAAAACTATCTTGTCTAATTATTATTATTAATTTTCCATTTCTTGTTAATTTTTTTTTTAGTTCC
>MDTG01145870.1_pt1 | contig 21835 bp, 13 predicted proteins | sample 811421 | NCBI WGS metagenome assembly MDTG01 (sample SAMN05326645, study PRJNA326480) | marine metagenome | isolation source: seawater | place: Pacific Ocean: South East | collected 2011 | reverse complement strand
TCCTTTGGCGTGTTTGCGGCCAGAATGATGTTGTGATGCCGGCTAATGCCTTCCCACACATTGTGCAATGCAGGTATCATGTCCCATTCTTCGCGGAGCCGTTTTTGGACACCCGGACGAGATTCGTACGTGCCTTCCAGGTGCGCCTTTACGGCACCCCCTTCGCGCGCAAGTTCGGACACGCGTGCGCGCGAGAATGCGTCGAATCCACAAATCGGTTTGCTGTCAAAGGTCAGACCACCCGTGATGGGTTTACCATGCTCGTCGGCAAACGCCATTGCCGCCCCTGCAAGAGTGTCAGGATCGTACCCTCCCATCATAGTTGTGCGCTTGAGAGACTCGGCGAGTCGTTCGATTGTGCGTTGCTCACGCTCGTCAATTTTTTCGGTTTGCTCGGAAAGATCTTTGAGTATTTTTTTGCACTGTTCCTTCTTCCGACCCTTTTGCTTGTTCCCACCCATTCGGGTGGTGGACGTGAAAAGGGGGCGAGTGAAAGCGCACGCAGCGCGTGGTGTGACTCAAGAGTGTGCAAGTCTACACTCCGCAAGTCACGCACGCAACAGAAATACACACGCGCTCTAGCGCATACGAGACCAGCTCAGTGGAGTGCTTATTAGTGACTTGAGGCGCGTATCGGGCCTGCCATAATCCTCGTGCCCACAACCCGTGTGTGCACACGCTTCGCGTCGAGATATGCGTTACGAAGCGCGCCGGCACGTTCAATGTAGGTGCCCTCGTCGATGCGCGAATGTTCCATGTCCTCTTCAAGCTGCTCCATCTTTTCTCTCAGCTCTGACACCGAGGCGGATGAAGGGGGTGGGCCACTCATATTCAGCTCTTCGTGCAGCTCGCGCGCACGGCGATAGTACCATTCGTACTCTGCCATCACCTGGGTTGTAGTCGCATTCAATTGACTATAATACTCGCTATCGCCGTCGTGTTCGTCCGCTGTGTCTTCCGACCCATCGGAGTCGTCCTCGCTCTCCGAGACATCCTCTATGGTTGAAACGTCATCTTCTTCTCCGCCTTCTTCGCCTTCCACCTCTTGTTGGCGCTGCGCGCGATGCGCACGCTCTCGGTCCCGCGCAAGCTCCATCAGATACTGTATCCGCTCCGAGTTGTTGGACTCAAAGTCCTCGGTGATCTCGTCATAGATTTGGAGTCGACCTCCGCCAAACTCAGAGCCGAGACGGCGAAACCGCTCCGTGGTAAAGAGCAGCTCGTTGCGTGCGCGTTCCTCCATGCTCGACTCCTCCTCGGGCACCTGCCGGTTGGTTGCAACTTCGCTCTCTTCCTCCTCGGCCGCTTGTGGCTCGGGCATCATCTGTCGCATCTGCTCCATGGAGGCATCAAACTCGGCCAGTGCCGCATCACGTCGCGCGTCGAGCGATTCCAATTCGTCGTAAAGCGCCTGCCGGTTCAGAAGCGGTGGTGCGACTGTGCGTTCCGCGCGGGTCCTAATCTCGCGTCCAAGACGCTCTTCCAGTGCCTCAGTGAGTACATGTATGTCACTCTCTGACCAGGTCATCAGACGTCGGAGCAGGGCCTGTCGCAGATGCCGTTGCTCTGACGATTCGGACATTTTCAAGTTGTTTTATACGCTCTATACATCCCGCAAGGAGCACTCGAATGGCTTACACACACCCACGCGACACAACACATTCAGTCACACACACACACACGCCTACGTGGTCCTTGTGCTTGCATTCACGCTTCCGTCTGCGAAAAGGTTGACGAGGCAAAGTGGGACGCCGATGTGCGTGCACGCTTGACGCGCGGCGGAGCTGGGAAGCCTCCATTGTCCGCATCCTCTTCCAGGTCGCGGTCTTCCTCTTCCTGAATGGAACGCGAGGCTTCACGAAGCGCCGTGCACCGTTGGGAGAGCGTGCGAAAGCCCGACTGTGTGGCCTCGTCCGCAAACCGGCTGGCGGTCGCCATGGCATCCGCGTGCGTCCTGGCTTCTCCAAGCGCCTTGTTCAGCTTGTCCATCATGTTGTACTTGGATTCGACCCACGCGTAGAGACCCTTGGTGTCGCGTGCTCCGCAATCGGGATGCGAACGAAGTACATCCGCCTTGCTCTTGCCCGGAACGGGCACTTGGTTGCGCAAGGGGCCGTGCTGCAAGAATGCTGGCGACCACCAAGCGTCGCCACAGAGCGGAACGTTCACGTCGAGGGCTGGACGCAGTCCCCACGACGTGAGCTCATTGATAACGTCGTCGACATTGTCAATGTTGAGATGCTTCTTCTCGTGACGACCAAACCCGACGGTCACGTCGCGCACTCGCGAGCACAGGCTGGGTGCCACCCACACTTGCACGCTGACCACCATCTGGTTCAACGCCTCCGCATTCGGGTAGGTGCCATTGTACATCTTCTTGTAAAAGTCGTCAGGCATCTTTGCGCCAAAAAGAGCCGTAAAGTTGTCGCCCGAAAGCAGACCCTGCGAGTACATTGATAGAGCGGGCTTGGAGAGCGGCTCGCCATCGCGATCTTCAATGCGCACGATGGACAAGGCGTCCAACGTGCCAATGCACGAGCCATCGCGGACGGCGAGGATTGTCGGCTTGAAAAAGGACTCCAGCGTCGATTGGATGTCGCGATTCTCAGGCGCGTAGGCCACCATGCCCTTGGTGCCGAGAAGATTGGTAAGCACGGCCGCATTCGGGCTCGCACCCATCATCAGAGCATGTGTTTGCACGCGGTGACCAAACAATGGGCCCAGTCCGTGGTCATGCAGGCCGTGGTAAGTTTGCGTGTCGATTACAGCCTTGAGGCCGTCGGCCGTGCACGTGCCTAGCGTTGAGGCCCCGTCGGTGCACAAGAACAGCTTACCCGTACCTCCTTTGCTGTGCAAGATTGTATGCATAGCCGCATGGCCGAATCGAAGCGCCGCCTCGGTGTTGGTCCCGGATCCCGATTCGCGTTCCATTGGGTCTTCTGCGACCAACTTTGTCACCTTGGAGACCCAGTTGGAACAGTATTGGTCCACTTCCGTGCGACTCTTGGCGTTGACTACCTGGTTAAACACCTCAAACTCTTGGACTGCCTTGGGTAGGTTGTCGTTCTTCTTCACGGCACGGTCATAAGTGGTGTAGTCTTGAAAGTCGCAGTGGTTGCCGTCGACCCAGGCACAGCTGCCGCTGAATCCTGCAATCGCCAAGTTGACGTCGCAATGCTCAAATTCGGGCCCCTTGAGATTGTTTTCAAACCACTCACCGAGCCCGCCGAGAAAGGAGCATAGCGCGTCGACGCCCGAGGGATCGGTGCCGATTTTACGCGTCATTGACGGAGACAGGTCGAGCAAGAACATGACGTTGATGGGGAGGTTGAAGCCGCGGCCCTTGCCGTCATCCGGCCACAGAACCTTACCCGTCTCGGGCTTGGTGTAATAGTCGGTCCAAAAAGGATTGAGTGTCTTGGGATCGAGCTTCACCGCGACGGGGACAAAGTGCTGAAGCGGGTGCACAGTGTGCACACCCAGTGCCGCTCCGTCTTCGGGCTCCGGTGGAGTCTCGTTGTCTGGTTCGTTGGCAGTGTTGGTAGTATCCATCGCGTCAGGTGCGACAGCGTTGACTGCTTCAGTTTCGTTGTTGGGGTTGGCGAGAGCGTTTACCTCTTCGGCATTGTCGTGGAAGGCTGGCTGACGACGAATGGTCGGTGGCGGGGTGTTCACATTTGGCACGGCATCCGGGGTCATAGCCATTACAAAGTGGTCTTTGGTTGTGTGTGCTGTGCAAAGGTACACGTGCCGCAAGAGCATGCGTCGCAGTTGGGAGCCTCCTTGGGTACCGCATCTGGCTGGTGCACAATTTGCGCAGGGGGATAGGTAACGACAAAATATGCTCGGGTTTCTAAGAGTGGGCAAAAGTCTCTACTCTTTTTCTAAACCGAAGTGCCCGGGTTTTGAAGGCCTGGCAAAAGCAAAGAGAACCCTCGCATGTTAGAAAAAAACTAGAGAGAATAGCCCAATGTTAGAACGCGCAAGCCGGTCCAACCGCGCGCATCAATCGCGCCGACACAAAACCCGAGCAGCATTCTAACATTTGCCACTTCCCTCTAGTTTTTTTCTAACATGCGAGGGTTCTCTTTGCTCTTGGTAAGCCTTCAAAACCCGGGCACTTCGGTTTAGAAAAAGAGTAGAGACTTTTGTCCAATGTTAGAATTACGGAACAAGCGCACGCAGCAGGCACACTGGCTACAACGCAAATGCATCAGTCACGCACACTCACAAACAAGCATCCCTAAAACCAACTCAATCACAAGACAGTCAACGTACACGCTATTTTTTGATCGCGCTTTTGCGCTTTGGTTCACTTGGCCTTTGCCTTTTGGAGGTTCTTGATGGGCTTGTTGGATGCCTGCGAGTCCTCGGACTCGAATGCAGCGACCAGGTCCATGTCTTGAGCGTAGTTGGATGGCCCGGACACTGCTGGATTGTCTAGCATACGTGCGAGCGAGTCCTCGTGCGTGATGATCGACTGAAGCTCCTTCGACCGTGCATCGCGCGTGCGCTTGCCCTTGGTCGCCTCGCTCATTGCCCTGGCGCGCTCGGCCATCTCGGCCGAGTCCTCGCTGATCTGCTGAAGAAACATTGCGCACGGACCATTGATGGCCGCCTGTGCCGCCTCCGTATTCATTTTGGCCTGCTTCAACTCCCCGTAGCGAGCGTTGACCTCGGCCTCTTCCTTGGCCGCGGCCTCCCTCGCCGCCCGATTGGCCCGTTCCAGACGAGCCATCTGCGCCAGTGTCTCGGCGTCCTTGGCCTGCCTTTTCATGATGGCCTCCCGCATGGCAATCACCCCCGGGCGCACGTGTTCCTTAACCAGAGCCTCATGCGCCTCGTCCGAGACCTCCTGATCAGTCTTTGGCCGCTTGGCCGGCTTCGGCTCTGGTCCAAAGACGGGATCGCGCGGGCGCACCATCTTATGGACGATGTCTCCCCACACCTTGCCGCTCTTGTTGAACCAGGTGCTGGCGTCCCTCAGGCATTTGAAGCGCCATTGGACGCCTTCGTTGTCGAAGAACTCCTCCTCCACCTTCTCGACCGGAGGCTTCCTCTTTGGAGGGTCGATTTCGTTGGCACGCGCTGTGAGGTCGCTCGCCAAGCGATTGGCCTCATAGAGATCGCGCTGTGCCATGAGATAGGCCTCGCTCCAGTAGCGGCGCATCTCGCGCTCCTTCTGCTCAGCCATGATGAGGTCCCTGACCCCACCCGCCTGCTTGTACGCATTGTACTCGCGTACGATCCGGTTGTAGTCGTCGTTGTCTTTGGGGAGAAGCGAGTTGGCCCTCTCTTCGGCTTCCCTCGCCCTCTCGCGGGCCTCCCGCGCCCTGTCCCTAAAGGGCTTGGCAGCAAGGGGCCCAGTAGCGGGACCCATACCGTCGATGCCGTTGATGCGCTTGTGGACATCGCACCACATCTTGTTGTATGTGCCGTAGTCGGGAAAGTGCTTAGCAAGGTACTTCTGTGCCGACTCGACTTTTGCCATCTTCTCCGACGGCTGATTCTTCTTGTCCGTTTCCGCGGGATCGTCAGTCAGCATCCTTGTGTAGTTGCGGATCTTACGCGAGTAATGGGTGGCACGAAGCTTTGCCTTCTGCAACTCGACTTTGTTATCGTCATCGCCCTTGTACTTGTTGATGTCCGCTTCGGCTTTTGCAAGCTCTGCCTCACACGTCTTGATCATCTCTTTCATAGACTCCATATTCTCCTCGGTGTACTCCTTGTACTTGTCCATGCACTCCATCGCCTTGATTCCAATGTACAGCTTACGACCCAACTTGATTTTATCGTTCATCGCGTCGATTGCCTGCTTCTCTTCCTCTGTCGTGTCATCATTCTCGTGAAGGTACTTGGTCTTGCGCACCTCGTAAGCATCCATGAACTCTAAAAACTCGTTCGAATTGCCCGCAAGAAACTTGAGTCCGCGAATGTCGTCGGTGCAGGAATTGATGGGTTCGCCATTGCGGTTGACGCTCAGGATACTGAAGATCGACTGCAGCTCACGAATCCTGTCCCGGTTCAGACTCTCGAAACAGGCATTGGCCTTCTTCTCGTCCGCAATCGTCTCCGCGCTCTTCTCGTCATCGACGACCGGGTTGATGACCTGGGGGTGTGGGTCATCGGTCCATCCGATGTCTTGGTTCAACTCGGCCTCGAGGGCGTCCATGGCGTCCATGGGATCGTCCATTTGATCGACAAGCACATTTGGGGTAGACTGGGTAAGAGTGGACATGGCAAAGAGCCTGGGTGAGCAAAAAGTGTCACCCAGGCTCTTTGCCACCCAGGTAGCACACACGCCGCAAGACCCGTGCTCGGGTACCGCGTCCGGCTCGTACCCAGTGTCTCCCGTGGGTGGTACAGGGGTGTTAATTAGCGGACATCAAATACAGGGGGTGTTAACCAGCGGACACTAGGCACGAGCCGGACGCGGTGCCTGGGGAGGTCCCGGACGAGAGCGGTCCCAATTTCCGACTTTTGTATTGGGTAAGACAATTCGTGTGCGAGGCACCCTTGCGGAGTGTGCCCCCCCGCGAGACAGAGCCAAGAAGAGTCACCCACACCTTAACGCCTACCAAGTCCAATGGACGTGTCTACGTCCATTGACGATGTCGTAATGGACGATGTTGTTGACCCCACTCCGACTGCGCAGCTATCAGCTGGTCCGTCGCAAGTCCAAGTGCAAAAGCTCGACAAGCGCGACTATGCGGAACTCAACAAATTGACGGTCGGTGCTCCGGCGCTGTCCAAGCGGCTGTCTGATGTTTGCAAGGAAATGAAAGCCGAGAAGACCGGTGTCGTCGAAAAGGAACATGACGAGAACGACTACTTTCCGCCGGTTAAGGAGCGTCCGGCGAAGAAGTCCAAGCCGCTACCCGACTGGGTCGAGCCCGTTTACAACCCCGAGTTTACGAGCACCGACTTTGAGTGTCAGCAGGCGGGCTTGGACACACAAGTTGGCGAAGATCGCATGTGTGATCCTCTTTCCGCCGGTAAGCTGGTCACCCCAGCCGTCACGTGCAGCGCTTGCGCCCAATTGCGCGTCTGGCCTTGTCGGTACGAGTGCGATGGGTGCGAGAAGACGGGAGCACGGGTGGCCACCTTGGCCCAGTTGCACGACTGCATCGTAGCCAAGGAGGGTGAGAATGCGGCCGACGAGCAGATTGCGGAACTTGGCAGGACGCTGAAGACTGCCGACGGCATGCAACAGCGTGTGCGGGCCAGCGTCTGCTGCAACAATATGAACTGCAAGCTCGCATCGGCCGTCGAGAGCAAGGAGGCTCGGGCCGCTGCCAACGAGAGCGACAACCAAGCGGCCAATCAGTCCAAGGGCAACATTCGGTATCGTAGCGCCGACGACTTTGAGGACTGCATTCACCTGATTCGCAACCTCAAGGTTAAGGGGCTGATCGATACTGACACGGTCTACTCGATGGTTCTCGACACTGCCAACTGGACCTATTGGACCAAAACACGTCAGATCAAATCCATCACTGTCGCCAAGGCCTTTGCTGACATGCACGAAAGCATGGGTCTTAGCTACGGCACCAGCACATTGCAAGACATGCTGGACGACTTTGCACGGTTGCCACTAAACTTCATCACCACGGTCATCGTCGATCACATCAATGACGAGCGTACGACTGACACGTACGGTATGAAGAAGGATCGCCCGTGGGCGTCGATATTTGATGACCTTCTCAAGCGTTCCTATCCCGATCCCTACACGTCGCTCCACTGCTGGATTCGTGTCCAGGCCTGGGTCAATGGTGGATGCCAGCAGTGCCCCGATACGGGCAGGCTTCTGCACACCGTCAACTTTCGTCACCCCATGCGTCCAGACGGTCGGGACCTATTCAAGGGTGCTCGTGCATTCCACGGTGCAATGTTTCCTCACATGCAGCGCCTCGCCGCGTCGCCGGAAAAGTTGCCCATGCGTTGCAGCGAGCGCGGCTTCGAGCAGAGCAGGGACCAAACGGGGTACATTGGAACGCAGATCGCCGCCGCGATCATCAAGGGCACCAAGACAATCAAGGGCAGCAAGTACGACGAGCGTCGTCAAGTGGCGCAGCTCATGCGGTTTCTCGAGGGCTCTCACGCAGAGCTGGTCGACACGCAGGTTCACCAAGCCAAGGCTGGACTTGAGTACATGCCCGCGTGCAATAGCCTCGACGCGGCCAACAATTGCCACGTGGCCCGCCGCGTCTCCAACTTTGGACGCAGCATGGGCTGGGACGTCACGTACGAGGCGTACGCCAGGGACGGCCTGTCTTTTACGGCACACGCCAAGGAGGTCAAAGACTGCGGGTCGTTGATCACGCTCTTTCTCAAGGACCAGCGATGTGCCAAGCGGAAGCAGTTGGGCATGGAAATCGTGCCTGCCGAGCAGTCGAACGACAATGGCACGCTGCGTGACAAGTACCCTCGGGACAAGCTTCGTATCGACATTCTCCGACGTGGTCTTCCAACGGACATCGACCCTGACGAAAAGTTTATGCCACGGTTCAAGCGCCCGCGTCGCGGTGCGAGTAGCCTCTTTGACGAGACTTTCGTACCCATTCGTGACGTGGCCTCGGGTATGGGGCTTCTGGTGGCCAATCCCACGACCGACGACCTGTCGTCAGCGGACAAGAATCTGGACGAGACGATCACACTGCGTGCCATTGAACGCATGCAGACGTATCACATCGACATCCGCGAGCGCATGCAAGACTTTGCGCCCGCCTTGGTTCCAATGGAGATGATCAACCAAGTTGATGCGTGGAAGAATGCCAAGGAGCTCACTGAGCAAATGGTGCGCCGTACGCCCGAGGTCGTCCACGCACTCGACCTCGCCGCGCAAGATCTGGTCACCTTTGCCAATTACAAGTCGAAATTCTGCCCCGACAAGCTTACGAATCTCGTCGAGAGTCTCAAGGGCTTTCACGACGCAGTGAAGCGGTACCGGGCGCCGCTTCCACAGCCCGTCCTGAGCCGCGCGTTTCGACGCGTTCCGGTCTATGAGACTGGAACGACGCTCAATGCTCCGAGCGTTCATCTCGAGAAGAAGGAGGACGGACACTGCTACAAGAACTACATGCGCCTCGTCGAGGACGGCCTGATCGATACCGAAACGTACACGTTTGAAAACTACCGGACACTCGATGCCAAGCACGCGATTCTTCGTGGCCACATCCATCGCAACATATGCAAGAAGCGCTGGTACGACGACCTGGTGACACAAGTCCAGCTAGACAAAACAAACGACATGGAACCGCTCAAGACGTGGCTCGCCGACAACAAGTGGTCGGCCACGGTCAGCGAGACACCGCCCGAGCCCACGACGCCCTTTGAGGAGTGGCTCACAAATCAGCAGATCCAGTCGGCCTGCCGCTTTCCCGACAATGACGACCTACGCCGACAGCACGCCATGCATTTGCTTCGTTATCACCAGCAGATCATCTCGTCTGCGACGGCCAAAGAGGTCACTGCGGCCAAGATGGCTGCCAAAGACCGAAAAAAGAAACACGACGATGCGTACACTCGCTGGGCGGAGCGCACGATAAAACTCGACCTTGAGATTAAGCCCTCGATTGGCCGTTGGCTTTACCAAGACCAGAAGAACGAGGACGGCAGTCTCAAGTACCCCGAGGACGAGTTGATGATGAAGTACGAGGCCGACTACACACAGGAGATGGAGAAGCGGTTCGCCGGCAGCGGGGCCCATACTCGCGAGCGCCAGCGCAAACGCACCCTGGGTCTCGAGGAGTCCATTTACGATGGCGCGACGCGTCATGCGGCCGACATGGCACTGTACGAGCAAGCGAAACAGATGGTCGCCGACAAAGCCGCCAAGGATGCGGCAACCAAGACAGCAGCGTACCAGGAGTCACTCACCGATGCTGGCCGGGAGGAGCTCCAGCGCCTACTGAATTCCGACAAGGGCGACGCCAACGACGATGCCTCCGACGATGGCCCATCTACGCCCGATGACCCACAGACCAGCGCTTCTGCCCTCGACGCACCCATCGACGAGAAGGAGGTGCCTGTCGCGTCTGCCAGGGAGGAGGACCTGGCCAATGGCACAGTCTTCGTCTTCGATCCCAAGGAGGACTACACTGCGCTCGAGGGAGCCGCCTTGGTTCGGGCACGCGAGGCCTGGAAGGCAAACCACAAAAGGATGGGCGGCTATCCAGGCCCGCGCGACAAGAACTCGGGTTCCGCGTCCACTTCCGCACCTGCCAAGGAGACAAAGCCCAAGATCAAGTCCAAGGGCAAGAAGCGGACGCGTTCGGAGAACTGGTTGTCCAAGCAAGACAAACCAGACGACCCGGAGAGCATGATGGACCTTGTGGAGGAGTGAGTGCTAGAGTGTGCTTGGGTTTTGCGTCGGCCGCACATCGTGAACGCGTCGTAAACGGAGTGAACTTTGTCAGAGTGTGCTCGGGTTTCTAGGAGTGCGCGTTTCCTTCTGATCTTGTTCTAACATTGGCACGTTCTCTTTGCTCTTGGCAAGCCTTCAAAACCCGGGCACTTCGGTTTAGAAAAAGGCTAGAGACTTTGGCCAAAGGTTAGAATGTGTCCGCTGGATATCACCCTGTCGGTTTGGGAGTCGTCCGAGCACCACCCGGACGCGATAACCGGACACGGGACTTGCGGGGAGTGACTTGGAATACAGCACAGGATTTGACCACAGCAGCAGCAATGGCAGTCGACCAAAACGAGATGGGGGACTGCTTCTTCTACACAAAGAAGTCGCCGTTTTCAAACTTTCACGGATTTGAATTCGACCACGATGACGTTCGCCTGCCGACCTCCGAGCATCACCTCATGTACCAAAAGGCCAAGCTCATGAACGATGCCGAGACAGCGAACAAGATCCTGCTCGCCAAGACACCGCTTGCGGCAAAACGACTCGGTCGCAAAGTCACGCCGTGGAACCAAGCGCGCTGGGAAGCCAACTGCGACCTGATCATGGAAGACATACTGGTATCCAAGTTTACCGCGTCCGAGGAAATGATTGCCGCCATCCTGGACGTCTCCGGTAAGTTTTACGAAGCGTCGCCCCGGGACAAGATTTGGGGTATCGGCATCAGCGTGGATGCCGCTTTGCGCGGCGAGCCACATCGCGGCGAGAACAAGCTCGGCAAGGCCCTGGATCGTGCCCGGGAACGCGTCCACCGCCACAACGTTGCGCGGTGGCACGCTGCTCGCGCGCGAGAGAACCAAAGACGTTTAGTGTCCGCTGATTAACACCCCAGTGTTTTCTCGGTCTAATATAGTGTCCGCTGATTAACACCCCCCCTACTGGCGACTGGGCACGACCCGGGCGCGGTGCTCGAGTACGGGCCTGGCGCTCAACCTCCGAGAGTCGCGATTACAGATACGCGCGATCGAGCGACAACACACCCCTTACAACCGCAATGCAGCCTCGACCAGCCATGCCCAACCCTCGTGCCCCCGCCAAGTCGTCGCCGTCCAAGCGGTCGCCCGTGACCTCGCCAGCGCTCATGAAAAGCAAGCGCCCCTGCTTCCAACTGAGCATGAGCATGCAATCGATGCCGTCCGCAGCCCCAAAGTTTCGCAAGTCCAAGGTTGGCAACATTCCGGCGACTTGCTGTGACCTTCCCGTGGATGAAGATGCCGATGCGCTCGTCTTCAGCTACCGCATCGCCGACTACATGGATTGGATTCCACTTGCCCAGGACTCTGACGACGGCGAGACCCGATTCCGCAAGCGCTACATGGCCGATGTCATCAATCCCGACAACGGCCTTCTTCCGGGCTCTGCGATGCGGTCGGTGCCAGTGCACATCGAGAAGGAGCTGCAGCGCGAGTGGAAGCGCACCCAGTTGGCGTGCGAGATGGATGCTCCGCGCCGCAAGGTTGAGGCCGAGCGCATCTTTCGCACGCCAGCATTCGTCTGCAGCATTTCGACCGCAACGCACCTTTTCCGCTTGCGTGCGCACTCGATTGCGCAGCTCGTGATCGAGCTCGACACACCAATCGATCCCAAATCGATCAACCGCGACAGCGAGCAGTCTGCTCGCGACCGCGTCTCGCACGAGCGCGCCGACGAGATTGCGCTCGAGCGCGAGCGCGTCGCCAACCTGCCCAAGCCTGCCAACACCGCGCGTGGTATTGGCGGCGACAGCTCCGAGATCGGTCCCAACGGCGAGACCACCGATACGCACGACATCGTCTACGTCAACGAAAAGTCGGGCGCCGGCAAGGGCCAGCGCATCACGATGCGCACCTGGGTTCCGAAGCGTCGCGATGCGGACGACGATGACGTCTACTCCCGCACCGATTATGGCGACTAAGACGTTGCACACACACACACAGACAGTCTTACACCAGCGTGTGCGTGTACGGTTTTTAGATGCAATATGTGTGCAAGTGTGCTTGGAGCGCGTTTCTCAATTGCAGTTTTCATTTTTTGAATCCCCTTGCGGGAGGTGGCCATTTCGCAATCATCCGCCCACCCATAGGCACCCACCCTCTCCCGCGGCCATGAGCAAACGACCACTGTCGGAAACCGTATCACAATCCAACAAGTCGGGAGAAGCGGATGAGTTCCTCGAGGAACTTAAACTGTACGAAGCGCGCAAACGGTACAATGTGGCATTAAAAGTGGGTGCTGCATGCGCTGTTCCCAAGCCGGCATTGCCGCAGACCCCAGAACCAGGCAAAAGGGCCAAGAAGCAGGTGACCTTTGACAGCAATTGGGGCAACCAACTAGAGGAGCTGCACTGCCGCGAGCGTCGCATGGAGGCTGCCGAACAGGCCATGTGGAATGCAAAAAAGCTCACGGCAAAAGTCGCCGCGCAGCCTTGCGGCAAGTAGCGCCAATGACTAGCCGAGAGACAAGCAAGACGCGCCATGGAGTTTAACATCACCTACTCGCCAAGAACGATTCGCTTCGACGAGATAGATGACCCAGATACCAAGAATGATCCATCCATACCACTTCGCCGTCGCCGCATGAAGATTGACGTTGCAACCTCGCCGCTTTTGTGTGTCTTAATGCACCCCGATGGGGCATCGCTTTTCCACGCCCTTTTAGAAGCCGGGGCCATTCCGCCAGTGCATCCGTGGGAGACGGCTGGCATGTCCGTGTTTCGAGATGCGCTCGAGCATCGGGCGCGACAGTATGAAGGTCCCATTGTCCCGCATTGGCTCTCCAAATGCTACAACCTTGCAGAGATCGACTTGCCCAGTACGCTCTTTCCAATCAACTTCAAGGTGATCAAGTACGACACCTACCTTTTTCATGCACGGCATCAACAGTGCAGGGGTCTCAACTTGAACGAATTCGGCGACGCTCGGTTTTACGAAAACCAGATGGGCGGGTCGCTTACGAATGGACACATTCAACGCAACATGGACGAAATACGAGAACAGAGCTTTCGCATCCCGAGGTACTCGGTGAAGTTGCATCAATGGGTCGGATGTCTCACGCACTACCTCGAGGAGATCAATTGGTACGAGGAAAACATTGAGGACCACGTCGATGAGATACGCCGAATTGTCCTTGGCGGAAGTCATGTTGGGGAGCCATGCATCGAACTCTGCCGCTATTGGAGCCGTCGCAAGTGGATGCCCAAGGCGGAACTCTTCGTGAGCACCGTTCTCGAGGCGCTGGCTGAGCGACCCAAGCGCCATTGGGCCAAGGCCCGTTCCATTTTCGTCTCAGCCGTGGTCGTCGCGCATTGGCGGCACATTGCCAACATGCCGGGCTCCAAGGCTGCACAGCGTGCAAGCCACGACTTTGTGGATTGGGTGGTGCGGCTGAAGCCACCAGTTCACATTCCGGTGGGGGGTGCGTTTGGCAGCTCGATAATGGACACGGAGATGGTGGATTAGTCGTGCAGGGATTGGTTTCCGTTGTCCCCTCGGACAGTGTGTTTGGGCGTGTCTAATATGTCCGCTAATTAACACCCCCCTTACGGATCAATTCGGGACTCGGCACCCCCCGGACGCGGTGGGTGGGTTGGGGCTCCTAGGGCTAGAGCGCCCTTGCGGCGGCTGGAGCACGGTACTCGCAGCGCCAAATCGCCAAAGGCACACATCCCCAAACGCAAGCATGAGCTCTCCCACTACCAACGCCAATGGCAAGCGCCCAAGCGACCCAATCGAGCCCTACGAGCTGCTCATTGGCTTCGCCAGGGAAGCCGACGTCATTGCCGATCGCGCCAAAAAGCACGCCAAGCACACTCAAGAGATTGCCTGGACGCTTGTCCAAGAAGCCAAAAGCGCAAACGCCCTCGCCCGCGATTCGGAGTTCAACGCAGTCCAGCTCTGGGACAGGGCCAAGAAGGCGACGCCCGAGGGCGTCGACTTTGAGGCATTGAAGGCACGGCCGCCCGCCAAGCCGCCTGACACCACAGAAAATACGACCAAGGTCATCGACCTTCCGGAGGCCGAGCCAGGCGACGATCCCGAATTCGACGAGGCCATGATGAAGGCTGAGCAGGCTGCAATGGAGGCGGCGCAGGAGCCCGAACCGGCGCCCGAGGAACCGACGCTCAATGGGTTTCCGCTCAACAACAACCTAGCGAATGCCGAGTTTGAAAACCTGCTCAAGGCCCAGGTCCTCAAGTTGACTGAGGGCGTCTACGAGGCAACCGGTCAGATTGAGCAGGTCATCGAGCCTGGGCTCTGTGGGCGCAAGAACGACATCTTTGACAACAAGGAGATGTTCAAAGCGTGCACACCAAGGTTTTTCTTCAATGGTGTGCACAAGAACTGGCGCCGCGTGGGCCCTGACGGGTGGACGGTGGCGGCGACGACAGAGTGATGCAAATCGCACATTAGGCACCGCTAAGTAAGGGTGCGTTCCCATTGCGTAGAGTGTGCAGAGTGGTCGAATGCGGTAGCGTGTAACAAGAGCGTCATGGCACGCATTTTAGCATTGGATGAAGTCCCAATCGCATTGCGAAACCACCTGGTGCGAGCGCTACGGAGTTTTGACGAGGCCGTCTTGTTGCCGCAAGCGGAACGCCGTGACGATACTGGCGTTTATAAAAACGTGGTCTTTCGTCTTGCCGGTACCGAGCCAGGCGTGCCCGTGAGCATTTTCAATCCGCGGTGGTTTACGGGCGTGTCCGCCGTGCGCGTCGACGGGCCCGTGGTCGCGCAGCTACTCAAAAACCCTGAAGCGCGACACGCGGCCATGCGGCGGCTTCGCGATGCCATCCCTTCCGAGGTGTCATGCAGCGAGTTGCAGGTGGGACCGGCACTCGATTGTGACGAGTCGGATCGCGACAAGGACGAATGGGTGGCTGGGTTCGATGGCCCAAACTGCTTTGTGGGGTTGTACTGTGCCGACCACTCCAGCGCACCCGACCCCGCACGTCGCGGCATGGACCGCGTGCAACAAACGTCCTACCTCGTGTGCAAGGCCGGTGCAGGGGTGGCGGGCGCCACCTTTCACATGCGGTTGTTGGCGGCGCTAAAACGAGGTCTGACGCTTGAGGAGTGCCTCGAAAAGGGCACCGACCCGGGACCTGCGGCGCTGCGCAGAGTCTCAATGGCGGGGTCGCGCAACCGCGCACGCATCCTGGACCTCGCGGCCAAGGCGCTAGGATTTCCAATGTTGGACACCGTACCCGACCAGAGCTCGCGTGGCAAGTATCGTGGTGCAGTGACACAGGTGGACGTGGCCGTCAACTCCATACGACGCATTGAAGATGCGCAACAGCCCACCTACCAGTATACTACCGCAGTCGATGCTGCGGTCAGCCAAGGGCTCATGAGCATGTCCAATGCCGCCGACGGCGTGGCACTCATGTTGTCGGCAAGCGGTGAGGTGCGTCAAAATCTTCGCAACGAAGCCCACTGCTCGATTCCGTACGCGTCTCGTCGCCTCGTAAAGGATGGCGATCTCATCGTGGCCGTAACAAAGGAGCACAAGGATGCGATCAAGCACGGCGACTGGGCGCACCCCGACAGCGACTTTGTGCGCGATCGGTTCATCTGGAAGAATCGGCAATTCCCCGGGCTCGAGGCCGTGGCGGCCAAGGCCGACGTAGAACCGCTGGCGCTCTGGGGCTCGTACGACAAGGAGGACTATTTGTCGCGGTTTGCGCGTGAGCTCGGCGTCGCGCAGTGCCAGGTGGTCCGACTGCGGCCCACGGCCGTGTGCATGGCGGGCGTCGACTCGGGCAAGCTGCGCGCGGCGCTGCGCAACATTGACGCCGCGGGTCGCGTGCCCGCGGCGCGACCCGTGGCAGCCGCCAAGCCCGCTGCAGCACCGCCAGCGCCGGTAGCGACGCCCAAGCCCCTGGCTGCGCCACCCGTTTCCAGTGCTGGTGCGGGAGGTAGCGCCACTGCCATCGACGACCTGTTTGCCAAGCGATTGGCGACATTGCGCGTGCAGAGAGAGACGGCGCAACTCGAAGCGCGTGCAGTGCAGATGGCGGCGGCGTCTAGCACGACGCATGACTACGAAGACGATGGATCAGATGTGTTTGTGAATGACGAGAGTGAATAAAACATTGTTATTTTTGAACACGAAACAAGTGTCCGTGCGTTTTCGCAACACAGGGTGGGTCTCCTGGTAACTTGCGCTTGTTGGGCATCTCAATCTTTTGTATCCGACGGCAATATTTGCCGCCGCCGAGTCGGAGCTGCCACACGGCCGTCTCATCAATCTCACCAAGACGCGCGTCGACGTGACCCCGGGCATGGCATTCGCGGTCCAGTGCGGACATGACGCCATCGGCGTCTGCCTTCAGGTCGAGCACTGCGGTTGCTCCAGCAGTGCCGGCGTAGGCGGGTTGAGCGAGTCGGCAAGCACACGCGGCCATCTCGCGAACCGAGTGGCACATCCACTCTCCCGGAGGCGGTTTGGGCAAATCGGAGACGGGATTCTCAATCAGACCGGTCATCGCGATACGAAGTCCAGTCTCAGAAGGCGGAGGTGGTCCGCTGTCGCCATTGGTGCCCGCCTTGCGCTCGTGGTTGCACCAGAGCTCCACCTTGAGGCATCGCGTACAGATGCCTGGAAAGAGGGCCGACTCTTGTGCATCGACACCGCAGTGCTTTGGGCAACAGCGAGTTCCTTCGCGTTCGACAAAAGGAGCACCACACAGTTCTATACGAAACTCCAAGTTTCGAAAGGGTGTCGTGGAGGTTTTGCTGTGAAGCGAGCAAATGCACGCCGAGGAGGCGGCATGCAACGGGCAGCGAACGAGCATGTGCTCCTTGTTCATGTAAAACCGAGGATCGTCGTTGCGATGCACACTCGCGCGATCAAAGTAGAGCATACGTGCCTGGCCTTGTGGCACGGCCGCGGTGGCGAGCACGTGGAGGCGAAACAGGTCTTGGGCCAACGTGGCCAAGTGCTCTGTCATCCACGTTGGCAAGAGGTAGGAGCCATTGCCAGGTGTCGGTGTCGGTCCCGCCCCGTTGGGTGCCTTGGGAACGGGCGGCTTCAGAAAAAAAGACGTCAATGGATCAGGGCGCAGCTGTCCCAAACGACCTCGTCCCGCTCCCTCAAAGAGGGCCGGAAGCACTTGACGCTGATCGTCGGGCAAGCGTGCTTCCAGTATGGTGCGCTTGCTGGGGGTTTTGGATTGCTTCGGGGTGGGTGCCGGAATGAGGTAGACCACTGCACGAAGAGGGTCGCGCTGTTGACGGACAATGATACTCGTTCCCTTTTCGTCTAGCTCAATCGTGAGATCTGAGAGCGCGCGTTCGTGTGGATCCAGACGCCTTGCCATTTCGGCGGTGTCGCGAATGGCAACGCAGCTGAGACGACCACGCGTATCGAGCTTCTCGGCCGCGTCCACGCTGATTGTCTCGTGCGTACGCAGCTGCAGTCGAACCTTTGGAAAGACAAAGGTCGTGTCGGCGTCTGGAAGGTCCACAAGGAGTCCGCGGTACCGTTCGGCCAAGGGATTGCTTGCTGCAATCGGGCCGGCCACGGGTGGACACAATAGCGTCCCAATAGAGTCAATGGCAAAGGGCTGGAGCAAGTTTGGACGTTTGAGCGTTTTGCTCAATACTTCCAACAAGGGACGAAGCAACAAGAGTCGCTTGCGCGCTTCGTCGACATTGCACTCACCAGTTGGTTCGATTCGATCACGACGGCGGGCAACGTGGGGGAACGCATCGCTCATTCACTAACCAGACAGTTACACACACGCCCTCACATACAAGTATCCGAGTACACACGCCGCAAGGTAGTATTAGCGCGCTCAGCGCCAGCTCTCGCTTGGACGCGAATTGTCCGGTGGCGGCTCATCGTTGCGTGGCAGTAGCTCGGACACGTTCCACTTTGCTTCGAGTTGCTCTGCAACACTGAGGTCCACGATTGGAAACTCTTTCTGTGTTGCAGTCCACCACTTGGAGTCGTCGCTTTTGCGTGCATATACGCGCTGCTCGTTGCCATTCTCGTCAGTGTAAATTTGGTAAGGCTCGGCCAGGTCTGGTCCAACCCTGCGTATCGGCGAGACGTTGACCATCACGGTGACCATGTCCTTGGACTGGTTCGAGTCCATGATCATTCCCAGGGTCCATGCGCACACCAGTTTGCGTCCGGCAGACTCGAGCGTGTGCACGCCGCGCGAGAGCTGCATGCTCGAGAAGCGCACCAGTTTGTGCTTAAATTGACCACCCTCTTCGATGGCCTCGAGGCCCACGTACAGCACCGACCCAGGCAGCGTCTTCTTGAAGCAGCAACGCGTCGCCTCGCCGTGGTCAAGCCGGCACGGACCGTACACGGCCACGTTGGCAATGGTGTAGTCTCTAAACTCGTGCTGCGGATCCTCCGAGTCGACATTGTTGATGACGCCGTCGAGTCGGTACGGAAAGCTGTCGTACGTGTACGCCTCGTCGCGCAGCTCGGCAAGCTCCGGGTTGAGGCTCTCAATCGTGCGCGTGTACGCGTACGAGTTGGTGCTGTGACCCAGGCGTGCGCCCGGCTGGTCCTCCTTGCGATTCATCGTCGTGCGCTCCACGAGCACAATGTCGCCCTCCTTGGGCGCCACGCGCAAACCGGCGATGCCCGTCTGCGAGTAGACCTGGCGCACGTACGGAATCTGCGCGTTGGTCTTCTTGTTGGCCTCGGACGATGTGGGAATCGGCCGGTGGCCTTCGGGGATGCCGTCCCCAGGGCTCACGGGCAGCCGCGCGTTCAGCGGCTTGCTCGGCACGCCAAAAAACGTAGGTGGGGCACTCGACGGGCCGAGATACCCAGACAAGAATTCGTGCATCTGCTGCGTGCGCGTCGCCATGGGTGCTGCAAACGAATCGTTCTTTTAGATGGACACCCCACACACTGCTTTCTAGTTGAGCTGTTTACGGCTGTTATCAGCACACCCACACTACACTACACCCACACGTATGCACACTCGTCTTAGCGGAGACGGTACGAGTCTTGTGGCCGTAGTCATGCGTGTTTACGGATCTACCGAATCCGAATCAACGTCGTCGTATGTCTGGTACGTGAGCGTCACGGATGTGTCAGGATCGACGTCGATCTTCCTGTAGTCTGCTTGTCCGCGCTTGCCGACCGTAATGGTGAGCGCACCACGGGTGTCGGGCCAGATGACGCGGCACGCGGAAATGCTGCAGTCGTCTGCAAAGGTCAGACGGCCGCGATCGGTATTGCGGTGAAAGACGTGCTTGTTGGCCGAGATCGCCCTCTCCAGCTCCTTGGAGACCGCCGAGTCGCCGTTGGCCGCGGTCTCGGCATCCTCGGAGCGAATCGCGAGCGTCGTCGATTGGGCCGCACCCGCCACCGCAAGGACTTCGTCCACGTCCTTGGACTTGGACATCTTGCGACGCTTCTTATTGCCATCCCCGCCGTCTTCCTCCTCTTGGCGCATCTTCTCGTCGCGCTGTGCCGACATGACCGTGAATCCGAGCGCCGCCTTGCGCTTGGTTCCCGACTTGTCCCATTCCTTGCCGAGGATGCGGTGAAGGGCCTTCATGACGCCGACATAATGCCGCGCACCTTCGGGCGACTTGTCGTCTTCGAGCTTGACGGCGTTGATCCATGGCACGCCATTCTTTTCCTGGGCACGACCCTTGAGAAGCGGGACGAGCTTGGGCTTGTCGCTGGCAAACTCGTTGACGCCGTCGGGGCACTCGGGCGTGCACTTGTGCACCCACACCTTGCCAAAGGGCATCTCGCTCAACTCCTTGAGCCACTCCTCGTCGAGGGGCTCGTGGTCCTCTCCGGGAGGAGCACCCATCTTGGCCAGGTTGAGTGAGCGAAGGTAATCGAGATTGAGCATGGCACCGCCACGGGCCTTGTGCAGCTTGGCGAGCGCCGGGAAGGACTCCTCGAGCTCATAGTCGACGAGGAGCTTTTGGACGGCCACAACGTGACTCGGCAGCAATGGCCACGCGCGCGTAGTGTCGTGCCAGCCGACAATGTTGCGCTTGTCGGCATCCGGGCGCTCGGCGCGTAGCGCTTCGGCATCCGCGCTGGTGATGTCGGGTGTGATCGAGCAAAAGATGACCGGTTGAGGGGCGTAAATGTACTCGTACTCGGTACCCATCACATTGTCAATCACTTTGGGCTTTCCGGACTCGTCGAGCTCATCCGTGGTGTGCGAGATGGTGAGAGGAACCATAGGCGTGTCTTTGGCAAACGCCGTGCCGTCTTTGTCCACAACGGGGTGGACGGGAGCCGGGTAGACCATGTAGATCTTGGACAGTGACTTGAACAGTGCGTCGCGCTGACGATTCCAGGCGTCCTCGTCCTCAATTTTGCCAACCTGCATCGATTTGCCCGTCGCGTAGTCGTGCTCGATGCCAAGAACAAACATCTTGAAGGCTTCGGTCGAGGCCGTGCACAATGCCTTGTGACCCATGCACCGTGCGAGATAGTCCGCCTTGGTGTAGGTCGGCAGCGGGTTGACTACAAAATCGCCATTGGCCATCGTTGGCACCATGGTCGGGTTGCTGGGATCCGTCCAGCAGGTGCCATGTCGCTTGTTCTTGTCGAGCTCAAACTCCCAGTCGGTGGGCTCGTACGTTTGCGTCTCTTCATTCATCGCCCACGGCCATCCATGGAAACTCTTGCCAATATCCGGTCGTCCCTTCAAGGGTTTGCCGGCATTGATGAAAAAGTAGCTGCGAGTCATCTTGTCGCGGGTGGCAGCGGCTTCGTCGACGATACTTTTGTCAAGAGATGGACGTTGCTTGGGTCCCAAGGGCTTCATCGAGATCATGTGGTCGATTGGAATGTTGAATAGGTCCTTGTTGTGCTGCATAAACACGTTGCTTGGTTCCTCTGGCTTGGGACCAATCTGTAGGGCATCGTTGAGTTGCTTCATTCGTGCGGAGCGTGCCTTGACGAGTCCCTTGGACTGAGCGGTCGCAGCTTTGGACCTGGCAGCAGAACCGCCTCCGATTGGCTTGACCACCGGACGTCCAGTTGCGGTCGAACTCATCTGTGCAATGCAAAGCTGAGGGCGCGTTGGTGTGGTACTGGTTGTTTCTGCTCAGTTCACCACCCACTCCCCGCAAGGGAATGTGCGCGCTAGGCACTGTGCTCATAATTCGAATCTCGTTTTTGGAAGCGATACACTCATCTACACAAAGATGCGCCCGACACACACATGCACACACGCAAGCCCACACACAAACTAAAAGTGCTCGATGATTCCCACCAGATTGGTGCCAGGCACCACGTACACGTGGGTCTTGGAAGCATCCTCCACGCGATAGAAGCGCATGCGTCGGACAGAATCTGGGAGCTTGTGATGGGTGCTCGATTCGCCACTCGATTGGACATTGACATGTTCGTGTAAATATTGGTCGTTGTGTTCGGGCTGGTCGGCCTGATTTTCCTCGTCTTCGTAGTCCTCTACCACTGCACGGCGCTTGCGCGGTG
>MDTG01231252.1_pt1 | contig 21840 bp, 20 predicted proteins | sample 811421 | NCBI WGS metagenome assembly MDTG01 (sample SAMN05326645, study PRJNA326480) | marine metagenome | isolation source: seawater | place: Pacific Ocean: South East | collected 2011 | reverse complement strand
TCTTGGGTATATTTTTTCTGTGCCATCTCTCTTCCTTAATAGGTTTTATTTTATCATAGACTTTATTTCTCTATGTCCTATTTAGTTTAACCACATCATTTTATCCTTTTATTCTTTATTTGAAACTAACAAACTTACTTTAAGTCCTTCATTCTCTACTTTTAAAATTCTATTTTCATCTCTGAGAGAATTTACTTTATCTTCTAGTGTAAATTTTTCATATAATAGCTCTTCATAGTTTTTCACTAAGTCTTCTTTACTAAGTCTTCTTTACTAAATTTATCTAACATAGATTGATATTTGTCTTGTTTTTGTTCTTCTTTATAACTTGAAACCCAACTTGACATAAAATTTGATGCTTCTTTTAATGATGCTTCTTCTTTCATTTTAACCTCTTTGATTTTATAAATCAATTTTACACTATTTTTCTAAATCATTTTAAAATTATTACATATTGCAATATAAATATCGCTATATGATGATTGCAATAAAAAACATTATAAGTTATGATTTTTATCAAAACTTTGGAGAATATTAATGTTTGAAGATATGGAGCCTGTTTTACGAAATTTTTTATTATGTGAGTTAGATGAGCATGATGTATTTCAAAATGAAAAAGATTTACTTGCTATTGATTTATATTGGGATAGCTTAGAACATCAGAACAAAGTTGACTTTTTAACAAATTTTTTAAAATCTAACTTTTATTATCAGACTGATTATATTTCATATTTTAATAAACCTATATCAATCAAGCATTCTGAATTGAAAAAGATTTTACTAACCTTTGAAGAATTTAGAATTATTATACAACTGATTTTAGATAATAATTTAACAGGTACAAATATAGAAGAAGTGCTTCTTTCAACAAGAAAAGAGGGTTTTGACGATGAATTAAAAAATGAAATAGAAGACTACCCTAGGATACCTACATTTATGACTAAATTTTTTTGTACGCAACTTATTAATGGTAACAGTAAAAATATAGATGAGAAAATACAAAAAGAAGTAATTTTTTATCCAAAACTTTTGAATACAGTTAAATCTTATGATGAACTAATTGAAAAAGTAGAATATTATATTCACATAGCTTATTATCACTTTATTGGAAAATATTCAAACACCCAGATTACAAGGACTATTAATAAAAATATTGTATCTACTGTATTTAAATACAACTCCGACATTAAACGAACTCTCAAAGAAAAAGACAAGAAAACCTTTTTTAGACAGCTTATAGAAAAGCCCCAAATTGAATTAGACAAAAATTTATAAAAAATCCCCTATTTTTAAATTTTAGAATTTATTAAACTTCTCTCATCCATAAATATTTAGAGCTCGGCAAGCGAATAAGGCTCTGATAACAATATCGCCTGATATTGTTGAGCTCTAAGTATTTATAATTGAATTATGAGTTTGCCGACTTACTTTCAATTTCATAACTTAATTTCATTTTTATGTATAAGGTAATGTTTTGAATATTTCATCTGAAATCATTTTTACATCTATGATACAAGCTTTAATCTCCAAGTATGGAGTAATGCTTACATCAAAAGATTGTGCTGAAGCATTAGGAATAAGTACAAGAACTCTTGATGAAAGAAGAAAAGCTGCAATTGACTGTCCAGAGTTCATAGAAGCAAAAAAAGGAATTATATTCCCAGTTCAAAATGTAGTTTATTATCAAATTGAAAAAAGTAAACAATGCATAAAAGTGAACTATTAAAATCTCAATACAAGGAGGCTATAGCAATTCTTCCTTGTTAGTTTGGCGACTATAAGAATTGCTAAAAAAGTATATCATCTTAACAAATATCTAAATAAATTTCAAGCTTTTAATCCAAAAATTTTTCAAAAAAATCAACTTTAGTGTTGAGGATAAAGCAATGTTCATAAAACTATATAAGCGGTAGAATGTAAGGACTGCACAGTAAGCGAAATCTTACAATAAAAAATAAAACTTGTATAAGGTGAGAATGAACTCACCGAAAATAATCACAGCCAAATAAATAAGAGACCAAATCAGTAAGGTGTGAGGAAGTGTATGTGGTACGATTCACCTTGGAGATGCCCGCTCATCTGCGAAAGCAGTAGCAAGAACATTCCTATAAATTTACTAGTTAATATATAAAATAGAGGTTTTTAAAGAAGTAATGATACTTTTACTAGATTTTTTAAATATGTAGGTTACTAGATAAGGGGAGCCGTCTAGTATAATTATGTTGTAGATTAAGAGCTGAACAATGATCTACTGTCTTTAATCACTTTTTTGTGATATAGTGTAGCTTTTATGCTACAACCATACGGAGAATATGTCGCATGGGGATAATATAAAGATAACTTGCTCTATCAAAGTTGTTAAATCCAACTTTGACGATAGGGCAAGTGTCACCAGACTAACCTCCAAAGTCAGAACGCTAAGGATATTCAACCCTCACGGGAAACTTGAACTTTGAGGTAGAGGTGACACTGAGACAAAAAAGTGTGGAAATAATTAATTTTTACCTTATAATCTTTTATTATTGTATAAAGTTACTTTATCAATATTCTTTTTGAATATTTTCAACTATGTCTAATATCCAAGAAGTATCTAAACCTTTAACTTTTCTACTCTCTATAATTATATTCAAATTATTAACTGTGGTTTTTGGTTCAAAAGATTCTCTTATATTATCAATAACATTAAACAATAACTGATTTGCTTTTTCTTTATTTGTTTCCAAAACAGCAAGCTCAAGTAATGTGGCCCAATCCCAATAATCTTTATTAGTTTTCATTTTTTGTTTTACAGCAAACTCAACAACAGGAAGTATTTCATTTTTCCTTTCATCATCTGCAATTTCCATGAATGTTACTGCATTTATTCCAGGATATGCATCTCTAAAGTCTGCTTCGAAACCATCTAAATAAGTATCTATTGTTTTTTTTAAATAGCCTTCAGCCATTATATTATTACCCTCTTTTAAAGCATCAGTATATTTGTCTTTATAAACTCTTCCTAAAATTCCATTAGTCTCACTACTTTTCCCATGCTCATTGATAATTGACTCTAAAACTTTTATAGCATCATCTTTTCGCCCTACTCTATTTAACGCAAACCCCAACTGTTCTTGTACCATAATAGATTGGCTTAAGGGTTTAGGCATATTATCTACCAATAAAACCATATTTTCAAAAGCTTCTAATGCTCTATAAGATAATAATAAATCTACTATAACTCCAAATTCTATTGTCTCAAAGTCTATTTTGTTTTCAAATGAAGTTAAATCATCTAAGTTTTTTGAATTTCTTATAGATTCTAATTCTTTTTTCAATGATTGATTATATTCAATTTGTTCTCTAAATACGTCAGTTTTTATGTGTGCTATATCACTAGGCTTAATTCCATCTATTAGCTGAAAAAGAGGAGAATCATCTTCTTTATTTTCTTTTGCTTTTAATAAAGTATTTGTAAGCTTTGATTTTAACTCTTCAAGATTTGATAAATTTCTATTATAAGGAATTGACCTTAAAAAACTTACATCAAAAGGCAAATTACTTTTATCTTCAAATAAAGTAATAGTACTATGAGGTCTTATAGCATGTCTAATCCCTAGCTCATAAAATACATTTGCATTTAAAATACTAAGGTCAGCAACAGCGTACTCACAAAGCATAAGTCTTTCATACATAGGCTTATGAATAATACCACCTATTATCTCTTCGTCAGCTCGTATTGGTTCTAAACCTGCATCTAAAATTGCTGGTTTTATAAAATCTATATAAATCTTATTGAAATCGATTTCATTACCATTTTGATCTTTTTTTTTGCCAAATGGCATTAATATAAAACATAATGGTTTCATTGGTTTCCTTTTTAAATTTTATTTTTCTTATAAATTTTATAATATGCAAAGTATTCCATAAGTTCATTAGTTAATTCAGTTTTTAAATATTTACTATCATAAAAATCTATATGTTTTATTCCTCTTAAATTAAATGGAACAGGTTTAGTTTTATTTTTTATTATTTTACCTTCTATATTAAAACCATCATCTAAAATTGTACCTTTTTCTATATATTCATCATAATATGATTTTGTATTTATAATAAAAATAACTTGAGTTTCTTTCAAACCTAAAGTTTTGTCAATACCCATTTTAAAACCAACTTCATTAAAAACATTTGGATTATCTCCTGATAGATCTGCAATCATTAAATCACATTCTTGTATTTGTTGATAAACCACTTCACTTATTCCTTTATGTACTCCATGCGTTTTTTCATCTGTTCTTATTAGTTCTATATTTATATTGAGTTTTTTTTCTACATTATTAACAACATCTTTTACTAAAAAATATGTCCATTCTGTCTCCTTATGATAGGGCATAGACAGATATATCTTTCTAGATTTTGGTATATATGTTTTTTCATAGTTTAAATATAAGTTCTTAAAATTATCAATTTCATCTAAACTTTTTATCAAGTTTGATAATGTTAACCACTCAATAAACCCACTTAACTCTTTTTTTATAAATTGTTTAACTTTATCATTATTTATATGAATTTTGTTTGCTATTATAAATATAATCAGTTGGTAAAATTTTGTTTTTGTATTTATGTCAAATTTATTTAGCATGTTCTGATTTGTTTCTTCTAACAATTCAAGTATTTTATCTTTATATGATTCACTAGTTCTTTCATCAAAATTTTCTATTATATAATTAGTTAAAACTATGCATTTAGTTAAAACTATTCTTCTATTATTATCTCTGAATAATTTATCAATATTATCTTCTAAAAATTTGAATATATTTATATTTGTAATATTTAATTCACTTAATTTATCATCCTCATCATTTGCTAACAGATTTAAATAATCAACTTCTTCTAATACTCTTGCTTTTGCATTTAGATTATAAAATATAGCTTTGTCAAGTAAATCATTTGTTTGTTGTTCATTTAATAATATGAAAACTATAGATACAGTATCATCTTTATTTATAGAATCATCCTTAATGTATTCTTTTATAGATTCTATTCTATGCCTACCATCTAAAACCTCTATATTATTAAAAACTTTTTTACTTTTAAAAATAAGTTTTGAAATACCAGAGTTTACTTCTATTGTTTCATGTATAAGAGAACCTTCTCTCTTTAAATCATCAATATTTTTTATGCCTAATACTATCTCAGGAAAAAACTTATATTTACCTTCTTTTAAAAACTCTACTAAATCTTTATTATGAGTAATATTTAATTCCCTTTGAAAACTTTGTTTATCTGTTTCAAAATTTTCTAAATCCTTCAATTTTACAAATGTACGTACTACTTCTATACTAAATACATTACCATTTAAACCAAAAACTGAAAACTCATTTTCTTCATCATCAGATAAAATAAATTTATTTTTAAATTCATCAGACTTTTCTTTAAAAGAGTCTTCAAACTCTTTTTTATATTTATCTAATTCATTTTTTATTTTTTCTTCACACTCTTTATCTATTCTTTGTGTAACAAGATTTTCTGAAAACATATCTTTCAATATGGGAAGTTCATCAAGTAACTGATCGTATTCTTCTAATACAACAAGTATTTCCATAATCTCGGTTTGAGTAAGTATTGGTACTGTAGAAGTGTACGTGACTCCTCTATAAAGCAATGCTTGACCTACAGGAGAATTTAAGTATTTATACAAATAATTTATATCAATATTTGATGAATATGCTCTTAAGATTACTATTCCAGAATTAGTATTAGCACCTTCAAATTCTTTTGTAACTAAAGCACATTTTGAATATTTTCCAACAACAGTTAAAAGTAAATCATTTTCTTGAACTATACCTCTCTCATTTTTATAATTTGCTTCTACCGTTATCTTACTAAGCTTCTCTTCTATTATTTTGCCATTTTCTATACTACTTACTGTTATTAAAGGTATCGTACCAATATTGTCATGTCCTAATGAACTTCCTCTCACAACTTTAAAATGTTCTTTGATTTTATATAATTTTAAAGAGTTGATTCTTTTTTCTAATTTCATAAAATCATTTAAATAATAATGATAATCCCATCTATCTTTCAAATCATCTATTAGTATTAAATTTTCATCTAAGTTTTTATACTTTTGATTGAATATTTTTTCAATATTAATACTTTGCCCTTCTCCCATATCTTTCTTGAAATCTAAAAAAAGTACAGAAGATTCTTGTTTTTGATAAAATTCTTCTTTTTTTTGAAGTATTAAAAGAGATGTTAGAACATTTGTATTTTCATATGCTATATTTTCTAAAGATATAATACTCATAATATTAAAATTATTTTGAATATATTCTCTTGTATTTCTAAAACTAATATTTGATAACACACTATTTGGTAATAAAATAAATAAATAACCTTTAGGTGCTAATAAATGATTTGATTTTTCAATTACTAAACTAGCGTAATCTTTTTCCCTTTTTCCAGATTCTATTTCATATTCATCATATTCTCTAACCTTTAACCTTAAAGGAGGAGTTGCAATAATGGTATCATATTTTAATCGTCTTTCAGAATATAAAACTTCATCTAATATAGACTCTTGATTCAAGTCTTTAATCAAACTCAATATTTTTAAAGTACGTATTTTAATCACATTACTTTCAATATTTTCAATATCATTGAATTTTAATGACAGCTGACCAAAACCACTATTTATTATCACAATATTATTACTTATAGATTGTACACCTTGAAATAAATATATAACACTATTAGATAGTACCAACTCATTTTTCAAAGGTCTAATAAAACTAGTAAAATATATTTCTTCAATATTTGAAATACTTTTTAAATTTATATTTTTTATTAAATCAATTAAGTTATAAAACTCTTTCTCATTATACTCTAGTCTACTATTAGTTTCAAAGATTTGATATTCATTATTAGCTTCCATATATAAACTTTGAAATTTTTCAAAATATAAATATTTTTCATTATCATTGAAAAATATTGAATTTTCCTCCATATAATATTTCAAAAGTAATAATTTATTAAATTGATTTATTATTTCATAATCAACTCTTTTTCCCCCACTCCATATAATATCTCTCATCTCTCTAAAAACATGAATAAGCTCTTCTGTTTTATAGTCTTTTATATGATTAATAATTTTATGATTTTTACTTGGTATATCTGGGATAGATATAACCTCATTTTTATCTATCTTAAAAGCCTTTGTTACCTCTGGTGTAACTATTGCAAAATAGTTTACTCCAATTGATTTAGCATATATAGAGATATTATTTATAAACGTATCATCAAATTCTTTATTAATATAAAGTCTTTTTACTTCTATTAGAATATGAGGTTTGTTATCTTTATATACTAATATATCTGGCCTAATGATTGTCTTACTATATACTTTTAACGATTCATCAGTTTTTATATCACTTTCATTATAACCATATTGATTAACTAATCTATTTTTAAATTCTTCTACAATATCTATTTCTCTCATCTTAATCCTTAGAAATCATTATATTTTTTCTTTTACTAATTACAAGTATTATTTTTCATTTGTATTCTAGAATTTACTCGATTACCAAATTCAACTTTTCTATTTTTGTAAGCTAACTCAATGTATTCTTGAAGCTTTTTTCTATCGTTAGTAAAATCTCTAATTACAGCATATCCTGATTTAAAATTATCAGCTAACCTTGCAGGCATTTTATTATAAGCGGCTTTCTTAGAATCATAATCATCATGTTCTGGCAGTAATAAACCTAATAAACCAGCATAAGAATCGCCCACTTTCCTATTTAGTGCCCCACTAATTTCCCAGTCAACATGTTTTCTACATTTTGTTTTGGGACCTATTAATACAATTAAAACTGTAGTATCGTATAAGTAGTCTTTTTGAATAAGTTGTTTTACATACTCATCTTTTAAATCTGATGAGATGTCTCCTTCTACAACAGACTTAGAAACAGTTAAATCACTCATTAGATTTAAAAAAGTATTTTTATATGAAAAATCATCTTTATGGTAATAGCTTATAAAACATTTTCTTTTTGTTTGAATAAAAGGTAATTTAGTATCTATATTATTTATGACATTTCCATCAGTCATGAAATAACTCCCTTTTTTCCACTTACCATCATTTTTTTTCAATACACTACAAAACACATATCCCATATTCATTCTAGATATTACATCCAGTCTAGACATTTCAAGATACGAACCAACTGAATTATTATTATTTTCATGTGCATGTATAATATTTAGTCTCTTACCATCCCAGCTAACTTTACTAACCCAAAAGTCTATATCTTCATTCATTACTATAAAGCCTAATTTTCATTTGCTATTGTTTCAATAATATTTTTCCTAGAAATTGCTCTTTTTTCTAGTTCTTCCATTTCATCTGTTCTAATCATCCAATCAATAAACTCTTGAAAAGCATGAGCAGTACTGTAGGAATCACTACACTTTTCTAAAAAGACCATCTGTATTTTTTGGATATTATCAGCAACATAAATTCCAAAAGAATCTTTTAATATAATTGCATCAGGAAATCCTAAAATATTTCTTGCTTGTGTTTCTGTAACAGTTTTATGACAACCTATAATATGAACAGGTCCAATAGTATTATCATCTTTTAATAATTGTTTATTTTTTCTAAAATCTTGTAAAAAAGGTTGTCCAACTCTTTCTCTTGCACTTGCAATACTTACAGAGTCTGGAATCGCATGTAATATTAATAATACTTTGTAATTATTTCTCTGAAGAAAATAGGTTTTATCTTCTAAAAAACCTGTTTCTTTTTTATCTATTGAATCTTCCAATGCATTTACTATTGCATTACTTCTATCAACATAATTCATTCTCTTCCATGAAAGAACTTCACCATAATTACTTTTACTTCTACTTACTTCAAAAACACCTCTTTCTACAAGTTTAATAACAGCATCATTTAATATCTCTTTAATACTTTTTTTTAATGACTTAATATTTGAAACCGGCTTTGAAAAAATTTGATGATTTTTTTCAACGAATTCTTTAAATTTTTTATCTGCATTCTTTTGTTGTTCTGAAGTTTTAGAATTATAAACACATCCTTCAAGTTTAATAGCCCAAACTTTACCACTTCCAGAATCAAGTGCTTCCCTTAATTCATCATGACAAATTCCTATTGAATCATTTTTTTTAATCCACCCTGATTGACCATTATACAAGGAGATTACAATATCTGCTTGTCTTGCTTCACGTAAACACTTTTTCCAAATTGTTTCATCAAAACTTTGAGGATCTTCTTTTTCATTTATCCAAACTTTAAAAATTTCTCTTCCAAATAATTTTTCTTTTTCAATAATATCTTTAATTTCTTTTCTAATCTCGGTTAAATTAGTTCCATCAAAATTTGAACTATTCCTACTTGAAATCATCACATTTATATATTTATTCAAAGCCATTGTTTCTCCTATTCAATTTTTCCATTATTCACATACTTATCATTTAAAAATTTTTTATTAAATATTCCTATTGGACATAATATTAATTTAAATACATACTTAAGTAGTCTATATAGATATTTTTCAGCACACTTTTTTAAAACTACTACTCCCATTAAAAGTGTCCCTATTCCAATTAATGCATTTGATAAATAACTACTATTATTACAAAAAAAGTAAAATAATAAGAAAATTAATATTATCAATGCACATGTTAATGGAATTGATACTGTGAATGGATTAACTTTAAAAAATAAGTGCTCAGAAGTATCTAGTTTATTTAATACCCAGTTTTTTGAACTACTTATTTTATTTCTTATTTTTAAAAACTCCCAACTATAAGTATTAGTTGCAATATAATTATCAAAAACTTTTTGATCTTGTTTTATAATGTCAATCCATTCACTTGTCATTGTATATCCACTATTCATTAATGCATATGCTTCAACATCATTAAAAGAATCTAAATCAGTTCTTACCTTAACTAACTTTTCTTGTACCTCTTTGTCTAAATTTTTACCGTAAATTTTTGAACAATCAGATTTGTTAACATTTTTATAATTAAAAGGAGAAACTTCACTGACATTAAAACATTGTCTTAAGTGCAATATACAAAGTCCATTAATTTTATTATCATCTTTCATAGATTTTATTAACTCATATTCCTGATCCCTTGATCTGTCCATTAGGGCATCATTTATTCGTGGAATAATTGATAATCTACAACTTGAAGGTTCTAACTCATCATTAAGTTGTCCTGAAGCATCACTACAAATAATAATATTACAATCTTCATCAAGTATACTTGCCAATCCTTGATTATCATACACTCCCCCATCAACAAGTTTTATATTTTCATTTTCAATATAAGCATTTTCTAATTCAATAGGATCAAATAAACCGGGTACACACGAAGACGATGCAACAGCTTCTGAAATAGTAAAATTGTCAAATTCTTCATTATTGAACTGTCCATATCTTGTATAGTGATGGATTATGTTTTTATCAATTGTTGTGTCATACATGTATTGATTTTCACCCATTCCACTTGCAGTAAACCTCCAGTTATGACCATTGTTTAAACAAGTCGAGTTAACTACAAGGATAGGTACTTTGTTTGATATTTCAAAGCTGTTAAAATGAGGATTAAAGTCATTTATATTCTTATTAGATATATTTGGTTTAATATATAGTTCTTTCATGAGTTTCACTTCATTGCCATAAAACTCTTCTTGATAGATCTCTCCTAATTTTTGAGTAAGAGTTTGAATACAAGGGTTATATTCTACAAAGGCTTTCATTCTAATATTTTTCTGAACTGATTTAAGAAAATCTTTTTGCATTTCTTCTATCAACTCTATATAATCATTTTTTTCAATAGAAGAATTATCTTTTCTTTCTAATAATTCTTTTAAACGGATATAGTACATCATTCCAATGATACTACCTCCAGAAACCGTGGAAATTACTTCAATATCTTTTAACATATCAAGTTCTGCCATTCTAGCTAATACACCTATGTGATAAAATGAAGCCCTAAAACCACCACCAGATAAAGCCAGACCAACTTTACCAATAAGTATTGAACGTGTAATATTTCTTATTTTATTTTTTTCTATAAAGTCTTCAAAAATATTCTCTAAAAAAATAAAGTCATCATTTGTAATTTCATGTATTTGATATTTATAGAGTCTAATCATTTGCTCTACAGTAATAAGCTTATCTCGAGGCTCAGAAACTCTAATTTTTAAAGCTTTTTTTATAGAAAGTTTAAGATTATCACTAAGGTCTAATTTTTCTAAATTTTTTATATGTTTAGTATCATATTTAGGTAATTCATTTAAATATTCTTTTGCTTTATCGTAATTTTTTTCACTAAAATAAAGTTCTGCATATGTTCTATTAATCCATTTAGACTGATCATTTCCATTTAAGTATTTTTTATCTAAATTCTCTATTGCTTGTCTTCTAATTTTACTTATTATTCTATTATATTTCTTTATCTCATGCTGATTTAAACTTTTATCAAAATCGTAAAGCAAAGTTTTATATAAAAATATTGTATTGCAAGCACCATAACCATCATCTTCTTCAACAATATTTGCAGCATCATGATAGTATTTGATTGCTTTTAGTAAATCTTTAATATTTTTATTTATCTGATACTTTCTTTTAAAAACAGCACCTATTAAACAAAGATAGTCAGGTTCACTATTTTCATCTTCTTTTTTTAAACTATATAATAACTCTAATGCTTTACTAAACCTGACTTTAAAAGAAATTTGTTTATTTTGGTATAAGCACTCTGCTTTTAGTTTAGTAAGTTTGAAAGTTTGCTTATTATCCAATTCATTTTTTTCAATAAGCTCTATTTCAGAAAAAACCTCTTCATAAAAATGTCTATCCTTTAATGCTGTAAGTCCATTAATTAATATTTCAAACTGATTATTTTTCATTAATGTCTCCAGTGTTTATAGTTTACTTTTTAAATTATCTATAAACTCTCTTGCGTAATTTGAACCTCTTAATGAGTTTTCCACAGTTAATTTTGATTCTTCTAGAGATATTCCTTCGAGACCATAAGATGGGTACTTTTTGACTTCATCTAAATATTTATCTAAATCTGATTCACTTTTAAGTTCAGGAAACTCATTAAGGTATTCAGGAGTAGATATATATCTAGAATTAACAAATACCCCAATTCCTTGTCCCCGTTCATAAGAAATACCTAATTCAAAAGGTACCCACATTGACTTTTTTGTATATTCAGAAAAAATAACTAATAAGTGAGTAGACCCTCTTAGTTTAGTAACTATTCTTTCTGTAATACTAGTCATTTTATTTAAATCAATATCTAAGGTATCAACATATGTTTCAAAACCATAGTTATTTTCAATATATCTTGACAATTCTTCTGCTTTATTTGTATCCTCTTTTTTATGAGATATAAATATTTTAGGTTTCATTTTCTTCCTTTTTTAAATATCTTATTAGTATCTAATTTATTATAATTATAAAATAACCTTAATTCTATCTATAACTTGTTTGGCTAAATCATTTTCATCTTTCCACAATATATGAGGAAACTGTCTTGTGTCAAATGACATCTCATCTTCATGACCTTCTTGACATGTCCAAATAATTGGAATATTCATCCCCATAGCATAACCTGCTTCAAAGTAAACACTATTTCTATGATTAGTAAAATCTGCGATCACTATTCTTGATGATTTTAGCTTAACAATAATTTCATCGTTTATACTTTTATTATGGTCTACATTATCTTGATTTACAACTACATAACTAAAGCCTTCTTTTTCTATTTCAGCTTTTAGAGATACATTAAATATATCTTTCAAACTATCTTCAAAATTAAATGCTACAAATATGTTTTTTGAATTTTGATTTACGTGTTCAAGGGATTCAACATATTCTAATCCATCAAATGTTAACTCATTAAAAGAAAAAGAACCACTTCCATCTAATGTCCTAGTACAATTACCAGAGACTAAACCATAATCAATTGCTTTTTGATATAAGATAAAAAACTCTCTATCATCTTTTATCCATGATTGTAGTTGTAGTTCATCTGTATTTCTTATACTATGAGCATCAATACTAGATAAATAAGTCATCATTAAATCAAATTTTTCTTTTATTTTTTTATCTCTATTATTCAGAATTTCTTGTAACTTAATTTCATCAATTTTAGGGATATTTTTAAATTTTACATTTTGTTCATAAGAATAAGAAGATACTTTATAAAAGTTCATATTATCATTCAAATCTAAATCATCATAAGTATTGTGCATAAAAATTATTTTTTTACAATGAGTACAATCTAAATTTGTTTTCTCAAAAGTAGTTTTTATTTTTGCATCACTACCACATAGTTTACACTTTGTATTTTCCATTTTTGTCCTTAACTTTTATATATTTCTTTTATAATCTCTTCTTTTTTAAAACTATTTAAAATAATAAAATTAGAATTTAGTAAACATGTGGGAGATTTATATTTGCTATTTGTTTTAACAATAAGTATTTTTTTCTGTAATTCTTTTGCTTTCTGTAATTCCCAGTTTACCATTGGCCTTTTGTGAGTTTCTTTACCAACTATACATAATACTAGGTTTGATTCATTAAGTTTTTTAGTAATTCCAGCTTTTATTCTTGATTCATTATTTGTATTAATAGAAATACCTACTGACTTGTCATGAAAATCTAAATCAAAATTAGAATTTTTTTGCCATGCTTTTAATATATTTTTATATTTTGCTTCTTTTTTTGAATGATAACTAACAAAAATTTTACGTTTTCTTTTTCTATATAGATAGTAGGAAGTTAAAGAAATTCCAATGATAGATAAAAAATATTTTAATTTAGAACTCACAATCTCACTTATTATTAATATATAGTTTTATTATATATTAATAATATTTAAGTAGTGATGAAACTCTTAATCAAACTATCAACATGCTTCTCTCCACTACTCTTACTTAGTTTTGCATATCTCATAGTTGCATTTATATCATTATGATTCATAAGTTTTTTGATTGTAAGGATTGGTGTTTCATTTATAGCTAGTTGACTTGCAAATGTGTGTCTTAGTGTATGTATAGTTACTTTGTTTAATGGTTCTGTTCCCTCTGGATTAAAAAGAATATCAAATATAGGTTGTAGTTTTCTATAATAGTATTGATTTGTATAGTTTTGATTTTTTGTAGTTTTAAATAAATAGTCATCTTTTTTTATATTTAGTTCTGATATAAATTGCTCTATTTCATCTCTAAGTTCTTTATTTAAAAATCCATAGTATTCACTATTATTTTTAAAATCATATAGTTTTATTGTTTCATTTTCTTTTATGTCAGATGGTTTTATATGACATATCGTTTGTAGTCTTCCACCTGTTGCCAAACTCATCATTACAAAGTAATATGCTATTTTATCATTTTTAAGAGTTTGTGTAAGGTTTTTAATTTCATCTATTTCAAGGTATCTAAGTCTTGAGTTATTTACTTTTAGTTTTTTTATTCCTTTGCAAGGGTTTTTATCAAGTACTTCATTTTCTATTGCCCAAATAAATATACCACCTACTTGTTGCATTATAAAATTAACTGTTGCAGGCATAAGATCTTTTTGTATCTCTATTTGGAAGTTTTCCATATCAGATTTAGTTATTGTTTTTATAGCCTTAGTACCGATAAAGTGTTTATTTAGTCTATTTTCTACTCTTGATCTAGTTTTTTTATTTTGTTTGTTATAAAGCTCTTTATAATCATAAAACTCTTTTGCAAGTTCTAATAGTGACTTAGAAGTCTTTTTAGATGCTACATGAGGTAGTTCTTCTTTAGTCACTATTTCATTTCTTTTTTGATGACAGAATGCTTCTCTTATACCCTCACTATGTAAGCCTATCTTTAGCCAAACTTTTTTATTATCAACTTTATAAGTTATATCATATGACTTATCACCAGTACTTAGCTCTCTATAATAAACACCAGGGTACTTTTTAGATTTTATTCTTTGTGCCATAATTTTACCTACTTCTCATGCTACCCTAATAAAATATTTTAGCTACCCCATAGCTACCCTAAAAGTGTAGAAATATGTTTTTAAATGTATCTATTTGTAAAATCATAACTAAAAAATACTTATATAAACCCTTATTTTGTAGGCTTTTGTATTTATTTGTACTTATATGTAAAATTAATAGTATAGATGACATGCTACTTTATCAAGGTGTATTAGCATTTGAGTACTTTACAAAACAAAAAGTAGATGATAAAGTAGTTGAAGCTATGAGAGACGGATTGAAAGCTACTTAAAAAGTAAATTAGCACCTTTACTTACCTAAAGTAAAGTAAGAATACTTTAAGTCTTATGAGATTATAATTCCTGCTATTAAAAGGATAATTTTATGAGCAAAAAAGTATTAATATTAAATGGACATCAATACTATGATGTTGTAGCAAAAGGTGAATTAACTCAAAACTATATTGATTATGCAAAGAATTTTTTTAAAGAAAATGGTTTTGAAGTAAAATATACTCATATTGAAAAAGGTTATGAAACTAAAGATGAGTGTGATAAGTTCGAATGGGCTGATTATATCTTATTTCAATATCCAGTTTATTGGATGAGTCTTCCTTGGATTTCAAAAAAATACATAGATGAAACATTTACTCAAGGTATTCACTATACAAGTGATGGAAGAAGTAGAAGTGATGCTTCAAAATTATATGGAAGTGGTGGATTATTACAAGGTAAAAAGTATATGCTATCTTTAACTTATAATTGTCCCAAATCTGCTTTTAACAATGAAAATAGCTTATTTGATGGTTTATCTTTAGATGAAGCACATGTTGCTGTTCATAAAACATTTCAATTTTGTGGTTTAAAGCCTTTAGAAACTTATGCTGTTCATGATATTTTTAAAGGTGATTTAGATTTAGAAAAAGAATTAGCTAAATTTAAAAATATACTAACAAAAAACTTTTTAGAAAAGTAGGAATAGTCATGAATGAATCTAATAATCAAATTATAAATCAACTAAGTCAAAGAAAATCTATAAGACAATTTACAGGCCAAAATGTAAGTAATCAAGCCCTTGAGCTTATTCTAAAAACAACTCAAAGATGCCCTACTTCTATAAATGGTCAACAAATATCACTTGTATACACAAAAGATAAAGAAAAAATAAAACAAATAGCAAAAATTTGTGGTGGACAAATGCAAGTTGAAACAGCAGATGTTTTTATTACAATAGTAGTAGATTTTAATAGAACAAGTTTTGCAGTTGAACAAGCAGGGGAAATACAACAAATTGATAAATCAGCAGAAGGTGTTTTAGTAGGTGCTGTTGATGCAGGCATTATGTTAAATGCAATTCAAATATCAGCAGAATCATTAGGATATGGAACTACTGCTATTGGTGCTGTTAGAAACGATCCTGAAGCTATGATTGAGTTATTAAATCTTCCTACTAAAACTTTTCCAATAGTAGGAACAACAATTGGTTTTGCTACAAAAGAAGCAAAAGAAGCTCCTTTAAAACCAAGAGTTCCACTAGAAAGTTTTGCTTTTAAAGATACTTATAATGATAAAAAAGTTAAAGATGGTGTTTTAAAATATGAACAAGATATGAAAAAATATAGAGAAGAAAATAATATGGATTATCTTCAATCTTATTGTACACAAACAGCAACTTATTATAAAAATATTTATTTTAGAAAAATAACCCAAAACTACGAAAACCAAGGTTTTGCATTTAAAGATTAAGAGAGTTTTTATTCTCTTTATAACTCAATATTTTCCTGTGTAATTATCCTCATACTAGGAAATTCTAGAGCACAAAGCCTAGGATTTTTAATCCTTGGCTTTCTTTTATAGCAGCCTAAATCTATTCCACAACTATATTCATTTATTATTGGTTCTTCAAATATTGTATGTCCATAAACATTGAATATTTTTTTGTTATCAAAGTTTTTATATCTACTCCAAAGTAATTGGATTTTAAAAAGATCTTTTTCTTTTTTATTTTCTCTGCGTCTTAAATGCCATTTTCTACCAACACAAGAATGAGAAACTACTAAATATCTTTCATCATTTGTTTTATAGTTTTTGTATTCTCTATATAAGGGTAGTTTTTTTAAGAACTCTATTTGCTTATAAAACTCATCTTTTGAAGTATATGAATTTACTGTTTGTTCTCCTCCTGTTTTAAAAAGCCATCTAGATAAAGATGGATTTTCTCTATCATTCTCTAGCATATGAAAGTGTTCTATAAACACTTGTTCATGATTTCCTAAGACACAATCATAATTATTATCCATTATAAGCTTAACTACATCACAAGAGTTATTTCCTCTATCAACTAAATCACCCACGAAACATATCTTCGATTTTTCTTTATTTGGTAGTTTATCAATTAAAGCTAATAAGCTTTTATAACAACCATGAACATCACTTATAATATAAATATTTTCATGCATTTTATTTCTTTTTTTTTGGAATCTTAATAGTAAATTTAGAGCCTATATATTTTTTATTTTGATATTCGTATTCTTCATTATCTTGAATTATTAAGCCACCTAAATTTTTGATTATATTTAAACTCATATATAAGCCAACTCCAGTACCCTTAGTTTTAGTCGTAAATCTTGCATCAAATATTTTATCTGCAATATCATCAGCAATTCCACCTGCATTATCTTTTATAGAAATTATAATAGACTCTTCTTCTTCATAAATATCTATAAATATATATTTAGAATTCTCACTCTTAGTTTCAAGTACTTCTATAGAATTATTAACTATATTCATTAAAACTTGTACTAACTCATTTTCTATACTTGTAACTTTTATATTTTGAATACTTTGAATTATTTCAACATCTACATTTTGTAATCTTGCTTTTAAAATTACTAATAATTTATTTATACTATTTTGTATATAAAATTCTTTTTCTTCTTTATCATTTTTAAAGAAATTTCTAAAATCTTCAATTGTTTGAGATAAATATTGTGAAGATTGATTTATTGTATCAAGAGAAGCAATAAGTTCTTTATCATCTAACATATTCATCTCTTTTTGCATTTTAGTTCCAGTTGCAGACATTGAGATAATACTAAGTGGTTGTCTCCATTGATGTGCAATATTATCAATCATCTCACCCATTGCAGCTAGTCTTGATTGATACAATAACAATTGTTCTTTATCTCGAATATCACTTACATCAATTATAACACCAATTTTTTGTTTTACTTTATTGTCTTCACTATAAGAAAAAGCTCTTTCATAACCATGAAGTGTTAGCCATTTACCATCTTTAGTCTTCATTCTATATTCTATTTCATAAGTATCTTCTTTTTTAGCATTTCTGATTTTTTTATTATGTTCAAAAAGTTTTTTACTATCTGCAGAATGGATAAGATCATGGAAATAATGTTTTTCAAGTTCATTTAATTCTTCTAATGTATATCCAAGTAAATTTGAAACATTTTTATTTATATAAATATTTTTTTTCTTTTCAAAATCGTAAACATACATTAATGCAGGTGTAGTATCACTAACAGCTTTAATAAAAGCTTCTTGTTCTAAGTGCTTTGAAATATCTATTATTGAAGTAATATAATATTTTTTATTTTTAGAAAATGCAATTTTAGCAACCATAAATACATCAAAAACTGTTCCATCTTTCTTTTTAGCTTTAAACGCAGAATGATATGAACCTTTATCTTCAATTGTTTGAATAATCTTATCAGGTAAAGTAGAATCAACACAAAATAGATTAGGAGAAGTACCTATAATCTGACTTTCACTATCATATCCCCACATCTTTATATAAGCATCATTTACATATGTAAACAGTTTATTTTCATCTACAACAGAAGTTGCTGATAAAGATTGTTCATGTAATGATAACTGCAGTTCTAATTCTTCTTTATGATGTATTTCTTTTGTAATATCACGTACAATAACCATTATATTTTTATTATCAGATAATAATGCCATTCTTGCTTCATAATGTCTAACTTTATTTTCTAATTCAATTTTATAATTAAAAATTAATAGCTTTTTCTCTTTTAATAAAAATTCAATTTTATTATGAAAAAGTTCTCCTAAATTATTAGGCAAAACTTCTTGCATTTGTTTATTTAAAAAGACTTCTTTAGGTACATATAGATTAGAATCTTTTTGGGCCCTATAATCAATAATTGTACCATCCTTTTTTGTAATAAATAAAATATCAGGAAGTACTTGAAAAATTGAACTAATCAATTTATCAGTATCCTTGTATTCAGTTTTTTCATCATATTTTAATTTTGTATTTAAATCAAAACTTCGCTCATGTATTTTTAAAAGTATATAGAGTAAGACTACTGTGATAAATATAAAGCTCCAATTTTTATATGATTGATACGTTTCAATATTTATAGTTTCTTTAGTAAAATAAGCTAATAAACTATCAGAAAAAAGAAGCCATAAGATACTAAATAAAATATAGTAAATAAGCATTGAAGATATAGAAAACTTATCATATTTTAGCTTCATTATATAAATCCTGTTTTTTATATAATACAATAAACTAGCGTATAAAGCTAGTAACACAATTTAACACGACTATTATAAATAGATTTTGAAACTGTCAAAATAGAAGATATTGTAAGAACAATCATAAAAAATAAACTAAAATGTATATATTCTACATAATAAAATTACTTCTGCATTTATCAAATTCATAGCAATAATTTAGTAATATATCTAAAATTTATAAAGAACAAAAAGTTTAAAAGGATTATTAATTTTGAAAAAGAATAATAATATTAAAAAGATATCAAATTACGCAATGGTTGGTGGATTAGGAGCTATTTTAGTAGCTGGACTAGTTGGCTGTGAAGACAAATCTAATAACCAACAAAATTTTCAACAAAGCGAAGCCTTTGGAAATGCAAGTCAAAGACAAGCTGCTTTTGTAATTATTGAAGAATCAAAAGATGGTAAATATGCTATTGTTGATGAATTTCCATCATCTAAAACTACAATTGTTTTAAGAAAACCAGATGGAACAGAAAGAATTCTTACAAAATCAGAAATTGATGCTCTAGTAAAAGAAGAAGCAGCAAAAATTGATAATGGAACTTCAGGATTAACAAATCCAAATTCAGAAGAAGCTAGTGCGGGAATGGGTCTAGGTGGTGTTTTAATGTCATCAATCGCAGGAGCAATGTTAGGTTCATATATTGGAAATAAACTGTTTGGTAACCAAAACTATCAAAACCAAAGAAAAGCTCAATATAAATCTCCATCAACATATTCTAAATCACAAAGTTCATTTTCTAAAGCAAATAGCTCAGCTTCTAAATCTTCATCTTCTTCTAAAAAAAGTGGATTCTTTGGAAATAAAAGTTCTTCAAGCACGAAATCTAGATCTTCGTTCTTTGGTGGTTAAAAAATGAATTTATTAAAATTAGAACCATTAACAGATGAATACTTAGAATCAATAGGTTTTAAATGGCATACAGACGAAGATAATACATCATATATAGCAAATGAAGTTGTTGAAGTTAGCGAAGATGAAGCAAATGCTTTTTATGAAGCGACAAACGAACTTTATGATATGTTTTGTGAAGCAGGAGAATATGTAATTGAAAATGACTTGTTTCATGAAATAAATATCCCTTTTAACTTAGTTGAAACTATCAAAGAATCATGGGAAAATGATGTACATTGGCACTTATACTCAAGATTTGATTTAGCTGGAGGACTTGATGGAAAGCCTATTAAGCTTATTGAACTAAATTCTGATACGCCAACTTCACTTTTTGAAACTGCAATTATTCAATGGGCTTTATTAAAAGCAAATGGATTAGATGAAGCTAGTCAATTTAACAATCTTTATGATGCATTAAAAGATAACTTTAAAAGAATTATTACTTTAGATTCAGATATTGAGAAATTTGAAGAGTATTATAAAGACTTAGGTTGGAAAATACTATTTTCATCAATTTCTTCTTCAGATGAAGATGAAAATACAACTAAACTTTTACAGCATATTGCTACAGAAGCTGGGTTTAATACAGACTTTGAACATATTGATAAAGTTGAGTTTAATGATGAAGGAATTTTCAAAGATGAAGAGAGCTTTGAATTCTGGTTTAAACTTATTCCTTGGGAAGATATTGCTATTGATGAAAGTGAATTAGCTCTTATTTTAGAAGAAATTATTAAAAATAAAAAAGCAATTATTTTTAATCCTGCTTATACTTTAATGTTCCAATCTAAAGGTTTTATGAAAATACTTTGGGATTTATATCCAAACCACCCTCTTTTACTTGAAACTTCTTTTGAACCATTAGAAGGGAAAAAACAAGTTGAAAAAAGATGTTTTGGGAGAGAAGGCGCAAATACTAAAATCATAAATGAAGATGGAAGTATTGATGTTGAAACAAGTGGTGAATATGAAGGGCATAAAGCAATTTATCAAGAGTATGTAGAGCTAAATACAGACTCAAATGGTGTAACTTACCAAGCGGGTGTATTTTATGCATATGAAGCTTGTGCTTTAGGATTTAGACGTGGTGAAAAGATTTTAAATAACACTTCTAAGTTTGTAGGTCATATTGTTAAATAACTAAGGTAGTCCTTAGTTATTTACTCTTAATTAAAAGTAAATTTTTATTTACTTTATTTCTAAAATTCTATAAAAATTCCTAAAAATCTATTTAAAACTAACTTATTTAAGTAAATATTTTTTTACTATTATTCCAAATGTCATACTAAGGTCATATTGCAAAGACATAATTTCACATAATTTATAAAACAGGAGTATGTCATGTTAAAGACATTGTTAATGCTTTTAGGTCTT
>MDTG01040315.1_pt1 | contig 21841 bp, 16 predicted proteins | sample 811421 | NCBI WGS metagenome assembly MDTG01 (sample SAMN05326645, study PRJNA326480) | marine metagenome | isolation source: seawater | place: Pacific Ocean: South East | collected 2011 | reverse complement strand
TTCTTTGTAAGCATTTCTTTGTTCTTTAGAAGCGACGCGCCAATAACGCCCTGCTGTAAAGCGCGTAATGCCGTCAACATCAAAATAGGTTTCCATAATCAGCGCGATTAGTTGCCGGTATTTTTCAGATGTAAGGCTACTTCGCATGGTATCTATTTGACGCAATTCGCCAATAAGTTTGCCAATTTGGTTTTCCGCTGCAGCCAGACGGTCAGCTGCTGCGTTTTGCGGCCAACCGGTCGTCATTAATAACGCTGCGGCTAGACCTAAAAAGCCCCGTCTTGCTTGCATCATTAAATTGGTTCTCATCTTGGCAACACCTTCTACTCAAAAAAACTACCAAAATCAGAACTCGTGTCATCAATAGGTAGATTGTTGCGTAATAACCCATCGCGCTGTTGATAATATGCAGAGCGTGCCCGTGCATAGGGATCAAGGCTATTATATTTCACATCATTGATGGCGTCAAAATAAGTCGCACGGACAGAGGTTGCGGAAATAGGGATCAAGGCATTGCTTACCCCTGCTGGAACACCTTCTGTAAGTTGACCATAAGGATTTAGGATAAAATCAACACCCCATCCAGCGAGTGCCCGCCCAGTCTGACCGCCCAGCAACGGCGCGACAACATATGGGCCTTCGCCTACCCCCGCACTAGCCAAAGTCTGTCCAAAATCTTCCCGCTCGGGACTTTCTTCGCCTTCCAGTAAATCAACAAATCCAAAGGTCAAGCTATTTATCGCAAAATTAAGGGTCGCAATTGCAGCATTTTCAGGCTTGCCTTGCAATGCAGAGTTTACGGCCGTTTTTGGCATGCTACCCCAGTCCACATGGTTGCGGAGGCCCATCTGCACAGCATTTGGAGATGCGCGTAAGGCTTTTGCTGCCGGCTCCAGTGCATAATCATCTATGGCCAGATTAAATGCAAAGACAAAGCGGTTTGCACTTTCATAAGGATCTGATCGCTCGGCTGTATCGCCATTATCTGATGATATTGCACATCCAGCCATAAATAGCGCCATGCCGGCAAGCAACGCTGTTTTAATACCATGGTCTGGTTTCATTATCATACACCTCGATGATAATTATTGGAAAACTCTGGCGTCAAAATAAACGTCGGCGATGATAGATGCAAGCATAAGCTAGAAATAAGCGATGGTATGGGGACCCCTAACTTCTGTTTATCTATTGGTTAGCGTGGAATAGCCAAGTTACCTATGTTACAAAAGAACCTCTGCAATAGGCTTTTAATATCTTTGTTTTGCTCCTATATCAGATAACATCAGTAATTTGATTCTTGTGAGGCGGTTTTGTCCGATCCAGTTGACCAATTTCCAAACCCGCCAGTGTCCTCTGAGACAGTAAATAATGCCGTATCTGCACCTCAAATGCCTGATCGGCCCTGGTTGCACGGACTAAACGCGCCGCAGCTTGAGGCTGTTACCAGTCTAGATGGGCCGTTACTGGTGCTTTCAGGAGCTGGAACAGGCAAAACCCGGGTGCTGACCGCAAGGCTGGCCCATCTGGTGGCGACCCGCAAAGCCATGCCTTGGAATATTTTGGCCGTTACATTTACAAATAAGGCTGCTCGCGAGATGAAGGCGCGTATCCTGCAACTGGTTGGCCCGATGGCAGAACAGGTAATGCTTGGCACCTTTCATTCGATTGCAGCGCGAATGTTGCGCCGGCATGCGGAATTGGTCGGGCTGAAATCTGATTTCACCATTCTTGACACAGACGATCAAAATCGCTTGCTAAAACAACTGCTAGAAGCAGAGCAAATAGACCTCAAACGGTGGCCGCCGCGAATGCTCGCCGGAATTATTAGCAGGTTTAAGGATAGAGGCCTCGTTCCATCTCGTGTTTCCCATGCGGAGGGAAGCGATTTTGCCAATGGCCGTGCCGCCGAGCTTTATGGGATGTATCAAGCGCGTTTGAAAAACTTAAATGCAGTTGATTTCGGTGATTTATTATTGCACATGCTGACTATTTTTCAAGAGCATGAGGATGTGCTGCGCAATTATCAGTCACGCTTGACCTATATTATGGTTGATGAATATCAAGACACGAATGTGGCGCAATATTTGTGGCTACGTATACTAGCGGCTGGACATCTTAATTTGTGCTGTGTTGGTGATGATGACCAATCCATTTATGGATGGCGCGGGGCAGAGGTTGGCAATATTCTCCGTTTTGAAAGTGATTATCAGGGGGCAAAAACGGTTCGACTCGAAGAAAATTATCGCTCCACTGGTCATATATTATCAGCTGCTTCAGCTGTTATCGCCTATAATGAAAAGCGTTTGGGGAAAACCTTATACACCTCGGACGTAGAAGGTGACCTTATTAAGGTGTCTGGCTATTGGGATGGCCAGGAAGAAGCGCGCACCTTATCTTCTATTATTGAAGGGATGATGCGAGATGGGGATGACCTGAAACAAATTTCTGTGTTGGTTCGTGCCGGCTTCCAGACACGCGAGATTGAAGAACGGTTTATCGCGATAGGCCTTCCTTACCGCGTAGTTGGCGCCCGTTTCTATGAACGTGCTGAAATCAGGGATGCTATGGCTTATTTGCGCCTGATTAACCAGCCAGCAGATGATCTAGCTTTCGAGCGCATTATTAATACCCCAAAACGGGGACTTGGCACGGCCAGTTTGCAGCAGATCTATCATCTTGCACGCTCCTCGCAGACACCACTTCTAGCGGCTGCTGGCAAGCTTGCAGATAGTGATGAGCTACGCCCACAAGCCCGCCGCGCTTTGGCTGACTTTTGCCAGCAAATAGCCGGCTGGTATCAGAAAAAGGATAGTGTGCTGCCTTCTGAATTCGCCCAGATGGTGCTGGAGGAAGCTGGTTACACAGGTATGTGGCAGGCAGATAAATCGCCAGATTCTCCGGGCAGGCTGGAAAATCTGAAAGAATTAGTTGTTGCGATGGAAAGTTTTGATACGCTTGGCGGCTTTTTAGAGCATATATCGTTAGTGATGGATAATGAGACCAGCTCAGATGAGGGCGAGGTATCCTTAATGACCTTGCATGCAGCTAAGGGGCTAGAGTTTGACACCGTATTTCTGCCCGGTTGGGAAGAAGGTGTATTTCCAAGCCAGCGATCTTTGGATGAAAATGGCGGGGCAGGGCTCGAGGAAGAGCGCCGCCTAGCTTATGTGGGCATCACCAGAGCGCGAAAGAAAGTATACATCAGCTTCACCGCCAATCGCCGCATACATGGCTTGTGGCAATCTTCTATCCCGTCGCGCTTTATAGCCGAATTACCTGCTCAGCATATCGAAGAGGATATGGCGCAAGGGCTTGGGCTAGGCAGGGCTGAGCCGGTTATGTTGGGGGATGTTGGTGGACGCGTTGGCAAGCCTGGTTATGGCCCTGCATGGGGGCGGATGGCGCGTAATCAGTTGGCAAGCACTACTGCCCCGCAACGTGACCGTGATGGCTGGCTTCCAGATAAGGGGCGGCATAATTTTGATAAAGGCATGCGTGTCTTTCATCAGAAATTTGGCATGGGAACGATTGAGCTCGTGGATGCAGATAAGCTAGAAATTGCATTTGATAGTGCAGGCTTAAAAAAAGTTGTTGCCAGTTTTGTTAGTCTGCCTGATGAGATGGAATGATAGGACAATTTTGATGGCCGTAAGCATAGAAAACGATAAATCATCAAACGAAACGGGTGGTCATTGGGTGCTTACCATTACCAGTTCTGAGAATCTGGTAGCGATGGAAACAGCCATTGACGCGCTGTGCGCCCCGGATGCGTTGTCATTTGAGGCAGAGTATAGCCAACCTAAAAAATTGCAAGTCTGGTTCCAAAACGCGCCAGATGAAACAATTATTCACCAGATTGCCGCCCGCGCATTGGATGCACCTCAAGAGGCAAATATCGATGTTGAATTTGTTCCAACATACGATTATCTCTCAGAAAATCGGGAAAGCTTTCCGCCTTTAAAAATTGGCCGATTTTGGATTTATGGTAGCCATATCACGCAATCGCCGCCTAAAGCCTTACACCCGATTTTAATTGATGCGGCACAGGCCTTCGGTTCTGGCACGCATCCAACAACCCATGGGTGTCTGCTCGCGCTTGGCGATATAAAACAGCATAAAAGACGCCCTCAAAATATTCTGGATATGGGATGTGGTAGCGCGATTTTGGCAATTGCGGCTAGTCTTTTATTTCAAAATGCGCGGGTGATGGCAGCTGATAATGATGTGATATCCGTTCGCACTGCGGCGAAAAACAGGCAGCTTAATAAAGTGTCGCAGCGGCAGATGAAGGCAGTTTATTCTGCGGGTTTTTCTAATCGCATGCTTTCACGAAATGGGCGTTATGACGTTATTCTGGCCAATATTCTTGCCCGTCCATTACGTCAGATGGCGCAAGATTTAACTGGCCATCTCAGCCCGCACGGCCAGCTTATTTTATCGGGGCTATTAACGTCACAGGTTAATTGGGTCATGCAAGCCTATCTGTCCTGTAGCATGCGTCTGAAAAAGCATATTATTATTGGCGAATGGTCCTGTTTGGTGCTTGGGCATCGCCGGATTAACCCTGCACAGAAAGACCGTGATAAATATCAGTGGGGGGCAGGGATATGACGGCTATTGACCATGCATCCAGGCTTGGGCAGTTTCGCCAAATCTTGGCTGCGCAATCGCTGGATGGTTTCTATCTGACCAGAGCAGATAGGTTTCAGGGCGAAGAGGTTCGCGCAGGGGATGAATATCTTGCCTATCTTACTGGCTTTACGGGTTCTGCGGGTGTTGGCCTAATCCTGAAGGAGGAAGCGGCGCTTTTTACCGATGGACGCTATGCTTTGCAAATTGACCAGCAAACCGATAACGGCCTTTATCAAACTTATGATAGCGCAGAAAAAAATCTAAATCAGTGGATGTCAGAAAAGTCGGCTTCAGGGAAATTAGCGATTGGTTATGATAGCTGGGCGGTGACGGTTAACCGTCTGGATAGCTTACCAAAAAAATATGGTACAGCAGAAATAGACTGGATAGCTTGCTCGCAAAACCCGCAAAATCAGATTTGGCTAAATAGACCAGCCTATATTGAGGCTGAAACCTTTATTCTAGATAAAGCTATTGCTGGCAAAACAGCCCGCAAAAAATTAGCAGAGGCAAGCGAGGAGTTGCGTGCCACATCGTGCCAGCTATGCCTGATAACAGCGCCTGATTGCGTGAACTGGCTTGCTAATATTCGCGGGCGTGATCTACGAAACACTCCCTTACATTTATGTTTTGCCCTCTTGCAGGATAATGGCGAGCTTATCTTCATTGGCTCTCATCAGGCACAAGAGGCTGGATATAAGACCTTGGATTGGGATGAATTGCCAGATTTTCTTACTCGCTTTAAAGGGACAAAAATTGCTTGTGATCCAGCTAGTTTGCCAGCCGCGATGCGGGATATGCTAACAGAAGCAGAGCTTAAAATGATGCTGCGACCAGAGCCATTGCTTGCCCAAAAAGCGATTAAGAATGAAACGGAAATCGCTGGATTTAGGGAAGCACATTTGCGAGATGGTTTAGCTTTATGTCAGTTCTGGCACTGGCTGGAAGAAGAGGCGCCCGCAAAAGGAATAGGTGAGGCCGATATAGCCGAAAAGCTAACCAAATTGCGGAGGGCTAATGCAGGCTATATATGTGATAGCTTTGATACCATCGCCGGGTTTCGCGGAAATGGGGCTATCGTGCATTATCGCGCGATAAAGGGGGCAGATAAGAAGCTTGATGGCGATGGGGTTTTGCTGGTTGATTCTGGTGCGCATTACCAGATGGGGACAACTGATATCACCCGTACTTTTTACTACGGGCTTGAGGGCAAAAACCCACCAGAAGAGGTAGTAAGAAATGCCAGTTACGTTTTAGCCGCGCACATCGAACTGGCGCGTGCTGGTTTTCCAAAAGGGAGTACAGGGGCACAGTTAGATGGCATTTGCCGCGCACCACTTTGGGCAAACGGGCTAGAGTTTGGACATGGCACGGGGCATGGTGTTGGCCATATATTGTCGGTGCATGAAGGCCCTGTTTCTATCTCTAAACGTTGCCAGCTTCCAGTAGAAGCAGGTATGGTACTCTCGAACGAGCCGGGATTTTATCGCAGAAATAAGTATGGCATTCGCCATGAAAATCTGATGCTAGCGATAGAGCAATCAGATGGTTTTTTAGCGTTTGAGACGCTGACCTGTTTTCCGTTTGATAAAAAGCTCATTGCGCCATCACTTTTAACTGCGGAGCAAACAGCATGGCTGAATGCTTATCATGGCTGGGTATATAGGCATCTAAGCCCGCATTTAAGCCCGAAACTAACAGGCTGGCTTAGTGGCAAATGCACCGCTATTTAGAGCTTCAGGAGTTTGATATTGCCGCGTGCGAGATGAGAGAACGCCATTCTTCTTCGCTTAATATATCAACCTCGAGGGCTTCTGCTTTTTTTAATTTTGAGCCCGCACCGGGGCCAGCAACCAGAATATCTGTTTTTGCCGAGACAGTCCCGGATACTTTTGCGCCCATTTTTTCAGCTTGTGCTTTTGCCTCGCTTCGAGACAACTGCTCCAGCGTGCCGGTAAAGACAATGGTTTTACCACTCACTGGGCTGTCTTGCGCAGGGGCTTTAGGGGGGATAGGTTTGGTCTGAGACAGCAAGTCACTTATCATAGATGCTGTTTGCGGCTCATCAAAAAAGCGGACAAGGTCATCGGTAACAGACGCGCCTATCTGGTCAATGGCAATAAGTTCTTGATAATCTGGATGAGTATTATCACGGGCATTTATACAGGCTTTCATTAATGCATCCAGACTCTGATATCGCGTGGCCAACAATTTCGCCGTCGCTTGTCCTATTTGCCGAATGCCAAGCCCAAAAATCAGCTTTTCTAGCCCTATTTCGCGCACCGCATTAATGGCGGTTATCAGATTAGCCGCAGATTTCTCTCCCATTCGCTCAAGGCTTTTAATTTCATCGTGGTATTCAGGCAGACGAAAGATATCTGCAGGGGTTTTAATCCAACCCTTATCATAGAACAAATCTATCAGCTGGCTACCTAAACCATCGATATCCATCGCATCACGCGAAACAAAATGTTTCATGCGCTCGCGTCTTTGGGCTTCACACTCAAACCCACCCGTACATCTGCGCACCGCTTCGCCTTCTGGCCGGATGGCATCATGACTACAAACCGGACATTTATCCGGAAAAATATATATCCTGCTATCCTCTGGCCTCTTTTCGGTGCGCACACGTACAATTTGCGGAATAACATCACCCGCACGTTGCAAAACGACACGGTCGCCAATGCGGATATCTTTACGTCTAATTTCATCCTCATTATGTAGGGTAGCGTTCGATACGGTAACGCCGCCAACCAGAACGGGTTCGAGACGAGCGACAGGGGTTAGCGCCCCTGTGCGACCAACTTGAATCTCAATATCGCGTAAGATTGTTTCCGCCTGTTCAGCTGCAAATTTATGGGCAATCGCCCAGCGTGGTGCGCGGCTTACTTGGCCTAGGCGTTCCTGCCAGTCATGGCGATTAACTTTGTAAACTACCCCGTCAATATCATAGTTAAGGCTCGGACGCTCATTTGCAATTTTCTGATAATGCGAGATAAGTTCTGCCTCGTTTTGGCAAAGTTTAGTGAGGGGGTTAATTTCAAAACCAGCTTTGCTCAAGGTTTCTAAAAAGCCTTTATGGGTATCACTAACAGCCTTAGAAAGGGCGCCGGGCGCATAGGCAAAAAAGCGTAAATTACGGCTTGCGGTAATGCGGACATCTTTTTGACGTAGAGCGCCGGCGGCTGCATTTCGTGGGTTGGAAAATATCTTTCCGCCTTGTTTTTCTTGCTTGGTATTGAGTGCATTAAAATCAGAGCGTTGCATGTAAACCTCGCCGCGCACCTCAAAAACCTGCGGTATATCTGCGGATAATATGGATGGGATTCCTAATATGGTACGGACATTCGCTGTGACATCCTCGCCGATCATCCCATCACCTCTGGTTGCGGCATGGACAAGTTCCCCGTCTTCATAACGCAAGGATAAAGACAGTCCATCAATTTTTGGCTCTGCTGTCATTTCTATTGCTTGTGCTTTTTCTAGGGCTAAGAAGCGTCGTATACGTGCTGTGAAATCAAACAAATCTGAGCTGTCAAAGGCATTTCCAAGCGAAAGCATTGGAACCGAATGGGTAATTTTTGCAAATTGGCTCGCCGCGGCAACTCCTACTCGCCGCGACGGGCTATCGCGCCGAATAAGGGTTGGAAAAGCCGCCTCTATTTCCGTGTTCAGCCGGACAAGCGCGTCATATTCCGCATCGGTAATCTCTGGCTCCATACGCTCATCAGCTGAATGGTACCGGTTATCATGATAGACAATAATATGTGCAAGCTGTTCTAGCAAAGCCGCTGCTTCATCGTATGCTAACGATGCTAGCGGGATATCTGGGCGTAGCTCCTCTGCAGAAATGCTCATATGTTAGGCTCCAGCAGTTTCATAGCCGCTGCCCGTGCTTCAGCAGTAATTTCATCGCCTGAAAGCATGCGCGCAATCTCTTCGATACGGGCGTCATCATCAAGAACATAGGTATCACTAATAACGCTGTCATCACTAGCATGTTTGACGATTTTTAGATGTTGATTACCTTTGCCAGCCACTTGCGGGGAATGGGTAATAACAAGTGCTTGTGTCTGCTCGCCTAGACGGGCAAGCCTGGTGCCAACAGCGGCAGAGACCGCGCCTCCAACACCCGAGTCAACTTCATCAAAAATTAGCGTTTTAGGACTTTCATTTTGGGCTAGTACTACCTTCAGCGCTAACAAGAAACGGGCAAGCTCCCCTCCAGAGGCTATCTTATCGATTGCGCCCATTTCCATGCCCGGATTAGTGCTGGCAACAAATCGTACACTGTCCCAGCCTAATGCTCCCCATCGGTCTTGTTCATTTTGCGATATATTAGTCTTAAACTGGGCAGCTTCAAGCTTGAGTGGCGGTAATTCCGCCATTATTTGACGGTCAATTTCATGCGCTAGTTGCTGGCGTTTCTCCGATAGCTCAGTGGCAAAAGCCTTATAATCTTGACGTGCTTTTTCTGCGGCTGCGGCAAGGCTGGCGAGCTGGCCTGACTGGTCATCAATGGCAGCTAGCTGGCTTGTCAGCTTTTCGTGTAACGCAGGCAACTCAGATGTTTCTAACCGATGTTTGCGCGCAACCGTGCGTAGGTTATGCAAGCGGTCCTCAATAAAGGTAAGGCGCTGTGGGTCTCCATCTAATTGCTCGCCAGCTTGAGTAATTTGCGCTTCCGCTTCATTTAATTCAGCAATGGCCCGCTCCAATGCAGAAATCCCCTCTTCGAGCATGCTGCCTGCAACTTCGCTTTGGCGTTCTAATAGCGCTTGCGCACGTCCAGAAGCAGATATGACGCCGGCCTCACTTGCAAGGGTATTATGCGCCTGTTGAAGGGCTTCTGCGATACGCGCGGCATGCGCATGGCGGGGGCGCTCCCCCGCTAATTTTTCTTCTTCATCCGGCTCTGGTGCTAGAGTGTCCAATTCTTCAACAGCATTGCGCAACCACTCTTCTTCCTCGCGGGCTTTTGCTTGAGCATCTTGGCACGCCTTTAGAGAGTTTTCTCCCTGTTGGTAGGCTTGCCAGCTATTTTTTACGTGGCTCAACAAGGCCGGGTCTATACCTGCTCGGTCTAGCAGTTTTAGATGCGTGCTAGCATCCAGTAGGCCGCGTCCTTCAAATTGACCTTGGATTTCTACTAGTAAGTCGCCAAATTGTCGTAGCAAATTTACCGATACAGGCTGGTCATTAATATGGGCGAGCGATTTGCCATCACCGCGTAATTGTCGGCGTAAAATGACTTGTGATTCAGGCTCGATTCCAGCCTCCTCATGCAGTTGCCAAATCGGGTGATTAGGCGCAAGGTCAAAGGTAGCGGTTACGCTGGCACGGTCTGATCCCTCGCGAATTAGGGCAAAATCAGCTCGGCTACCCAGGGCAAGCCCGAGCGCGTCAAGTAAAATGGACTTGCCAGCACCGGTCTCTCCTGTCAGCACGCTAAGCCCATTTGAAAATTCAAGGTCTAACGTTTCAATAAGAACGATATTTCGGATGCTTAAGTGAACAAGCATGGCAGCGCGTATTAAAATAGGGATAGGGCACGGTCTGCAACGGTTGCTAAAACCCCTTGCGGACCAGAACGTGACGGATTTTCCACTAACTCTGTCAGTCTTTCTGTCCAGATAGAGTCAGGGTAATTATAGATAGCAACCTGCAGAACGCGTTCAGCTTCATTATCTAGACCAAGCGAAAGATAAGCCTCTCCCATACGATATAGCGCTTCAGAAACCTGATTAGTGCGGTCATAATCCCGCACAACAATAGCAAACCTTCTTAACGCAGCGGAATAATGTTCCTTATTTAGATAAAACCGGCCTACTGCCATTTCCTTGCCTGCAAGGTGCGAGCTGGCCAGGTCAGCCTTTAACTGGGCATCTCGTGCGTAAACACCATTTGGATATCGGCGAAACACATCTTCAAATGCGTTGAGCGCTTTATAGGTCATATCAGCATCTCTTTCGACATCCACTATTTGTTCGTAATAGCACAATCCCTTTAAATAATAGGCATATTCGGTTAACTGGTCAGCAGGATATAGCTGAATGAAACGTTCAAGACTCGCTATTGCTTGCGTATATTGATTGGACTCATAAAATGACCAAGCCGCCATAATCTGAGCACGGACTGCCCAAATAGAATAGGGATGCTGGCGCTCTACCTCTTCAAATTTTGGTGCAGCAATATCCACATCACCCTTAAATACACTATTCAGCGCTTCATTATATAGCTGGTCAACGGAAGCCTCTTTTTGGGCATTTAAGTCCTCGCTAGTATTACTGGTACAAGCAGAAACCATCGCCACAAGCCAAGCAACCAAACTCAAATGTATGATGCGCGCTGGCAGGCTTTTATATGATGAAGAAACTAAAAGGCTTGTCTTTGGCATCAGTACACCATATCTGTCTGTCAAAAAGATGGACCACAAAAGGCGCATACAAAAAAAGCAACCTTACTTATATTCAAATTCTTGAATTCCACAATAGCGGGTCGTGATGCAACTGGAAAGAGGAAGATTACCTTAGAAGAGCAGCTGTTCTATTATCAAAGTAGGGGTTTATGCCTAACTATGAACCGCAACAGCTTTCTCAGGGTAAGCCCATTGGCCGCGGTCAGGCGCATCCTCATGACTTTGTATGTGGAAGGCATCGGGTGTATTCATCAAGGTTTTGAGTAAATTAGTGCTAAGTGCATGACCAGGTTTGCTTGCGGACAGTCGTGCCTTAATAGCCATCCCTAGTAAAAATAAATCACCTAGACAGTCTAGGGTTTTATGTCGGACGAATTCGTCTGTTGTGCGCAAGCCACCATCGTTCAACACGGTACCATTATGAACCACCAGCGCATTATCTAAAGAACCGCCGCGTGCAAGCCCGGAATTGCGCATGGCCTCTACGTCTCTGAGCATGCAAAAGGTGCGCGCATCTGCTAGCTCATCAATAAAGGCTTGGCTTGTGTTTGAGTAAGACATTGATTGATGCCCGATAAGCTGGTCGTCAAACTGGATGCTAACATCTATTTCAAGACTGTCAGCAGGAGATAATTTAGCAATAACACCGTCTCCCATATCCACCTCAACTTCTTTGAGAATTGTAATCACTTGACGCAATTTATTTTGGCGGGCAAGGCCAGCTCGCTTTAAGAGATTGAAAATTGGCGAAGCACTGCCGTCTAAAATTGGCATTTCTGGACCATCTATCTCGATGCGAAGATTATCAACACCTATTCCGTGAAAAGCTGCCATGAAATGCTCGATCGTGTTGACACCGACACCGTCCTTATTCTCGATACGGGTGCATAAATCATGCGGAACAGCAAATTGGATAGTGCCCGGTATGATGCTATCACGGTCAGACACGTCGCTACGCTCAAACACAATGCCATGGTCAGCAGGGGCAGGATGCAAGATAACTTCGATAAATCTGCCGGAATGCACACCAATCCCACCAATCTCAATTGGTTGGGCAAGTGTATATTGCCAGTCATTAATCAGATTATTATCGCTGTTAGTCGTATCTTCGTGTTCGTGCGTAATTTTTGCGGTCATGTCGTGTGATGTATAAGCATTCATATTCGATCATCCAAAAAATTATCTACTTACCTTAAATGCATGAGAGGTAAACACAAATCACATTTAGTTACTAATTGTTGTAATTCCAAAAAATTGCGGTTTAGCGAGAAAAAGCCCGTCCAATTGAACATAACGGGCTCTTTTATTTTTTTTCTTAATGAGCTTAGCTAGTTAGCTTGGCGTCTCAAGAACGCTGGAATATCCAGGTCATCATCCTCTGTGTTATCCTCTTTGGTGACCGGGTCTACTGGTAGGCTGGTTTGAACCATATCTGCCTTTGGTAAATCCATTATGGCAGGCTCTTCAACCTTTGGCAGGGTAAAATTGCTTCGGCTTAATTGCGGCTCTTCTTTTGATGGTGGTACCTCTGCCGCAGGTAAATGTGTTTCTGTTTTGCCCGACCATAGACCTGATATCCGATTGATAAGAGACGGACGGGATGTGCCTTTTGGTACCGGGTCTGTTTGCGCCAATTCCTCATCAAGGCCAACATCTCGAGGGGCATCTGGAGTGAAGAGCGGCCGGCGAATAACAGTGGCTTGCTCATGTCTATTGGAAATTACTGATGCGTTTTCTGGTGATTCAGTTAAAGACGATGTTTCCACTGCTGAAGCTGTTGTTTCATCGGGAGTGGTTTCTGTGCTTGTTACTTCAGAGCTATCCAATTTATGGTCAGATGCCTCAGCAGATTTAACAGCATTCTCTAGGTCTAGTTGCTGTTCTGTTTCACGCATCCCTCTTTCCATCTTGGGCATCTCAGCAGTTCCGGCTCTTTCTGTTTCTAATGCTTGCATTTGCGCACTATTTGCAGATGCCTTTTCAGCTTGTGTGGTCTCAACGAGCATTTCTGCTAAAGGGGCGGTGAAAGCATTGACCTGCATTTTTGGCTGGGGTGTCACAGCCGCCTGCGGAGCGGGTGAGGGTGCGGGTAGGGTAGCTGGGTTTGTAGGCATTATCGTTGGCTCATTGATGAAGGGCAATGGACTTGTTTGTTCCATTGATTCAATGCCTGTTGCCACGACCGATACTCGTATCACCCCTTCAAGCTTCTCGTCAAATGCTGACCCAAATATAATGGTTGCATCTTGATCAACTTCGCTGCGGATTCGGTTTGCCGCCTCATCCACCTCAAACAGTGTCATATCCATGCCACCTGTGATGTTGATAAGAACGGCTTTCGCTCCTTTCATTGAGGTATCATCTAAAAGCGGGTTATTAATAGCCGCCTCTGCAGCCTCAATAGCACGCGCTTCGCCTGATGCTTCGCCTGTACCCATCATTGCTTTACCCATTTCAGACATAACAGCTCTGATGTCGGCAAAATCTAGGTTGATAATACCCGGCTTTATCATCAGGTCAGTAACACCGCACACCCCCTGATGCAAAACTGCGTCAGCCATATGGAAGGTGTCTGCAAGTGTGGTCCGCTCATTCGCTAATCGGAACAGATTTTGATTTGGAATAACAATCAGAGTATCCACAAAGCCTTGAATGGCTTGGATACCCTCATCTGCTTGCTCCATCCGGCGCTTGCCCTCAAAATCAAAAGGTTTGGTTACCACGCCGACTGTCAGGATCCCCCGTTCTCTAGCCGCCTTGGCAATAACAGGGGCGGCACCAGTGCCGGTGCCGCCGCCCATACCAGCGGTGATAAAGACCATATTGGAATCTGCTAGCTCAGCGAGCACATCATCAAGGCTCTCTTCTGCCGCTTTGCGGCCAACATCTGGCTTGGAGCCAGCACCAAGACCACCGGTCAAGCTGGTGCCTAGCTGTAATTTTCGGCTCGCCATAGAATGAGCTAGCGACTGGCCGTCTGTGTTGGCAACCAGAAAATCAACACCTTCAAGATTGGCATCGATCATATTGTTGACAGCGTTACAGCCTGCGCCGCCAACACCAACAACGGTTATTCGTGGACGCAATTCCTGCATCGTTTTTGGGACTGTGAGGTTGATAGTCATGATAATCTCCCTTTTTTATTTGGAGGTTGAAATCGCGCTGTCAGCCCGTGCAGCGTGAAGAGAAGCTGGAGGCGTAAAACACATCACAGCAGGTTGGTAAATGTTCGAGTTTAACATATAGGCTCCTTATTCTAAATTATTTAAAATATTGAAAACATTATAAATTCATCTTAAACCAGAGGTGTAATCGTGCCCAAAATCCGTTACCAGAATAGCGGGTTGTTATATCTCCAGCGCGTGTTTCTTCTAGGCGTTGTACAAACATGGCCATTCCGATCGCAGCTGCAAATGAGCCGCCTGAAATTTGGCTGTCACGTGCAAATAGCGTTTGGGGCATCTTTATAGAAACAGGCTTGCCCCAATAAGCAGTAGCAAAATCAGATAAGCCGGTAAGCTGACTTGCCCCGCCGGTTATCGCTAGATTGAAAGCGGCGGCGGGGCGCATGCCACCATCTTTTAGATGTTGGTCGATTAGTTCTAAAATTTCTTCCAGTCGAGTTCGAATAATGTCATTTAAAAAGGCTCTTTCAATTGTTTGACCAGAAGAGAGTGTCAGCATATCGCGCTCATGTAGGCTTTTAGAGAGGACAAAATTATCTCCGTTTGCCGGAAAACTGCTGCCTTGCGCTAAACTAGTAGCCATTTCTGGCAAAACAGAGCCTTCAACTGCCTTCAAACGTTCTGCATCATTAGTTGGTATGGATAGCATTTTTGCAATATCACGGGTGATGTTTTGTCCGCCCATACGAATGCTACCAACATGTAATAATTTATCCTTTAAAAAGATTGCAAACGAAGTTGTTCCGCCCCCAAAATCGATCATCATTGTGCCAAGCTCTCGCTCATCATCAGACAGGCAGGCGAGGCCAGCGGCGGCTGCACTATGATGCAGATAGGCAGATTTTAAGTGATTTTGCTGGGCGGCTTCACACAAATTATTATAGGTTGCTTGCGCAATTATCAGGTCATGATAAGCAAGTTGGAGCCGCTTACCTGTCATGCTTAGTGGATTTTCTATCTGACCAAGCCCATCTATAAGATATTCGCGTGTCTGGCGTTGACAAACGGTAAATCCGGGCCGAACTTGACGTTCATGCTGCTTTTCCGCCAGTTTGCGAATATCCCGCCGATTAATAACCTGATTTCCGATAGGTGTCTCCACAAGCTGTTCCGACAGGCGAGGCTGGCCAGCGGGTGTAACAATATGAAGGGTATCAATGGTCAAGCCGGCATTGCTTTCAGCGGCCTCAACCACCCGCCCCAACGTAGTGCTAAAGCGCGTCATATCGATAATTTCACCCTGCTTTATTCCCTGAGCGGCATGAATAGCTTGACCCAGTAATTTTGGCATACCAGCAGGGCCAATTTCTGCTATCAGACAGGCAAAGCGTGAAGAGCCTAGGTCAATGACCCCAAAGGGAGATTTGCCAGCTTTATAGCGTGAAGCCATCAGGTCTTCCTTCCTTTGCCGCGAATGGGAATATTGGGCTCGACCACAAGCTGACCTGGCACGCGCAAATCAATTGCGGCTAGATCACGTTCGGTAATGGCTGTTTCCTGCTCTAACTTGGCCAGCTGTGACCATGCCACCAACGGATCTTGTTCTGGCAGGCGAATAGTCAGGCCTGAGCGCATATGAATGTCCCAGCGTCGCTCAGAGACATATTGCACCGCCCACACATCAGCGAATAATTCTGGCTCGGAGCGTAAAATATCGAGAATGAAAGAAACACGAAGCGCAGCCCCACTTCCAGAGGCAACAACTAAATGGCTAAAGTCAGATGGGTATGCGCCGGTTATTATCGCCCCGCCAGCATCTATCAGCTGATGGCCATCTGGCGTTTGCAACAAAGCGACAGGTTGTCGTTCAAGCAAATGAATCTCTAGCTTCTCGGGCAGGGTACGGATGATCACTGCATCTTCTACCCACCCAAGGGTTAAAATGTTTTTCCGTAGCTCAATCAGATCAATGGCAAAAATAGAACGGCCTTTCATCTGATTGGCAATCGCAACAATTTCTTGTTTTTTAGTATGATTACGGCCCGTAATTTGTATAGTTCTTGGCGTAAAGCCTTGGGCGATTGCAAGCTGGTGGAATTCTGCTTGCAACAGGTCCGCTCGCCAATAGCCCGCTACACCAAGCACCAACAATAAAATTCCGAAAAAGCCAATTATGCTTGCTTTCAGTGATAGGGTTCTCCCCTGTATTGCAAAGATATTAAGCTCGGCTAGTCGTCGCATTGTGCAATCTCCAGCAAATGATTTACCAGCTCTTCACCAGAGATACCGACAAATGTTGCTTGTTCTGGGGTCAGGGAGGTTGCTGTCATACCAGGCTGGGTATTTACTTCCAGCATATAGAGTTGGTCTTCGTCCTCATCCCAACGATAATCTGCGCGGGCAACCCCGCGGCAGCCAAGAATTTTAAAGGCACGTTCTGCCCATTCGCATGCTTGATTGGTAACATGTTCTGGAATATCAGCTGGCAGCTCATGATGTGATCCGCCAGGCTTATATTTAGCATTAAAATCGTAGAAATGCTTGTCTACTTTTATTTCGGTTACACAGAGCGCCCTCCCATCTAACACCGATACGGTCAGCTCTTTCCCCGGGATATAGATTTCTGCCATTAGATCAGTTTCAGCGGGCCAAAGACTTTGCTCAGGTGCGCTATCTTCTTCTTTTACAATCACCACCCCAAAGCTGGAGCCGTCATTGCGCGGTTTAATTACATGGTCGCCGGTGTAATCTGATGGGTAGACATGGCTATTTTGCTCCAAAACAAGGAGCGGCGGCACTGCGATGCCAATAGAGGCAAAAAGTAGGCGTGAGCTTATTTTATCCATCGCAGTAGCAGAGGCCAGTACGCCACTGTGTGTGTAGGGGATATTTAATATATTCAACATTCCTTGAACCGAGCCATCCTCTCCTATTTGGCCATGCAACGCATTAAAGACGCGGTCAGGCTTTATTTCTTCAAGTTTCGTGACAATGTCCCTATCCAGCTCTACTTCAATCGCATCCCAGCCAGCGAGTCGGGCAGCTTTGCTACAAAAACTAGCTGAGACGCGGCTAACCGCCGCTTCAGACGTCCAGCCGCCCATCAATACCGCTACCTTTTGGTCAAATGCTGGCATCTGTGTCTCCTTTGCGGCCTATGCGTTTTATTTCCCACCGCAAGCGAATGCCGCTATTTGTCTCTACCGCATTGCGCACCTGTTCGCCCAATTGCTCCAGGTCATCCGCAGACGCGTTGCCTCTATTTATCAGAAAGTTACAATGTTTTTCAGAAATGCTGGCATCACCGCGTTGCAAACCCCGGCAACCCGCTGCGTCTATTATTTGCCAAGCTTTGGTACCATTTGGATTTGCAAAGGTGGAACCGCCAGTGCGCACACCTACTGGCTGGCTATCTGCTCTGGCGGCAATCATTTCTTTCATGCGGCCTCGAATATCTCTTTCGGCACTATGAGTAACTCGAAAGTGCGCGACAGTAAAAATCCATCCTTCTGGTACACTGGTGTTACGGTAGCGCATATCTAAATCTGCTGGGGTGATGCTAAATGAGGTGCCGTCCCGCTTAAAGCCCTCAGCACGTATCAAAACATCTTTGAATTCTTTTCCATAGCAGCCTGCATTCATTATTAGGCCGCCGCCAACAGTACCGGGTATCGTGACCATGAATTCTAAGCCTGCAAGTCCAGCCTTTGCAGCATAACGTGCAACCTCAGCATCACTGCATCCTGCCTCTGCGCGGAGCTCGTTTGTTGTATTGCTCAACGCATTTACATGTTTGGCAAGATGTATAACCACGCCCTCAACACCGCCATCGCGCACCAGCGTGTTTGAGCCAGCCCCAAGAGGCATGACTGGGATATCATTCGGGCATTGACGTAAGAAGTTTTGCAAATCATCTGCATCGGCTGGAGTAAATAGCCAGTCTGCGATGCCGCCAACACGTAGCCATGTCAGTTTGGCTAGGGGAGCGGACTTTACCAGCGTGCCGCGCAATCCTTTAATCTGTTGTTCTAGGCGGTAGCTCATTCCCTATCCTCCTTTTCAACGGAAGCGCTGCGTAACAAAGCAAGCTCTTGCGGCAAAAAAGATGCCCATTGGGTAACGGTGCCAGCTCCTAAACAGATAACCACATCGCCGCTTGTGGCTAAGTCATTTATCTGTCCCGCCAGAGTATTTGGTTCTTGCATGGGATGCACAGAACGATGTCCCCAAGCCCGCAATCCTTCGACGAGATCGTCTCGCTCAAACCCTTCTATAGGCGCTTCACCTGCGGCATAAACATCTGAGACAATTACATGGTCAGCATCATTAAAACAGGCGCAAAAATCTGAAAATAAATTGCGCAGGCGGGTATAACGATGTGGCTGAACAACTGCGATCAACTTATTTTGCTCAGCTCTCATACGTCCTGCAGACAAAGCGGCACGGATTTCTACTGGATGATGACCATAATCATCAATAATAGTTATTCCATCTGTCTCGCCCTTGAAATCAAAGCGCCTGCCAACGCCCTTAAACTGACGCAAGCCTGATAAAATCACTGCGGGGTCGATAGCCATTTCCAGACAGACAGATATTGCAGCCAGACAATTTTGAACATTATGCTCGCCCAGCATGGGGAATTGCACGTTTTCTAATCTGTCAACAGCGATTTCTATCCGGTCTGATAGCTGAACATCAAATATCATGTGACCAGCTTCATGGCTTAAATTTACGGCCTGCACATCTGCATTCGCTGATAGACCATAGGTGATAACACGTCTATCAGATGCCGCTGGCAACAGCTTTTGCACTGATGGATGGTCAATACATAATGCAGCAAAACCGTAGAAGGGAATAGAGGTGATAAAATTCTCAAACGCCGTCTCTAGATTTTTAAAAGAGCCGTGATGGTCTAGATGTTCTGCATCAATATTGGTAACAATTGCCACGGTGGGTTTCAGGCGTGAGAAAGATCCATCGCTTTCATCTGCCTCTACCACCATCCAGTCGCCGCTACCGAGCCGCGCATTACTGCCCCAGCTAGAAATAATACCTCCATTTACAACAGTGGGATCAATGCCGGCGACGTCCAGCAAAGTAGCTATAAGTGAAGTGGTTGTCGTTTTGCCATGCGTACCAGCTACCGCAAGCGACCAGCGCAGGCGCATTAATTCGCCCAGCATTTCGGCGCGATGTACAACAGGTAAATAGCGCGTCCGCGCCGCAACAAGTTCTGGATTATCTGACTTGATTGCGGTGGAAATAACAACAATAGATACCCCTTTCAAATTTTCTGCTTTTTGCGGGATAGATACCTCAATTCCGCGTCCGCGTAGGCGGCGGACATTTGCACCCTCTGCAATGTCACTGCCTTGCACCTGATAGCCTAGCTCATGAAGAATTTCGGCAATACCGCTCATGCCGATACCTCCGATACCGGTGAAATGAATTCTACCGATGGAAAGAGGAAGGGCAGTCATGCAGCCTCCTTGTTCTGGGTCTTGCGATAAGAGAGAATGTAGTCAGATATCATGGCGGCGGCATCTTTTTTTGCAAGTGCACGAGCATTTTTTGCCATCTCAAGCCGCAAGCTTTTATTTTCCATAAGTGTTGCGATGCGCTGAGATAAGGCACTTACCTGCAAATCTGCCTCTGGTAGGAGTAGCCCCCCTTTATGGGCGCATAGCTGCTCGGCGTTTGCTTGTTGGTGATTATCCATAGCTTTCGCAAAGGGGATAAAAATAGCAGGTCTACCGGCACAAGCAATTTCTGCTACTGACGAGGCGCCTGCTCGGGTGACAATAAGGTCCGCATGGGCCATTATATCATCTACATTACTAAAAAAGATGCAGGTTTCAGCGTTGATTTCATGCGCACGGTAAAATTCATCCAAGGTTTTTTTCTGCTCTTCTCTAACCTGATGCATTACTTTGAGGCGATGACGGAGTGTGCTGGGAAGTTGGGCGAGGGCGGCCGGAATAATTTCTGCAAACAGCTTTGCCCCCAAAGAGCCCCCGAATATTGCGAGGTGAAAGCTGGCGGTACTTGCTTTAGGCTTATAGGGTTTGATAGCGTTAAAGCGCTCACGCACCGGTAGGCCTGTTTCAATGACGGGCGTCCGCCCCAACGCACTGTTATTTTTTGCCCAACTTATCAATAGTGCTTTCGTGAAGCGCGCCAACATTAGATTTGTCCGGCCGATAACTGCATTTTGCTCATGCATAACTGCTGGTATATTCAAACACCATGCCGCAAAAATTGGCATTGCTGCTGGATAACCGCCAAAACCGAGCAATACTGTAGGGCGTTTTCCGGCTAGTGTGATAAGAGAGCTTACAAATCCACCAGCAAGCTGTATCATCGCGCCAAGCCTGCGCATTACAGAGCCAGAAAAAGGTGAAGCAGACGCTAGTATCTTACACGGCAGATGCGCTGGAATAAGCTTTGCGCCGCGCTTATCGGTCAGTAATAAAATTTGGTGGCCATCTGCTAGCAAGCATTCAGCTATGCAGATTGCCGGCATCACGTGCCCACCTGTGCCACCGGCGGCCAAACAGATGTATTGTGGCTTTGATGTTCTAAAACTCATGGACTAACCTCTGGTATCATCTGTTCTGGGCCAAAACTTTCCTGCTCAGAAGGGTGCTGTTTCCGGCTTAGGGCAAGAATAAGTCCTAAGGTCAGTCCGCTTGCAACAAGCGAGGAGCCACCATAGCTAATAAATGGCAGGGTCATACCTTTGGTCGGAATGAGGTTTAGCGAAGAGGCCATATGAATAGCTGCCTGAATACCAAACTGAGTAGCAAGGCCAGACACCGCCAACATCGAAAACATATCTTTGGCAATAAGCGATTGGGCATAGCCGCGGATAACAACAAACCCGAATAGTCCTATCAGGAATAGACAGGCGATAAGCCCATATTCCTCAGCTGCAACTGAGAAAATAAAATCAGCATGGGCATCTGGTAAATGGAGCTTTACGCGCCCATCACCAGGGCCAACCCCGTACCATCCACCTTCAACAAAGGATTGGATGGACCGCTCGGTTTGCAAATTACCTCCAGTGAAAAATTTGTCAACGCGCAAGCGAACATGGTCTAAAAAGCTATAGGCCATAATGACGGCTAGCGGTGCGAGCGCCAGTGCCACCCCAATCAGCAATAACGGCAGGCCAGCTAAGAACATTTGGAAACCAAAAGTTAACACCACTACCGCAGTCATGCCGACATCTGGTTGCAAGATGAGGATGGCAACAACTATTCCTACAACAGCAGATGCCCATGCCCAGCCTGAAAAGCCTTCCTGTTCCCGCCATAACCCTAATAACCATGCAGATATGATCACCAAAATTGGCTTTATAAATTCAGAAGGTTGTAGGCGCACCCCTCCTATCATCAGCCATCTAGTAGCGCCTTTTACCTCTGGGCCAATAGTAAGAGTAGCCGCCATCAGTCCAATGACAACAACTCCTCCAAGCAGGCATAAAATGCGGATAGCACGTTCCGTTAGAATAGAGGTAACCAGCATGACGAGCAAAGCTGGCAACATGAAAACTATCTGTCGAAAAACAAAATGATTTTCTTCGAGGCCAATGCGATCTGCTACTGGCGGGCTGGCGGCCATTACAAGCACGGCGCCTAAGACCATTAATAAAAGGGTGCAGGTT
>MDTG01421844.1_pt1 | contig 21844 bp, 21 predicted proteins | sample 811421 | NCBI WGS metagenome assembly MDTG01 (sample SAMN05326645, study PRJNA326480) | marine metagenome | isolation source: seawater | place: Pacific Ocean: South East | collected 2011 | reverse complement strand
TTTTGCTTGTTCAGAAATTTCATAAAAATTGGAATCAAAAAATATAACTGTTGGAAAGTTATTAGCTAAGGTTTCGTAAAATATAGTTGAATTATATGTACTAATTGATAATCTTGACTGTGAGAGTAACTTATATAAATTTTCATTTTTAGTCAACATACTTTTGAAGCCTTTAGAGATATATCTTTCTTCCAGATTCCACCCAAATTCTCCTGAATCTATCTTTAATTTTACTAAGTCTGATGAAAAGGTATTAAGACTATTTATGAAATCTATTGTCATATTAAATGTCTTCAAAAATTGTCCTGCAACAGGAATACTGTAGTGACAATAAAAATATCTAGGGTATGATGGAACTGTAATTAGAATATGACCTTTAATGTCTAGCTTATTTATTTTCCTGGATAATTTTAAAGATGGCATTTTTATTATATTATTAAACTCCAAATTATCCCATCCCCACGAAAAAAACTTATCACATGTTTTTAATTGATGCAAAACGGTTTGATTTTTTAGGCCTGTCTTAAAACCCCCACCGTGTTGTCCAATAATATATTTTGTCTTTTCATTTTTTCTCTCTGCTGTCATTATCTTAAAATTATCGTCATGTTGGTAGGCATTTGAAGTAAAAATTATTTTTGGGTTATTTGGATAATAAAAGTTAATCTCTTTTTTTATCCTTTCAAGATTCTCTAGATATGAGTATGGAATTAGATTGATTAAAAGTTTATTTAATAACGATTCAAAATCACTATTTGATTTCAAAATTTTAATAGATTCTCTTTCAAAAATATGTTTTGGCTTTTTAACTAAAGTCTTTGGAATTCTAACTGGTAATTGAAAAAACTTAAGGTTTAGTTTAAACTCATTAGTTAAAGGCATATAAGGATCTTTAATTAAAACTTTGTTTAATGGTTTAGTAATTAAAATTGAGTAAATTTTTAAAAAAAAATTAATAAATTTTGTTTGAATTCGTCTTTTTAGATTTCCTTTGATTTCTTCTCTCTCCTTTAGCTTGATGTCTGATTTATGAAAAGGAATATTTAAAAATTGAATTATCTCAGCGAAAATCATATGGTTCCATTCATCGGTCTTTATCTGAGAATAAAATTCAACATAATTTAGAGGAATAAACTGTTTAATATCATAATCTAAAATTTTGGTATTAGATACCTCATAATTTAAAGATTTTAAAACTTCATAACGGTCAAAAATAACCTCTATTAAAGACCTTAGCCAAGGTCCAATAATTATCCTCCAGTATTCAATACTTCTATTTGTTTTGTGAAATTCATTTAATAGTTTGGTAAACTGAACTAGTTTTTTTTCATACAATTTATCTATTACTTGATAATCTAGATTATATTTTTCTCTATCATCCCAATGATAAGAATTCACAATATGACTTGGATATTTATCTTTATTAAAGATTAAACACCATTCACCTAAGAAAATGGTTTTTTCTTTTTCTTTCCAGGATTCCTCAAGGGCTGTTGTAACCAGAAAATATGAATTACTTTTTTTATTATTCGACATTTATTATAATGTAATTAGAAAATAAAAGGAAATAAATTTTTAATTTATTGAATGATTTAATATGATATCATACAATTTGTCTTTTATATATTTCAAAGTTCCTTTTTTGGGTTGACTCATATAAAAATTCATATTTTTTTTATGGTCCTTAAAATAATTATTGTTATCAATTGAAATAATCTTATCTAACCTATTTTCAAAATATTTCCATTCTGGATTTGTGCAGAGAATTGATGAATCAAATATTTCATGATATTTATTATCATCACAAAAAATTGTATATAAAATTTTCTTTCCTGCTCCATATGCTTCTAAAAGTGCAGTTGTTCCAAATCCGGATATAATTAATTCACTTTTATTTATAAGTTCATAGATATTTCTTTTCTTAAAATCAACATCAATAATATTTACATTTTTACTATATATGCTTTTAAAGTATTCCCCTTCATTCAATCCAATTTCTGGTATGTACCAGTGCTCTCCATTCCTTTCACTTCTTAATATAATTGCAGCTTTTAGATTTCTTTTTGAAAGATATTTAGCCATTAGGGTATCAGTAATTTTCATTGATTTCATACTATCAATAACATCTTTAGTATATCCTATATTACCTCTCCAACATGAGACAATTAAAATATCATATTCTTTTTCTTTATTTCTAGTATTTTTTTTTGAAAAAATGGAACTAATAAGAGATCCTGATGGATAATAATTTTCAACGTCCATGTTATAATTAGAAAAATATTTTTTTTCATTATGTCCAAATGAAAAATAATGTTGGACATGGAAACTATTTGCACTTCCCTCAAAACCATATCTTAACCCATTCTGAATTGCTATAAATGGAATTGATTTTATTTTTTTTGATAAATAATTAAAAATTTGATTATTATCGATAATTGTAACTACTGCCCTAGGATTAAGGGTTAAAATCAGAGCTTCATAATATGACTCAATTAATCTTTTTTTTAAATCATTTTTTATTGAAAATCTTTTTAAAATAATCCATATCATTTTTTTTAAAATTTTTTTATTTATAAAAAATTCTCGAGGCCTTTGCTTTACAATTGATACAGAGTATTCTATGGGTAAAACACTTTTTAAATACTCGTAGTTGGTTTCATCAAAAACTAGAATATCAGATTTTAAAGGATTTCTAAAAAAAATTTTCAAAAAGATTTTTTATAAAGATTAATGCCATTACCCCATGCATCTGGAAATTTTTCTACCAATAAAAAGTTTGAATCTATAAGTAAATCATGGCATACAGGATTATTGTATATAATAAATATCTCTTTATTTTTTATTTGCTCATTAATTCTCTTAATAAATTTTTCAAATATTTTCTTTGGGAATGGATTATATAAATAAAAATAGTTGTAATTATTATATCCCATAAAACAGGTAGCATTTTCATTAAAAATTTCAACTTTATTTGTTTTTAATTTTTGAAAATTCCTCTTTGCAATTTTTACTAGCTCAGGAGATAACTCTAAACCATCAATTTTTTTAAATGGATAACTCAACATAACTTTTAAGGCACTACCCTTAGCACATCCAATATCTAAAATTTTATCATTATACTTTATATGAAGACTTTTCAACAATTTTTTTAAATATTTATTACCTGAAGGTGAACCCTGGACAACTATTTCTGGATCGAGATTTAATTCTTTTAAAGGAATTACCTTTAAAAAATCATATCCAAAAAAACTATCTATTAAAATATTAAGTCTTCTCACTAATTTATTTAGAATAGAAGGTCTTTTGTTATTCATATTTAGCAACTAATTTAGACTCTAGTAATTTCCTATCAACTTTACCACTATATGTTAAAGGTAATTTTGGAATAAAAATTATTTTTTTTGGAATGAAAATTTTCTCAATCTGATTATTAAGATCAAGTTTTATAAACTTCTCTTCATCTTTTGATAGCTTAATAGTTGAAAAGGCGACTAAAGATTTTACTAAATTATTTTCATCTCTTAATGGAACAATAATTGCATCCGAAGTTTTTTCATATTTTCTTATAGCAGTTTCAACTTCACCAATTTCTAGTCTCCTACCAGCAATTTTTATTTGATTATCAGTTCTGCCTAAACACTCGAAATCTCCATTTTCATTTATAGTACCTATATCTCCAGATTTATACCATACACCTCCTTCAGTGTCCCAATCAAATTTTCTAAAATTTTCCTCAGTTTTTTTATTATTATTTAGATATCCTAATGTAATTTGGGGGCCTTTGTAAACTAATTCACCTTTTTGATTATCCCCCGTAATTAAGCTATTATTTTCATCAATTAATTTCATTTCATGTCCATCATAAATTTTACCAATTGGTAAAATTGAACTAATTGATTGATGCCTTGAATTATTGACTTCATATGAAAACCTAGTTATCCATATTGTTGCTTCTGTTGGTCCGTAACAGTTTTCAATTGAGCTATTAGGGGCAGCATTTTTCCAACTATCTGCTAAGCTTTTAGGAAATGGTTCTCCACAGAAAACACTATACTTAATACTTGGAAACACATTTTCATTCAATAAACCCATTTTCTCCATAAATGAGACGACTGTTGGAACAGAACTCCAGAATTCAATTTTTTCTCTTCTTATATAATCAAAAGGCATAAGTTGTTCATCTTCTGATAAAACACATAAAACACCACCATTGGCCCATGTGAAAAACATGTCAGATACTGAAAGATCAAAACTTAAATCATAAACTTGTGAAGCTTTAAAGCCTTCTTTTAAATCATATAATGTTGACATTGAGTTTAACCATGAAACTACATTCTTGTTTGAGACCATAACTCCTTTAGGTTCACCTGTTGACCCAGAAGTAAACATGATGTATACTAATCTGTTGGGATCATTTATAAATTCAACTGGTAAAGGATTAAGTTTATCTAATAACTTTTTGTCAATCCATTTTTTATTTGAGCATTTATCATTAGGAGTTATAAAATAACAAATTGAAGAAATGTTGCTTTTATCAATAATTGATTTAATCTTTAGAAGAGAAGCTTCATCTCCAATAAAAAATCTAATGTTAGCTTTTTTAATAATTTTTAGAACTCTTTCACTCTTGTATTTAGTATTAATTGGAACATAATGACATTTTGAATATAAAGTTCCTAAAACACCAATATATTGATTAACGTTTCTTTGCCCAACTATTGCAATTGCTTCATTATCTGCTCCATGAGAAATCAATGAATTGGCAACTTTTTTTGCCTTCTTATTTACTTCATCATATGTATACGACACATTTTTAAATTTTAGTGCAACTAAATTTGCATTATTAATAAAACTAGTATTTAAAATTTCAACTAATGAACTCATTTTATCTGGATCGAATAGCACTAATAATAGATTTTACTGATCTTAGACTACTTATCTGATGTGTGGGAAATTTAATATTTAATTGATCTTGTATTGCAACAATTATTATAAAATGATGTATTGAATCCCAATTGTCCGTATTTAACATTGTTGAGTTAATATCTACTTCTTCTTCAAGCGCTTTTGATATAATTTTAATTATATCTTTTTCATTAACTCCTCCATTAATTTTATTAATGTTATTTATTTCTTCAAGAAATTCTTTTTTTAACATAGAATATTTAAGACCATCAATAAACCTTCTATCTTTTAGATAATAATCTCTTATAATCCCTTCTTTCTTAAAACCAGCGGCATATACAGATGATATTGTCCTATCATTATTTACCATAGTCATCCCATGAAGCCGATTGAATTTTAAAGTCTCAAAAGTATACTTAATCAAGGCGTTTTGTAATAGTAAAATATATCCTTTACCCCAAAAACTTGGATCAATTCCATATCCAATTTCGGCGGATTCTCTAGTTTTGTTAATATTGACTAATGCAGCGGTTCCCAATAGCTGACCCCCATCTTTCAATCTTACAAACCAATACATCGCTTGAATATCACCATCTATAAGCTTTATGCGATTTATTAATTTTTTTAAATATTGTTCTGTTTCATCTATTGTCTTAAAAGGCTCAAATTCAAAAAATTCATAAAACTCTTCTTTGACAGAATATTCGTGCATTTCATCTAAGCCACTCAGAGAGATTGGTTCAAAATAAATTTCATTTGAATCATCTTCTGGAAAATGATTCAAATAAACTTCATTAAGATTAATTTTGTCCATTATTATAGTGCTTTGTTACCATATTGATCTACCGCCATCTATTATGATATTTTGTCCATTCATATAAGAAGAGGCATCTGAACATAAAAATTGAATAGCCCCTTTGTATTCATCTACTTTTGCCATTCTTCCCATTGGAATGAGTTTAGATAAGTTCTGAACAAACTCTTTATCTTGGTTATTATAAACCCCACCAGGAGACAAAGCATTTGATCTAATTCCCTTATCAGGCCAATAGGTAGCTAGATATCTGGTTAAGCCGATTATTCCTGACTTTATTACTGAATATGTAATAGGTTTTACTGGCTGTAATTTTCTTTCTAGCTCTTTTTGTTGATAAATCCTTTGATCTGGAGCTATTACTGATAAATCTGATGAGATATTAAGTATTATTCCACCTTTATCATCCTTAGCCATAATGCCTCCAAAAATTTTACTACATAGAAATGATCCTGTTAGTCCTACAGCTAATTCTGAGTCCCATCTTTCAGTAGAAAAATTTTCAATTCTTGTTGTCCTGATATTATCTTTTAACGATGAAGCTTTTGGGTTAATTGCTGCATTATTAATCAGAATATCTATCCTTACATTTTTTTTAGCGAGTTCATTTGAAACTTTTGTAATACTGTGCTCAGATGTTACATCCATTAAATAACAAATTACTTCTCCCTTATAGTCTGTTAGTTCTAATTCTTCTTTTGTTTTCTTTAGTAAATCTAAGTTAATGTCTGTTAAAACAACAGAAGTTCCAATTTCTAAAAGAGCTTCTGCATGTTTTTTTCCTAATAATCCTGATGCTCCAGTTATTAAAGCGTACTTTCCAAAATTGATATAATTATCTGTTTTCATCTTATTGGTTTTCATTAATTAAAAGTTCATTTGAAACTTTTTCTTTTTTACCTGAATTCATTGATTTTTTTGCTGCTTCAACTATGGCCAATGAACTGGAAGCAGAGTTTAATGATTTAATTGTATCATTTTCATCCCAATCACCTAAAAACTTTCTCGCCTGGTTATAGAACATTTCATCGTTTAAAACAACTTGGTCATCATTTTTACTCTCTTTATCATTATTGAAAAACTCAATTTTGAGTTCATCTTTTGAATCGCTCCATGATACATCTCCTTTTGAGCCAGCAATATTAAAACTTCTTGATTGCTTTTTATGCATAAAACAAAGATTGATCTGGATTGAAAAATTTTCATAAATCAAAATAATATTAACAGTATCCTCGATATCTAGAACCTCTTCACTCATATTTCCTCCATTACAAAAAACTTCTTTAGGTAATCCAAAAAACCAGTAGGCCAAATCTATTTCATGAATTTCAGTTAATAGAACTCCTCCGCCAAGTTTTGAATTAACAGCATATAAATCTTTCCAATTTTCATATGGGTGCCAAACTCTCACATTTGAAAACACATTAAACGTTGCTGTTAATATCTTACCTATTTGACCATTTTTTATTAATAAAAATATTTCATGGAACTTAGAATTAAACCTTTTTTGAAATGAAATATGAAATGGAGTTTTATTTAATAGAACTGACTTACTAAATTTTTTAAAATCAGTTATATCATTTGACCAAGGCTTTTCTACAAAAATGGCACTCTTTATTTTTAAAGCATTTAGCATAGGATCTAGATGGAGTGAAGTTGGAGTTGAAATTATTGTTAAATCGGGGCAAATAGAAAAAGCCTCTTCAATTGAATCAAAAATTGTTAAATTATACTTTTCTTTAATTGTTTTATTTTCATTAACTGAAAAATCAGAATTAAGAAGTGGTGTAGTTTTTTTTGATCTAAAAGCATAAAATTCTGTTGTTGAAGGCAATAAATCATAAAAAACCCTTAGGTGCCTTTGACCAGCACCACCTAGCCCAATAAATAATATTTTTTTATACTCCATTGTAAGCCTCTAAATATAAAAAGTTAATCATGTCAATGTTAAACTTGCATGTGTATAATGGATTTGAGCCCCTTCGAGTTTCAAAAGTGAAAGATTTTTCATAATTAATTTTTTTTAGAGCTTTAAATACCTCTAAAAAATTTACCAATCCTGTACCTAGAATTACATTTTCATTATCAATACTTTTATCTTTTATATGAATATGCTCAATTTTATCTTTGAGAATTTTAATATCATTATAAATATTATGGCCAAATGCTACTCTGTTTCCAGTATCAAATACGATTTTAATATTCTCACTTTCTAATTTACTTAATACAAAAAGTAGATCCTCACCTTTTAAAATTGTCTCGAGACAGAGAGTAATGTTTGACTCCTCACAACATTTTGCAATTAAATTAATACTATTAATAAACTCTTTATAGTTAGAAATATTTAATTCAGATTTTTCAAATAGAGGAAGAATATACTTATTACATTCAAGTTTTTTTGCAATTTTAATTAACTCAATATTTTTATTTATAATATTATTATTCAACAAAGAATAATTAATAATATTATCGTTGCAAATTGTTTTAATTCCTATAGAGTATTTACTTGATAGCTTTTTTAACTTCTCAACGCCTCTAATAGACCATATTGGATTTTCTTCATTATATTCTCTATCAGCAATTAATTCAATATTATCTAGACCAAGCTTAGCAGCTTTCGAAAATTCTTTTTCCCAATCTTTTGGAAAATACTGAATTACCCCTTTTGGAGACTGAGTAAGTCTTCCCTGAACTATACCAAATTTTAATTTTTCTACTATTGCTTCCAATTTAAATTCTCCCAATTTTATCAATTAGTTTGGATAAAATCATAGTCTGATTTTTTGCTTCATCAAGATTTCGATAATTAGTCTTAAAAACCATCAAAGTCTTTTGGTAACTTTCGGCAATTGGACATAGACCTTCTTTGAATAATTGATTTCCCATTTTTTTGCCATAGAGAGATGGTTCTAAATAGGGAGGTTTCCAACAGGCATAAAATCCATCTCCACCCATATCCTTATATCTATTGTAAAATTCTTTCCATTTAATTCCTTTACTTTCTTCACCCAAATACCTTACTCCAAATGTAAAATAACTATGATCTGAATAATTTGGAATTTCTTGACTTACTAGCCACTTACAATCTTTAATAGCATCTAAAAACATTTGTCCAATTTTTTTTCGTCTTTCCACCAATAATTCAATTCTTTCAAACTGGGCTAATCCAACAGCAGCAGTTATCTGATTCATTCTGTAATTAAGGCCTACTAGATCAAATCTTTCATAATTTGGATCTTGATATATAGATGATGCTAGACTTGTTCTTCCCGCTGAAGCAGTGAGACCTTTGTAACCTATTCCAGCAAATTTTCTTGCCAATTCAGCTAAATTTTTGTCATTTGTAACAATCATTCCTCCTTCGCTTCCTGAAGTCATATGTTTGGATTTTTCAAAACTATATACACCTAAATGCGCATGTGTGCCGGCAAACCTCCCTTTGTATTTTGAAACCATTGTTTCTGCAGAATCATCTATAACGGTTATGTTATGCTTTTTAGCTAATTCCATAATTGGATCAATGTCTACAGGAAGACCATATAGAGAAACTACTATTATTGCTTTTGTTTTAGTTGTTATTTTTTTTTCTATTTCTTTAACACTTATATTCCATGAATTAGGATCAATATCAACAAATACGGGGGTAGCACCAAGATGCATTGTAACATATGAATCCATGACAACTGTTTTGCTTGGTTGAATAACTTCATCACCCTCTTTGACACCAGCAGCAAAAAGTGCAGCATGCAATCCTGATGTAGCAGTATTTACTGCTATAGCATAATTCACCTCAAATTTTTTTGAAAAAGCTTCCTCAAATCTCTGAACCCATGAAATTTTCTTTATTTCTTCGCTTTCTGAATCAAGTGCTTGAAGAATATAATTTACCTCATTCCCATTAAATTTACCATATGGGTTGTTTACGTTTTCTAATAATTTATTTAAATTTTTCATGAAGAATTAGATTTCTGATTTTGTTTCCATTCTTTATTTCTAAACCAATTTATTTTATGCAAATCAGGATTATTAATAAATAACTTGTCTATGTGTTCTCTAGACAAATTATCTCCCAGAATATTCTTAACAGCCCTCAATAAGAGATAGTCTTCTTTAAAGTCTAAAGTCAACCTTAACTTGTCCGGTCTTATTTTTGTTTCCTCTAAAGTCTTATATTTTAGACTTTTAATTTTTTTTAAATGATCCCAAATCATTTCAGTGTCAGTCGAGTCATCTGTATCTTTTAATGCTTCTACAAGAATTTTTGATCTTATTGAATATCCAACACTAGCACCTCCATTTGAAGATGAAGTAGTTGGTAAAACTATATCTAAACCTTCATCAATAAGTTTCTTCATACTAAAAATCATTTCATTTCCATCAAAGAAAGGATCATCAGCATCAATAGTATGAAACTCTTTTATATTATAATATTCTGCGCAGTCTGACCATCTTTTTAATTTGTTTTCTAGAGATCCTCTAAAACATTTTACTTTTAACTTATGGCTTATTTCTTCAATAACATCATCATTATGGTCTAAACTTGTACAGACTATAGGCTCAATATTATATTTTATAGATCTTAAAATTACACTTGATAATATATTTTCCTCGCCCAATTGTAAAAGACATTTATTTGGCAATCTAGTAGATGAAGTCCTAACGGTTACAAACCCTTTTATTTTCATATTAGTCCAGTAAGTTTTTCTAACGCTATCCAAAATCCTTGTCCTTGATTTTTATGTCCTTGCCATATTTCAGGAATAAATGGTATATCTTTAAAGTCTTTATTTAAAATTTTTCCAAGTTTATCAAAGTTAATTTCACCATCCCCTATTTGCAAACCCTCTCCATTAAGTCCACTTGCATCACCTAGGTGTAAATAAGCTGTATATGGTGCAATTCTCTCACAAAATTCATAAAAATCTTTTTTCAAATAATTACATGTCAACATACTATGAGATATATCAAGACACATTCTAATGTTAAATTCCTTACAGTATTTTTCAATTTCTTCTATTTCAACAAAAATATTTTGATAGCGTTGTCCACCAAAATGCCATGGAAAAGGGGCCATAGTCTGAGGTATAATTTCAACTCCATCTGAATCTAATTCTGATAAGCTTTCAAAAAACTGATAATAATATTTTTTTGTTTCTAACTTAGGAATTGGTTTATCCATACTAAATCCGCCAATATTAGCCACTATCATTGGCTTTTTTTCTTTAGGAAAATATTTTTTTAGATCTCTTGTAATGTCAATTACTCTTTGAGTTTGTTTTAAAGAGTATTTTCTGTAATTAGCATCTGGTGTTGCAAGGTCCATTAAATGACTTTCTTGGAAAAGTTCAGGAGCATGAACAACAAAACCAGATTCATAAGTTTCATCTAAGTAATTTTTTGGATCTAAATCCATATCAGAATATGATAAATGAAATTCAAAAAAATCAGGTTTGGATATTTCAAAATATTTTTGAAAATCATGATATCTAACAGGAATTCCCCACGGTCTTTTAAATTTATATTCTCTTGAAGTAATCAAGTTATCCTCAATGTCACTTTCAAAGAAAAAGTCTTCAAAATCCATATCTCTTCCTAATACTCTTCCTATGAGTTTGTCGTATTTTAATGGAGAAATACCTTGACCGGGACTCAAAACCTTTACATGCTCGGGTTTAATAATAGTTCCTTTAGGAAGATTTTTTGATGAAACTAAACTCTTGCCTAAGTTTTCCCTATTTATCATCTCCCCTTGACTTAACTTTCGCTTCTCTTTTGAACCAATAGCTATTTCAATTTCTCTAACACCTTCTATTAAAGACTTGAACTCTCTATATTCAAGGCTAGCTGCATGATCTGGTCCTTCCATGTTTCTATCTAATGTAAAATGCCTCTCAATTATACATGCCCCAAGTGTAAATGCTGCTAGTGATACTGATATACCTCTTTCATGACCTGAATAACCAATTAATGGATGAATTTTTTTTAAGGATTTTATCCAATTTAAATTTATATCCTGAAATGGTGCAGGATAAGTGCTGTTGCAATGAAGAAAGGCAAACTCTACATTTCTTTTTTGAAGAAATTCTTTAACTTCAATAACTTCGTTTTCTCTACTCATTCCAGTTGAAATAATTAATGGTTTACCTGTATTTGAAAGAGTATCTAGTAGAGGTAAATTTGTTAAATCTGCTGATGCTACTTTATATGCTTTAACTTCAAAGGACTCAAGGACTTCAATACTTTTTTTATCCCATGGAGTACACATATATAGAATTCCTTTGCTTTTGCAATAATCTGAAATTTTTTTATGCTCATCAATTGTGAGTTCAAATCTATTCAAAAGATCAATTATATATTCGGTTCCTAAATCTTCCCCTGACTTGTTTAAAGACTTTTCTCTATAAACTTGATTAAGATGCCTCATTTGAAATTTTACACAATCTGCCCCCATCTCGATAGCTAAGTCAATCATTTTAATAGCTTTTGAGAAATCACCATTATGGTTATTGCCAACTTCAGCAATTACAAAACATCTTTTTCCTCCAATTTCAAAATTTTCAATTTTCATTTTTTTCTAATTTTCCAAGAAACTAGTCCTTCATTTTCAAAATTAAATTCAACCACTTTAGCCTTTATCTTATTTAAACTTCTAACTACCTCCCATCTCTTCATTGGGTCGCAATAGAATATAAAGAAACCACCTCCACCTGCACCTAATAATTTTCCACCTAACGCTCCATTTTCAATCGCAGTATTATATATTTTATCCAATTTTTTATTTGAGATTTTTTTTGAGAACTGCTTCTTGTTCCTCCATCCTTGGTCTAATTGCTTTCCAAATTTTGTTAAATCACCCCTAATTAAAGAGTCTCTAATTGAATAAGTTAAATCAACATTTTGTTTAACAAGATCATTAATTATCTCTTTGGACTCTAATTCCTTTTTCTGGTCATCATGAATACCGCTTGAGTCATGAGATAAACAAGTATCACACAAAATTAAATTTTCTTTTAACTCTAAAAGAGTTTCATAACCAATTCTTAAAGAATTTATAATATTATTATTTCTTTTAAATTCTATAAGATTTATTCCTCCAAAAACAGTTGCATACTGGTCTTGCCAACCACCTGATATATTATACATTAATCTTTCTGATTGATAAGCCATCTCAGCAATTTCATATTTATTCCATTTGTCAATTCTAAATTCATTAAAACAGCCAATGACTGCAGAAAGAATTACTGCTGATCCACCAAGACCAGAGTTCATGGGGTAATCTGATCTAAGATGCAATTCAAAACCAAAGTCGGGATTAATTAATTTCAATGTTGATAAGATTAATCCAAACGGACCTTTTTTTGCAATTGCATCATTCAAATCATTTGCTTCTAATGAAGAATCTAAGTCGGATGAGAATATGATAACTTTTTTATCATTTCGTTTTTGAAGAGATGCATGCGAGTACAAAGAAATTGTAGCATTAATTACTGCCCCATTATTTTTATTAAAATAATGAGTTAAATCAGACCCACCCCCACCAAAACTTATCCTTACGGGAGACTTAGATCTTGTAATTACTTGACTTTCACTATCAATTGGAAAATCTTCAGGAGTTATTACTCTGATTAATTTAAAGTTATCATCCAAAATAGGTATAGTTCTAACCGCTGAATCGAATTTTTTTATTATTGATTCCCTTTCAGTATTTTCATTTACGTAAACAAAATTATTATTGCAACATAAACTAATACTTTCATCTATTTTAATACCTTTCAATAATTTATCTCTAATATCCCCATCTGTTGCGCATCCAATAACCTGATCCTTCTCATTTGTTATGAATATTATACCAGATTTATTCTTATTGATACTTACAAAAGCTTCACGTATTGTTCTTTTTTTATTTATTGTAAAATATGATTGCTTCATTTTTAAATTTTTAAGTATTCTTTAAGTTTTGTACTTGATATAAATTCTAATTTTACACCAGGTATAATGAATGAACTAAGTATCAACAATTTTAATATAATCTTTAGGAACATATTTATATTTATTGACAGTAAGTAATAATAAATACCTGTATAAACAAATAATAAAAAATACATAAATATGATTTTATTTATTTGTATTGGTAGTTTGAAAAACTTATTTCCATAATAAAAAAGTAGTGATGCGGAAACTAAGCCAGTAAAACTTGATGCAATAGCTGCACCTATAGTACCATATTCTGGTATTAATAAAATATTAAGTAAAACATTAACAATTGCACTTACAATTGCTCCAGGAAGTATATATTTTAATTTTTCAGTGATAGTAAGCTGAGCCATTGCTAAATAGCTATAAATAGCAAAAAAATAAAAAAACATATAAATTGGAACTATTTCAATTGCAGAGTAGTAATCTTTAGTAGTTAGAATTTTAATTGCTTCTTCTGAAAAATAAATTATAAATAATCCTATAAACATATATGAAAAAGCTAAAAAGTTAAAACTTTCAATTATTAGACTCTTACTTTTAAAAGTATTTTCGTGTGCTTTTTTGAAAAAAAAAGGTGACCACGCCTTCTCAATAGAGTCCATTATTGTTTTTAAGATTACGGTGAAGTTAACCCCTATAGAGTAAAACCCTACACTTGAGGCTCCTCTTAACTGTGAGAGTAACGTTTTATCTAAATAAGATTGGGATAATCCTAACAGCATTTGTGGATAATATGGAGATGAAAATTTAATTGATTTAATTACTTTTTTTGACGATAACTCAGATGTAAATAAGTTTTTTAGTAAGTAAAGTAAAATAATTAAAGTAATTAACTGTGAAATTAAAATACCATAAACCCTTCCATCAAGCGGACTTACCAGTTTATCAATTAAAAAAACTGACAAACCTAGATTCAATAATGAGTTTAGGATTACTATAAATGAAAAGTTTAATGCTCTTTTTTCAGCTGTTAATTGAGTTGTTTTATATAAAATTATATAATCAAAAAACCCATATGTAATTGCTAATATTAAGTTCTGTTTGGTTAAATACTCTATGTCAAGATTTACAAAAAATGAGTTTTTAATACTATAAATAATTCCTATTACAGTTATAAAAAATAATAACAAGAATAAAAAGTTAGTGGAATATAAAGACTTATAGCTATTTGTTATATATTCTGATTTTTCATCAAAATAAAATTTATAATTTGCGGCATGAAGACTTAAATGCATGAATCCAAAAATCATTTTACCTATCATCATAAATAATACAACTGCACCAAATTCTTTTGGATTTAATAGTCTTGTGTAAATAGGAAGTGCTAAAAAACTTATACCAAAAACAATTATTGAGGTAATTAAATATAGAGAAGCATCCTGCCCAATTTTATTCAAATTCTATAATTTATATTGTCTTCTTTATGACTTAAACAATTGTTCTTCAACTATTTGACAAATTATGTGTCCAATCAAAATATGGCATTCCTGAATCCTTGGTGTATTTTTAGAAGGAATACTAATAAGATAATCTGAATGGGTTTTAATTAAGCCTTCACTTGAACCTGTAAAAGATATTGTATGAAGCTTATTTAATTTTGCTGTTTTGAGTGCTTTAATTATATTCTTTGAATTTCCTGAGGTACTTAACCCAATTAAGACATCTCCTGGATTTGATATTCCATCTATTAGCCTTGAAAATATATCTTCATAAGAATAATCATTAGCTACAGCTGTAATATATGATGTATTACAATGTAATGCCTCTGCTGGTAAAGCTTTTCTGTCTATATAAAATTTGCCTGTAAATTCAGCAGCTAAATGTTGAGCGTCTGCAGCTGAACCACCATTTCCGCAAAAATATATTTTATTGCCTCTTTTTAAGGCTTTTAATATTACATCAACAGACTCAATAATTATATTTTTAATTTTAGAATCTTCTAAAATTTCATTTTTGACCGATAAGCTTTCCTTTAAAATTTTTTCAACTTGTTTTAGCATAATTTAAATTGTTATTATATTTTTTGAGAAATCCAATAATGTTAAGAATCTATGATCTGGTAATAAGTCATCTGAGGTTATTTTTAAATTACCTATTAAGATTGTTTTCATCCCTAGGTTTTTACCAAACTTTATATCACTTAATTGATCGCCAACCATATACGACTTATTAAAATCAATGTTTTTAAAATCATTTTTTGAATCTAGTGCCATACCAGGATTTGGTTTTCTATGAATAGAGTAATCATTAACATCAGAGCAATAATATATTTTATCTATTCTCCCTTTATTAGCCTCTATTTCATTTATCATTTTTTTATGAATTATTTCTATGTCTTGATCTGTCATAATCCCTTTACCAATTCCTCTTTGATTAGACACAATAAAAATTTTTTTAAAGATGCTTGATAAAATTGATATTGCTTTAATAGAACCATCAATAAACACAAATTCATCCCAATTTTTAATGTAGTCATTATCTCTTTTTTCGTTAATAACCCCATCTCTGTCAAGGTATAAAGTAAATGAGTTTTTTATTATAGGTATTCTCATTTTTTAAATACTAGGGCTTGCCAATTGAATAAAAAAACTTATTCATTATATTTCTTCCATCGAAAACCTTGATTTTAGAATTATCAATATTACTCCAATTATAATTTTTAAACAATTCCCATTCTGTCATAATTCCAATAGCATCAACTTCATGAATTGCTTCATCAATTGAATTGGTGATTTCAATATTTTTTAACAATCTTTTTATTTCATAGTTACTTATTTCTGCTTTTTCAAAATAACTTATAAGATCCATTTTGATTTGATCTTCTCTAATCATCGGATCATAGATTTTTAGATAGCCTCCTCTCACAAGAAGTGATTTAGATACTTGTATAGCAGCTGATTCCCTGCTGTCATTTGTGTTAGCTTTAAATGCCCAACCTAAAATACTTATTTTCTTTCCTTTCAACTTTCCTTCAAGACTATCAAAAATAATTTTAGCAAAACGGTTTTTTTGGAAATTGTTAATCTTAATTACTTGATGCCAATAGTCAGCAACTTCCTCAAGGTTATAATATCTTGATAGATATATTAAATTAAGGATATCTTTTTCAAAACAACTTCCGCCGAAACCAACTGATGCATTTAGAAAATGAGGTCCAATTCTATGATCCATTCCAATTGCTTTTGAAAGTTCCTGAATATCAGCACCAGTTTTTTCACAAAGTGCCGAAAGACTATTAATTGATGATATACGTTGAGCAAGCATTGCATTTGAGGCAAGCTTTGAAAGCTCAGATGACCAAACATTTGTTGTTAAGATTTTTTCTTTTGGTATCCAATTAGCATAAATATTAAATAAAGCTTTTACTGCTTTTTTACCAGATTCTGATTCATCCCCACCAATAAGAACTCTATCTGATTTAAATAAATCTTGAATTGCTGTTCCTTCAGCTAAAAATTCTGGATTTGATAATACTTCAAAATTTATATTTTTATTTTCTGATTCTAAGATCTCTTTTATTCTTTCAGCTGTACGAACTGGGAGGGTTGACTTCTCAATAATAATTTTATCTTTTTTTGAATACCTGGCAATGTCTTTAGCGCAGAGTTCAACATATTGAAGATCTGCAGCAAAACCAGCTCCTTCTCCCTCTTTTTTAGTTGGAGTATTTACTGCCATAAAAATCATTTCAGCTTTCTCAATATTAACCGCGATTTCATTAGAAAAAAATAGATTTTTATCTCTTACTTTTTCAACAATTTCAGATAATCCAGGTTCAAAAACAGGAAGCTTATTTAAAGGCCCATTCCATGCTTTTATTTTATCTGGATTAGAGTCAACAACTGTTATCTTAATATTAGGACATTTAAGGGCAATAACTGCCATAGTTGGGCCACCAACATAACCTGCTCCTATACAACAAATATTTTTAATCTCCATTTTTATTCTTTAATAGCCAAGATGAAGATTGAACCTTCTCTCCAAGACCATCAATAAGTCCAATTCCTTTCTCTTTACATATATGAGCCTCTGGACATATCTCATTATTCTGATCTCCACCATTAGCAAAAAATAATTCATAATTATCTCCATACTTTTCGTATAAATGGGCTAAACTTGCACACTGGGTTCTATCTTTGTCAATAGATAATATAGTTTTGTCAACAATTCCTATTGAATTTACAATCAATAGTCTCTCATCCTGATCCATAAATTCTTTACTGCCTTTTAACTCACGTTGTAAATCACTATTTATAATGACCCATAGTTCATCACCATAAGCATTTGCTTTTTCAAAAAGCTCTAAATGCCCTTTGTGAAGTGGATTAAAATATCCAGAAACAATAATTGCTTTTGGCTTACTCATTTAAGTTCTATTGTAATCATCTTCAACTCTAACAATATCATCCTCTCCAAAGTAGGATCCAGTTTGGACTTCAATAAGAATTAGTTTTTTTTGATCTTTATTTTTAATACGGTGTTTTGCACCTTGAGGAATAAGTACTGTCTCTCCCTTGGAATACTCTTTTTCCTGTCCATTCAAAGTTATTATGCCAGTTCCTTCAACTATTGTCCAAGCCTCTGAACGTTTGTTGTGGTATTGGTAAGAAAGTCTTTCTCCAGGTTCAATCTCTATTCGTTTTATCTTATAATGAGATTCATCATGAATTACAAAAAATCGACCCCAAGGCCTTTCTTCACTTTCTATACAAATCATTTATCTTTTGAATTAAATAAAACAATATGCTCTTTATCAGCTATAAATTTTGAAGCCAAATAAAAACTTACTTTTCGACCAATTAAATTTTCTACTTTATCCTCTAATTGAGAAATATATACCATGTTCAAATCTTGACCTATTAAAAATACTTCAATTACTCCTGAATCAATTCCTTTTGCGTAATCCCCTATAAGAATAATCTTATCTAAGTTACCGATTCTCTCAAGTACTTTTTCAACTAAATCTTCAAGACCCAAATGCTTTAAGACAACTTTCCTCAAGGTTTCAAATAAAGGATGATTGCTGTTTGCCTTATATTCAACTTTATTATTAACCCTAAATTTTTTTAAGTATCCAGCTTTTTGTAAATGATTAAGTTCTTTTCGGATTCCATTAGTAGATTCTCCCATTTCATTAGCTAAACCATTTAAATGTCCTTTATTAGCTTGTGAAATAAAAAACTTAATTAAAAGTCTAAGTCTCGTTTTTGATGTTATAAGCTCTCCTAACAATTTTTTTTAATTAAAATTTTACATGGCTCCGCCACATATGTTACATTGAACATATATTGATTAATGATTGGATAAATTAAATTAAATGGTCCTTAACCTTAGAGTAACTATAACTCCAAGGCTTTGAAGTTCTAACTTAATTTTATTTCTTTGAGTCTCTACAACTTTTCCAATTTTACCTGAAAATAACCCTTCAGAAATTTTATAAAGTTGACCTCTAGTAAACTTGGTTAATGAAACTGATTTGTATACACCATTAAGATATTGTTTCATTAATTCGATTTCACTTTCTCTAACGATTGCGGGTTTTTTTAACCAAAACATATACCTAACTATTCCAAATACCAAAAAAACATCATTACGTTTTGCTTCCTCTATGTATACAAATACATATGATGGCAATAGTGGTTTAATTATCTTTTTTTTTCTATCTGAATAGTTTTTAATAATACTAACAGTAGGGCAGAAACTCTTAATATTCATCCTTTCTAGTTGATCTGCAACTTTTATTTCCTGATTAGGCTTAGTATATAGAATAAACCACTTTTTCATTAAGAATTAAATATTTTAATCATTATCAAGTCACAAAAGTACTTAAAAAAAGATAAATTTTTAGTATAATTTTATTTTTTTTTTTTTTTTACTTAATTGAAAACAAAATTGATGCACATTATAATGCTTTTATTCATTTATATTTGTGAAAATTTTATTAATGAAAAATATATTGGTTACTGGTGGTGTAGGTTTTATTGGATCTAATTTGATTAAAAAATTAGTTGAGAAAGGATATAATGTAACATCTTTAGATAATTATTCAACAGGAAATGTCGAAAATCAAGTTGTCGGAGTTGAATATATAAATGATGATATAGAAAATATTTCTAAAATTAAAATACATTTTGATACTTGTTTTCATCTTGCTGCTCAATCTAGAGTTCAGCCATCTTTTGACGATCCTCTTGAGTCAGTAAGAGTAAATGTTACAGGAACCGCCAAAGTAATGGATTGGGCAAAGCTCAATAAATCAAAAGTAATTTATGCAGGTTCATCTTCAAAACATCACGAACCTTCTGATTCTCCCTATGCAATGACAAAGTTTTTAGGTGAAGAAGTATGTAAATTATATAAAAAATCATATAATGTTAATGCCCAGATTGCAAGATTTTATAATGTATATGGACCAGGTGAAAATATAGATGAAAAATTTGGAAATGTAATTGGAATATGGAGATCTAAGGTCTTAAAAGGGGAGCCTCTTCCAATTGTGGGTGATGGTTCACAAAAAAGGGATTTTGTGCATGTTCATGACTTAGTAGATGGTCTAATTAAAATTGGATTATCTGAACTAAATCATGATGACGCATGGGAACTTGGAACAGGAATAAATTACAGTATAAATGAACTTTTTAAATACTTTAAAGATAAGTTTAATGTTGAGTCAATAAATATGCCAAATCAACCCGGAAATTATCAAATGACACTTAGGATAAACGATGACTCTTTGAATCTTTTAAATTGGAGTCCAAAAGATAGACTTAAAGATCATATAAATAACTTTCCTGAATTATGAAAAACGTTTTAGTTACAGGTGGAGCAGGATTTATTGCACACCACTTAATACATTTCTTGCTAAAGAGAACAAGTTGGAATATTGTCTCTCTTGATAGACTTGATTATAGTGGAAATCTTAATAGATTAGACCATATCCTATCTCAGCTAGAGGAAAAAGATAAACGAAGAGTTAAAATCGTTTTTCATGATTTAAAATCAGAAATTAATCCTTGGATTGAAAACGAAATCGGAAAAATCGATATAATTTTACACTTAGCAGCTGGATCTCATGTAGATAGAAGTATTGACTACCCTATGGAGTTTGTCCTTGATAATGTGGTTGGAACAGCAAACATTTTAAATTTTGCAAAGAAATTAAATGATGAAAATGGCTTTGAAAGATTTATATATTTTAGTACAGACGAGGTATTTGGCCCCGCTCCTAAAGGTGTAGATTATAATGAGAATGATAGATATAATTCAACAAACCCGTATAGTGCAACTAAGGCTGGAGGTGAAGAACTAGCAGTAGCATATGAAAACACATATGGCATTCCTGTATACATAACTCATACTATGAACGTATTTGGTGAGAGGCAACATCCAGAAAAATTTATACCAATGTGTATAAAAAAAATTAGAGATGGTGAGTCAGTTACAATCCATTCTGATAAAAGTAAAACTATTCCTGGTTCCCGTCACTATATTCATGCTGAAGATGTTGCAGAAGCAATTTATTTTTTGCTCACAAATAAAATTAACTTTGGTATTGACTTTGGTGGGGCGAAATGCCCTAAATTTAATATTGTCGGCTCTGAGGAGATTGATAATTTACAGCTTGCTAAAACTATAGCAGCTTCTCAAGGAAAACAACTAAAATATGAAATGGTTGATTTTCACTCATCAAGACCTGGACATGATTTAAGATATTCCCTCTCAGGTGAAAAAATGAAAAAATTAGGATGGCAGCCATCAATTAAGTTAACAGAAAGGATAAAACAGGTTGTTGAGTGGTCGCTAAATAATCAGAATTGGATAGAACTATAAACCCCAATATCTCTTGTATATTATTATAAATAGTTTAATTTTGCAATTCAAAAATTAATAATGTACGCAGTAGTTGAAATACAAGGAAGTCAGTTCAAGGTTACAAAAGATCAAAAACTTTTTGTAAATAGGATCGATGCTAAAGAAGGATCGAAAGTTTTATTTGACAATGTTCTGCTTATAGATGATGGTAAGAAAGTTCAAGTAGGGAAACCTTCCTTATCAGGGACCTCAGTAGAAGCTAAAGTTATTTCTCATTTAAAAGATGATAAAGTAATTGTCTTTAAAAAGAAAAGAAGAAAAGGATATAAAGTAAAA
>MDTG01038090.1_pt1 | contig 21845 bp, 21 predicted proteins | sample 811421 | NCBI WGS metagenome assembly MDTG01 (sample SAMN05326645, study PRJNA326480) | marine metagenome | isolation source: seawater | place: Pacific Ocean: South East | collected 2011 | reverse complement strand
TTTCTAAAGTGAGAAGAGACTTTTACTTTAGACGTGACAATCTTCGTGCATTCCAAAACAACGTCAACTTTTTGCTAGTTCAACGCTGCAGGATCTATTCAATGAGATACATTGATTTGGCCAGGCCTGGCATTTAAGGTCGATCTCTTCTAGAGAAATAACTTGAGGAAATTTTCCGTGTATATTGCCAAATTTTAGCAGATATGCATTGTTCTAAATCGGGGCAATGTCATTTCTTTCAGTAACTTCAATGTTTTCACGCGCATTTTCAACCGGGACACTCAGTATATTGCGGCCAATTCGACTGAAACCGTCTATTGCAGATGTTACCGTGATGAAGTAGTCCGTGCAATTAACTTTTTGTTCGCTATAACAAACATAAAGAGATGTAAATTGCAACTGGATAAGTAGTGAACAGCCGAAAGAAAGTAATGCTAAGATAGTTCATTCCTTAAATTAATATTTTGCCGAAAATAAAAAACTACTTACTTACATCGGTATGGAAAATATTGGTGTTTGATAATCAGACAATCAGATAATAAGTGTAAATAAGATTCTATTCACCCTAGTCATGGTTGCATAACCTCCAAAAAACCTCCGTTGTTCAGGCTTTTTTAGATTAGCCTTTCCACCATATTTTTTGCCAAAATTTGACAACTATAGGCCTTTATAAAGAGAGTACGTTGGGTCTTAAAGTAAGCGACCGATTGATGATGCAACGTCAGCCATGCGACAGGAAAACCCCCATTCATTGTCGTACCACGCCAGAACCCGTACGGTACGCTTTCCAACGACTTTGGTCTGGTCAGGTGCGAAAATGCAAGAATAAGCGGTATGATTAAAATCAATAGAAACTTTTTGTTCTGGATCATACGAAAGAATTTGACCTAGACTGCCTTCAGAAGCCTCCTTGACAACTTCATTTACATCCTCGCAGGTAACGTCTTTACCAGCCTCAAATGTCAGATCAACCGCTGATACATTTGGGGTGGGAACACGAATGGCTGTTCCTTCAAGTTTTCCTCTAAGCTCCGGAAGCACGTCCCCCAGCGCCTTTGCTGCTCCCGTTGATGTTGGTACCATTGCCATTGCCGCAGCCCGCGCGCGATAAAGGTCAATATGGCGTCGGTCCAAAGTGGGTTGATCCCCCGTGTATGAATGAATAGTTGTCATTATACCACGTTCTATGCCGATCGAAGCATTTAGAACTTTTGCCATGGGCGCGAGGCAATTCGTAGTGCAGGATCCATTTGAAATAATTTTATCACCAGGAACGAGGTCGCGATGATTTACCCCGTAAACTATCGTTTTATCTACATTTTTGGCAGGTGCTGAAATCAGAACAGTTTTGGCTCCTTGTTTTATGTGCACGACCGAGGTTTTGCCGTCGTTGAATTTACCTGTACACTCGAGCACAACATCGCAGCCTCCCCAGTCCAATTCCATGGGCTCATAAGATGACATCACCTCAATTGGTCCCTTGCCTAAATCTAAAGAGTTTTCGTTTACTGCAACATTTCCTGAAAATCGCCCATGTACGCTATCATATCTCAAAAGATGTGCATTTGTTTCTAACGGACCTGTAGCATTCAATTTTACGACTTGTACATCGTTACGCCCACTTTCAGCGATATGAGCCAAGGTGCAGCGCCCGATTCTTCCGAAGCCATTTATGCCTATTGTTACAGTCATACAATCATTTCCCGGAATTTCGACATACTTATTTATACGCGAAAATCCGATAAGCTTACATGGAAAAAACCATTTCAAGCAAGATGTTAGCGATAAAACCAAGGCAAATAAAAATGATATCGCTAACATTTGCTCCTCAAATGTCTATGCTTAACTTAATTCCCCTGAAAGTATGCTTGTCGGCGACTCACCGTAGCTGCTTTTTTCTAAAGAAGTGCCTCCACACGCTCGACAATACGATCCGTTGTAATTCCAAAATGTTCAAAAAGCTTTTGAGCCGGTGCAGAGGCGCCGAACCCACTCATACCAATGAAATCTGTTTTTGCTTCTCTGCCCCGTTCCCCGATCAGCCAGCGATCCCATCCCTGCCGTACGCCGGCCTCCACTGCTACGCGCACCTCTCTTCCGCTAAGCAATACACGGCGACGATAACTTTCGTCTTGCTCTGCAAAAAGTTCCATGCACGGCATGGAAACCACGCGCGTTCCAATACCTTTTTCCTGTAAACGGGTTCGGGCTTCCAACGCCAAATACACTTCCGAACCAGTAGAAATGAGAACCACCTTTTTCTTACCGTCCGCTTCTGCCAGAACATAGGCACCCTTTTCGGTGAGATTGGCCCGTTTATGTTCTATGCGAACTGTTGGGAGGCTCTGCCGAGAAAGAGCCATAACTGAGGGAGTTTCTTTTGTGCTAAGGGCAATCTGCCAGGCCTCAGCAGTTTCAACGGTATCTGCCGGTCTGAAAACATAGGTGTTTGGCGTTGCACGGCTTATTGCTAGATGCTCAACGGGCTGATGGGTTGGCCCATCTTCTCCTAGACCGATACTGTCGTGCGTCATAACAAAAACTGTTGGAATTCTCATCAGGGCGGCAAGCCGCATTGAAGGACGCGCGTAATCGGTAAAGCACATGAATGTGCCGCCATAGGGGCGTACCCCTCCATGCAGTGCCATCCCATTCATAGCCGCAGCCATTGCATGTTCGCGTACACCCCAATGCATATATCTACCAGAACGATTAACCGTGTCAAAAACGTCGAAATCAGCCGATTTTGTATTGTTAGAACCGGATAAATCTGCTGAGCCTCCAAAAGTTTCTGGCGCAATCGGATTAATCACGTTCAATGCCATTTCACTAGATTTTCGTGTTGCGACTGTTGGCGCAATTTTTGATACTTCTTTCTTAAGTTTAAGAACCGCAGATTTGATTTTATTTGCTGGTTCTAGTGCGTGTACGCGTTCAAACTCTTTTTGACGATTGCGCGACACGCTTTTCATTCTATCGATCCAAGCGTCTCGCTCGGCCATTCCACGTTTTCCTATCTCTTTCCAAGCGGATTTGATATGATCTGGTATCTCAAAAGGTCCTGACACCCAATTATAATTCTTGCGCGTTGCTGAAATCAATTCAGGCTCCGTCAATGCACCATGGCCCTTGGAAGTGTCCTGAGCACTCGATCCAAATGCGATATGGGTTTTACAGGAGATCATAGTCGGTTTTGTACTCTTCTTGGCGCTCTCTATGGCTTCGTCAATTTCAATAGGGTTGTGCCCATCAATCTCAAGTACTTGCCAGCCCGATGCTTTGAACCGAATCACTTGGTTGGTCCGGTCTACTAAATCAACGCTTCCATCGATAGTAATGTTGTTATTATCCCAGAACAGAATCAATTTACCCAAATCGTGCCTACCAGCCAGACTAATAGCTTCTTGACTTACGCCTTCCATTAGGCAGCCATCTCCTGCTATGACATAAGTGTTATGGTTAACAAGTTTCTTACCGTACCTAGCTCGCAAAAGTTCTTCTGCCATGGCAAAACCAACGGCGTTAGAAATTCCTTGTCCAAGTGGTCCTGTAGTTGTTTCAATAGCGGCTGCTAGGAAATTTTCAGGATGCCCAGCGGTTTTGGCACCGAGCTGACGGAATTCTTTAAGTTCGTCCATTGGGAATTCTTGGTAGCCACACAAATGGAGGATACTATAAAGCAACATTGAACCATGGCCGGCTGACAAAACAAACCTATCCCGATCATGCCATTTTGGATCTTCCGCCACAAATTTTAGGTGTTTTTCAAATAGTACAGTCGCCACATCTGCCATACCCATTGGCATGCCGGAATGACCCGAATTTGCTTTAGCAACAGCATCCAAGGTCAAGACTCTAATGGCGGTTGATTTCTCCCAATGTTCAGGATGTTCAGCTCGTAGTGTTTGGATATCCATGACGCGAGAAACCCTCAAAATAGCGATTACACTGCTCAATACCAGCCCAGAAACGAAGTGCAAGTGTTAGCCATAGAATTGATAGCAAAAGGAGCGTAATTTTGAATATGGTCGAGTAAACTCGTATTATAAAGCTTAATACCGATTCGCATTTGGAGTTTAGACGAACATGTCTTGGTTCCAATTTGTCGGGAATAGAAAAGGCAACATATGGAAAACTTAAAAGACCTTGAACGTCGCATAAAGGTAGCCTTGGATCGCATTTCTGAGGGATTGGAGCATTATGGCCGTTCTCAGGATGTCGGCGCTGCAGAGAAGGCAATGCAAGCTGAAATCAACTCATTAAGCGAGCAGAATGCAAAGCTCTCAGCTCTCTTGGCCGAATTGGAGCAAGAAAAAAAAACTGAGGCAGAAGAGTTACAGAGCCTTTACGACCAATTAGCGCAAGTCTTGAATAACTCTGATCAATCATTTGAGGAGAAAGAGTGATGCCTGAAGTCGAAGTTGAAATTGGAGGACGGCGCTTTACAGTTGCATGTCGGGCCGGTGAGGAATCCTACCTATTGAACGCAGCATCAGTTCTTGATTTTGAAGCGGGTGCAATAGGTGAACAGGTGGGTAGATTGTCAGAGTCGCGCATGCTTTTGATGGCGGGCCTAATGTTGGCGGATAAGACTGGAAGTTTCAAAGATAAAGTGTCAAAATCAGAACATGAGCTTTCGGCTGCGATGGAAGAAATATCAAAGCTTAAGGCAGAATTAGCCGCAAGCGCGATAACTGGACGCGAGTCTGAAAATATGTCTGCAGATTTGACAAAAACTTTGGAAGATATCGCCCAAAAAGCTGAAGAATTAGCTGACCAAGTTTATACTGGTTAAATCGAGGCTATAAGATAAGTACAGTCGGTTGCAGTTGGACTATACCATTGTCTATTGTACTTTTAACTATTTGCTTCGCGAATTTTACTAGCTTTAGTTTCGTCATAAATAACGCCACTTTCCTTAAAAAGTGTATCCAGTTCTCCTGATAGAGTCATTTCCGTTACAATATCACATCCACCTATAAACTCACCTTTCACATAAAGCTGAGGTACCGTTGGCCAGTCAGAAAAATCTTTAATTCCTTGCCGGATTCTTTCGTCGGCCAATACATTAACGTCCGTATAATCGACATCCATATAGTTAAGAACACCAGCGACTTTGCTCGAAAAGCCGCACTGTGGCATTTCTTTTGTGCCCTTCATATAGAGTACGACATCGTTAGTTTTTACAGTTTGTTTAATTTGTTCTTTTATGTCACTCATTTTTCAGTCCTCAAACTCAACGCCTTCTTGTATTAGCCTTATAGCGTAATTAAAATAACGAAACCAGCTCAAGCTTTGTGCTCAATTACGTTTTCCTAGGCGCACCAATTATTTAATTAGGAACTTTTGTTGTAAGGGCAAGAGCGTGTAACTCACCGTGTGAGCCATCCATCTTACCTTTGAGAGCTGCATAAACCGCTCTTTGTTGTTGGACGCGATTTTTTCCACGAAAGCTTTCATCCTCTACTTCTGCTGCGTAATGATTGCCATCTCCTGCAAGATCAGTGATATTGATTTTCGCACTAGGAAAACTTTCCCGTATTAGGTCTTCAATATCTTGTGCTTGCATCGGCATTTTACTATTCCCTTCCTGTCTACTGTAGTTTCTGATCAGTTCAAGAACAAGTAGTCACTTAACTTATACGAAAGTACCGAAGCGGCGGTTCAATTTACGCATGCCACCAATCCAGCGTTCATAATTATTGGTTTTGCTACGCAAATATTTGCTAACAACTGGGTGGGGTAATATCAGAAAACTTTCTTTTTGCAATCCTTGCACGCAGGCCTCGGCTACTTCATTGGGCTCAATTATACCATCGATACTCGCTACATGGTCTTCCAAACCTTTAATCATTTCTGTGCGGACTGCTTGTGGGCATAGGACAGAAACTTTGATTCCTAGATCTCCGTAAGTGATAGCTAGCCATTCTGCTAGACCGATAGCCGCATGTTTAGTAACGCCGTAAGGTGCAGAGCCCAATTGATTTAGTAATCCGGCTGCTGACGCAGTATTTAAAAGATATCCGCCTCCTCGTTTCGACATACGCGGGACTAAATGCCTTGCGGCCCACACATGGGACATAAGGTTAGTTTCCCAGATTTTCTGCCAAGCTTTGTCTGCAACTTCAACCCCACCACCGAAAGATATACCGGCGTTGGAACAAAAAAGATCTATGGGCCCAATATATTTCTCGGTTTCTTTGATGACGTGTGCAATTTCATGCTCCTGCGTAGCATTCATAGCGAAGGCATGACCTCCTATATATGACGCAGTCTTCTCTGCACCCTGAAAATTGATATCCGTGCAGATAACTTTTGTAGCGCCTTCTTGCGCAAAGCGCAAAGCCATCGCCTTGCCTATGCCACTAGCTGCTCCAGTAACCACAATAATCTTACCTTTAAGCTCCATGATTCATTTACCTCACGCCCACATATTTGAGCCATCGCATACGGTGAGTGCTTGTCCGATCATACAGTGGCTAGCATCGGATGCTCGGTAAACAGTGAGCATTTTAACGTCTTTAGGTTCACTCATTCGCAATACCTCCTATCGGTTGACCCATTTGGGTTTTCGTTTTTCAAGGAAGGCATTAACACCTTCCGTAAAGTCTTCGGTTTTTGCCAGATCGCTCACCACCTCTCGACTGTAGGCAAGGCTTTCAGGAAGATGTTCCTCAATAACTAGACTATTGAGTATGCGCTTAGTAGCCTTGATAGCAGAAGGGGAAACACTAGCTATTTCCTCTGCCTTGAACATGGCTTCTTCTAGGAGGTCACTATGAGGAACAACAGTATTTACAATCCCAAGTTGGAGCGCCTCGCTTGCGTTGACCCTACGCCCTGTCATAATCATTTCGTGGGCTGCCAACCGCCCAATGTATCTGCTAAGTCGCTGTACGCCGCCAGCGGCTGCAATAAAGCCAACTTTCACTTCTGGAAGAGCAAACTTTGCTATTTCAGAGGCGATGATAATATCACAAGACAATGCTGTTTCGAACCCACCGCCCATGGCAAATCCATTAACCGCGGCAATAATTGGTTTATCCAGATCAAAGCGCTGGGTCAGACCTAAGAAACCACTTTCAGGTAGTTTTGCACGCCCTTCGCTAGCAGTGGCTTTAAGGTCGTTGCCTGCGCAAAATGCTTTCTCGCCTGCGCCTGTTAATACTGCTACCCAAAGATTTGTATCATTGGCAAAATCATCCCAAACGCTGGCAAGCTCATGATGCATAGGCTCATGCACGGCATTATATACTCTGGGGCGGTTTAAAGTTACCAGAAATATTTTGCCGAGCCGCTCGGTTTTAACAAATTCATAACTCATTTCTCTTCCTTAATGATCGTTTGGTTTTTAAGCCGCTTGTATTCTATTTCCTATTTTCAATAATCATTCCTTACTGTGGTGCCTTGAGTAGAAGAAGTATCACCAGCAACGAGTCAGATGTTACAACTTCTGTGCAAAGGCTCAAAAACTAATTTCAATGGTTACGAGTTTATAAAAGATTTTAGAGTAAAATTTAAGTACAACAGTCTAATGGTGGCACTCTCCATTAGACTTTCATTTCGTATAAAGCTTCCCGAAATATTAAAATCAAAACATTCTAAACAAATTTGTATTCGGACGTTTTATTATTCGACAGGAGAAGATCTAATGGGCACTTATCTTCATAACCACACGTCAGATTTGTCAGCTTCGCTGAGTTGTTCTTCAGTGGCTGAAAGTGTTTCTGTGACCGAAACAGTGGTCGAAAATACAAAATCTTTTGACAGCGATGGAAGTTCAGATCAAAATTCACAATCAATCGGTTCTGATGTTAAAGCACTTATAATTCGGCTGTTCGCTTCAGGAAAATATGATGTTATAATTGACATTTCAAGTGAATTGCTAAAATCGCATCCTGAGTCGATCTTTTTACACAATGTGCTAGGCGAGAGTTATGCTAAATTAGGTGAAAACCTAAAAGCAATCTCGCACTTTGAGCAGGTCCTAGCAATTAAGCCAGCAAAGATTGAGGAGAATCTTAAAACGTCTTACGCACCCAACGTTTATAATAATTTAGGCGTTGTACTAAAGAGTATGGGTTTTCTTGAAGAGTCTGAAAAAAATCTTGTCAGAGCGATTGAGCTCAATCCAAAACTCTCATCGGCTTATAATAATTACGGCAATCTTCTGAATGATAAAGCTGAGCTAATGAAGGCACAAGAGTGTTTTTTAAAAGCAATTGATATCGAGCCTGAAAATTTTGTCGCGTACTGGAATCTCCATTCTACAGTAAGCGAAGCGCACAAGGCCAAGGCAATTATTGAGCAATGTTTGACTCATTCACCACTTTTTCGGGATGCAATTTATACATTGGCTGGGATGAACGCATTTAATGGAAATGATAAACACTTCCGTGATCTAATGTCCTCTGGTCTTGCCAACGAACCAATTTTACGTTCAATTCACTGGATTTTGTCGTTGCCAAAGCTGCCAGAAATTCACTACAATAGATGGTCAATATTTGATCGTGCGGCGGAGCTTTCGGATACCAGTCGTCCAGTTTACGAGTACGGTGTCTGGATGGGAGAGAGCTTCAAATACCTCATGAAGCATTTCAAGAAAGGCTATGGCTTTGACTCCTTTGAAGGGCTTCCTGAAGATTGGAGAACCGTTCCAAAAGGTGCCTATTCAAGCTTTGGGAAAGTCCCTCAGATAGATGGTGGGGAATTTATCGTTGGGGAGTTTGCGGAATCCTTGCCACGCTTCTTTTCTAAACCGAGACCTATGGCTGGTCTTATAAACTTTGACGCAGACCTTTATGCTTCGACCCTATGTGCCTTAGTGAATTCCAAAAAAGTGATGGACTCGAAAACAATCCTCGTATTCGATGAATTTATAGTTAATAGTGACTGGGAAAAAGATGAATTCCGAGCTCTTAACGAATTTTGCGAAATGTATGGATTTAGTTATGAAGTTCTAGCTATTTCTCTTTATACAAAACAGGTTGTAGTGCGGCTCTTGAACAGCTGAGCAATATGTCTCGGTCTGAGCGTTTTGTTTTAATTTTTGAGCGTCATGCATACGGGTTTGATAATCACCCCTTCTTCACCGGTCTGGAATTACGTCAAAGTTCACTAACTTGATAAATTGAATTCTCCAACCATTCTTGCTTAATACTGATACCCCAGCCGGGTCTATTGGAAATAGTAATCTTGCCATCATCGATTTTGAAAGGATCTTCTTCATACAAGAATTGCTGCCAGGGGTAATAGTCTGCTCCCTCGATAGAAAATTCCAGGTACTTACCTGCGTTTGGTATCGCGTTTAACAGATGCATTGTAAATAATGTGACAAGAGAAAGGTTTGCGCAGTGTGGCGTCACGGGTAATCCCGCCTTATTTGCCATACTTACTACCCGCATCGTGCGGTCAATACCACCCAGATAGAGAATGTCCGGCTGCACAATATTGACTGCCTTTATATCGATAATGCGTTTCCATACTGTCAAGTCACAGTCTTGTTCTCCGCCAGTGACATCAATATTAAGCGAGTCTGTAACTAGTTTAGTTTGTTCGAGTTCCCAATAAGGGCAGGGCTCTTCGAAGTGACAAAACCCATTGTCTTCGAGCAAATTACCGACCTCAATCGCACGTTCTGGTGAATAACAGCTGTTAGCATCAATAAGTAGATCCACTTCATCACCAAGTGCTTTCCGCATCGTGGGAATAATTTCTTCTGTTCGTCCAGGCCATTCGTCTTGGTTACGCCCAACTTCAGACCCCGCTCTTATTTTAAAAGCATCGAAGCCGAAACGATCACGTAACTGATTTAATCTTGCAGCTTCATCTTTTGGGGTAATAGCCCGCCTCATTGAGGAGCCGTAGGTACGTAGCTTTCCAGGTTTTCCTCCCAGAAGCTCAGTAACTGACTTATCTTGCTGTTTACCTTTCATGTCCCAAATAGCTGTGTCGAAGCCCCCTATGGCCCGCCTTAAATAAGACCCAGGAAACTTATGTTCCCGTTCAGTTACAAGGTCTAAAAGATCTCCGAGGTCTTCAGTTTCCACACCCAGCACCCAAGGAGCCACCTGCCTGTGTAGTATGCTACAAGTGATATCGGAATTATATGTGGAGACTTGCCCCCAACCTTGAGACCCACACTCATCTGTAATACGTACAAAGCCAACAAATTCGTTGCAGAAACTTTCGATTTTTTTAATATTAAACATGGTTTATCCTTTGCACTTACAAATCTGCCAATATCAAATCAGCTGCTTTTTCCCCAACCATCACGGATGCTGCATTTGTGTTACCTGTAGGAATTGTCGGAAAAGCAGAGGCATCTGCCACTCGCAGGCAGCGTACACCTCGCACACGCAGTGCTTCGTCTACGACACTCGTCAGCGGGTCACTACCCATTCGACATGTCCCGCACTGATGGAAAACGGTTGATGCATCTCGTCGAGCAAAATCCAGGAGCTCTTCATCGCTTTGGAGATGGAGGCCTGGACTTTCTTCGAGTGTAATTAAGTTCTTGAGAGCCGGAGCTTCACTGATTTTTCGCATCAGACGCATGCCTCGAATCATTCCTTCACGGTCTTCTTCTGTTGCAAGATAGTTTCCATAAAATTTAGGTGGTAAAAGTGCATTTGAAGAACATATTTCTACAAGTCCCATGCTGGTGGGTTTACATAGGTTGAAACCAAGCCGGACAGCGGGATAAGGATCTGGCTTCATTAGTGGGCGCGTGCCTTTGGGTGCCGTTGAATAACTAAGCGGTGAAAAATATAACTGAAGGTCAGGTACATCGAGACCTTTTTGCGATTTTACGAAGCCACCTCCCTGGTTGAGACTCATGGAAAGTGGACCTTTTCGAGTGAAAATGTATTCTAAAGCTACTGCAAGTTTTCCATAAAGGGGTCTCAAAGTTTGATTTAGAGATGGTTTATTTACCTGCAAAGTATGATCAAGGCCGAGATGATCAGACAAATTCCGACCTACATTTTGTGAGTCGACTAGCACCTCTACTCCATGAGCTTTGAGAAGTTTTTCAGGTCCAATGCCTGAAACTTGTAAAAGGTGAGGTGATAAAAGGGCGCCAGCTGATAAGATCACTTCCGATTCTGCTTTTGCTCTTCGAACTGTTCCTTTATGGACATACTCAACTCCTACCGCTCGCTGGTCCTCAAATAGGATCTTGGTGGCTTGTGCTTGAGTTAGAATTTTTAAGTGTTTGGTCCGGCGGAATTTTTTTAGATAAGCGGTTGCAGATGATACCCGCACACCATTGCTCGTTGTTATTTGATATATACATGCCCCTTCGAGATCACCGCTGTTATAATCATCATTCAATTTAAATCCTATTTGCTGAGCGGCTTCCAGATAGCGCTGCGTTAGTGGATGCACCTTATCGGAAACATTGCTTATGCTTACTGGGCCAAAAAGACCACGATTTTGGTTGTGAATTCCTTGCCAATGTTCCATCCTGCGGAAATAAGGTTCGACGTCCGCCCAAGACCAACCAGAAGCGGATGCTCCCCATTCGTCGAAATCGCGTTGATGACCACGTACAAAAACCATTGCATTAATTGCGCTTGATCCGCCAAGAACCTTTCCCCTTGGCCAATACATTTGTGATCCGTACATTTGGGGTTCCGGTTCTGTAGTGAATTTCCAATTGAAGCGATCGTCAAAAAATACCCGCCCATAGCCAATGGGAATTTTCAAATAAGGATGATAATCTTTTGGTCCAGCTTCTAAAAGTAAAATGCGGAGTTTAGTGTTTTCTGCAAGCCGTCCCGCCAAGGCAGAGCCCGCGGACCCTGCGCCTATAATAATGTAGTCAAAACGCGTTTCTGAAACCTTAGTCCCTGTTTTGAAATAAACAGACATCAAAAATCCTTAACTGACAATCTTACACAACGCCCATAATCCTAATTAAGGAGCGCCGTCAATTTCTGTCCCAAAATCAGCAGGAGAAGTGATTTCAATCAGTTCTAGATCATCGCTATGTTGGATCTCGCGATGTAAAATGCCGGGCGGTTGCAAGGCTGCTGAGCCACTTCGAAAAGTCACCTCACCTTTTCCCTCATATTCGAAGATGACCCAGCCTTTAAGTATATATATCATCTGAAAATCAAGATCATGTGCATGCCAGTTCGGCTCTGCGTGGCGCCCTGGAATTGCCCTGATTAGGTTGGCTGAGTATTTGCCGCTGGAGGCCGCAGAAATACCCAGATCACGGTATTCAAAAAAAGCTCTAAGCCCACCCTTAAAATGGCTTTCTAAAGTGCCACTTCCATCGGCATGACTTACAGCAAAAGACTGACCTTTCCAGATTTTTGATGTCATTTTTTTCTCTCAATTACTTGGTGTCAACTTCAGGTTACGCGGGGTACTAAACCTTGGTCAATGTTCTAAAGTATGTGGTACAAATTTTTTGAGAAATTCTGAAACGGTATTACATTTTTCGAGTGCTGAAAATCTACCGTAAATTTCTTGTAAAACGACTTTATAGTTCGCTTATGATGGATAAAGTATCTTAACTGACTAACGGAGGAATTCATGTCCTGGATAAAAACAATTTCTTATGAGGCGTCAACCAAAAGGCTTAGAAAACTATATGATCGCATTAAAGGCCCTAATGATAATGTAGATAATATCATGATGCTGCATTCACTGCGCCCGCATTCCATGGAGGGCCACATGGCCATTTACAAGTACGTATTGCATCACTCTTCTAACACAATGCCAAAGTGGTTTTTGGAAACTTTGGGTGTTTGGGTGAGTATTTTGAATAAGTGTCAATATTGCGTAGAGCATCACTATGCAGGGTTAAAACGGCTTTTGTCGGATGACGAAAGGTCAGAAGCTCTAAAAAAGGCATTTCTTGCGGGTGAAATTTACTCGGCACCTTTGAGTATAAAACAAAAAAGTGCCATGCTTTATGCCAAGAAACTTACTTTGAAGCCTGCGGCTCTTAGAGAAATCGATGTTATCGAAATGCGCCAGGAGGGTTTTGATGACGGTGAGATATTGGAAATTAATCAAGTATGTTCGTATTTTTGTTATGCCAACCGGACGGTACTAGGCCTTGGCTGTAAGTTGGATGGAGATATTTTAGGATTATCGCCAAACAATTCTGATGATCCTGGCGATTGGTCACATAGTTAGAACTTTTCAACCCAGGGTCGTAGCTCGATTTCCCATGCCCATGCACTGCGATGTTGGCAGTGTAGCTGTAGATAGGCTTTGGCAATTGCATCAGGGTCTAACATGTTATCAAAACCATCCCCAATTCTCTCAGGGCGATGGTCTGCGCGGATTCCTCCATCAATAACGAAATGGCCAATATGAATATTTTTTGGGTGTAATTCACGAGCTAGTGCCTGGGCGAGCCCTCTCATCCCAAATTTTCCCATAGCAAATACAGATGAATTAGCAAAGCCCTTAACACCAGCGGAAGCCCCAGTAAAAAAAATGCTGCCACTACCTCGTTTTAACATGCGTATTGCGGCCTGCTGCGCCACCAGAAATGCTCCATAACAGGTTATATCAATAGCGTCTTTTGTAGCAATCGGATCGAGCGTTTCAATAGGCCCTTTTAGTCGAGCTGAAGGATTGTAAATGACAAGTTCAGGAGTTCCTATTGATTTATCTAGAGTATTAAACATGCTTGTAACTTGTGTAAGATTCGCTCCATCGCACTGATGAAGCCTCGCTCCGGTTTCTTTCGAAATCTTTTCCAGCTTTTCCAGGTTGCGCGCAGCCAAAACTACACTCATACCTGCCGAAGTACATTGACGCGCCAGCGAAGCGCTTAACCCAAGACCAGCACCAAATATTAATGCAGTACGTGCCAATTTTTTTCCTCCGAATAAATTCTTTTTCTTTTGCCATGCATTAGCTTCACTATTGGAAATTATTATTGAGATAAAGTTAATTGCTATTCCGTAAGCCATACCAAGAAGACTTTATAGCATTCATCTAATTTATAAAATGTTAATTCTACTTATCTTTCTGTGTTTAAATGATCTTAACTGTCTGATATCGGTCGTAAGGCGCGGCAGCTTAGATTTATACTAACTTACGGCAATTATTATATGGGCTTTTGTGTTTGTTTAAGCTAAATCGCAAGCCAATTAGATTTGCAAAAATAGAATTGAAATCGTAGTTATGAAAGTTGAAGGACGTGAGCTTTTCGTATTCGGCTCTGGTTTGCAAGAAATTTTCGTTTAATCCAAAATTTGCCATTCCTGAAAATAACGATGTTCTCTCAAGTGGTTTGCAAATCGTTTTGTTTCTGCAGGGAGACACCAGTTGATTCTAGCCTATTAAAACCTTTGAGGCCTAAATGGTTTCAAGTTACTCATATCGTTGCCTAGCATTTCATTTGCTAAATATTCACCAGCAATAATACCCAGCGTTGCAGCTGAATGCATTGTTAAAAAGTAAAGACCCTCCGGGCCCGCCTGACCAATAACAGGGAGCTCATCCCCAGGGACGGGCCTATTGGCTAACATAATTTCTTCGAGAGATAAGTTCAGGTGTGGAAAGTATTCCGAAAGTCTACTCATTGCATTACTTGCCATGTTTCCTGGTGTAAAAGAAAACTCTTCAGAGGTTTCGCTTTGGTGAGCCGGAGATGTAGGTAGCATAAACCTACCATCGTTCCGTTGAAGTAATTCGAAATCTGGTGTTGAACATATATGGGAAAGGGTTTTTGGCGCAGGCGTTGTCCTTAACATCAAACCCGGTCGATCTAGCATTGGCAATTTTATATCAAAACTTTTAGCAAAATCCCCGGACGCAGTACCGGCTGCAACGATTACTTGGTCGCCCTTAATTATGCCATGATTGGTATGAACGCCAGTGACGCGATCATTCACTACTTCAATTTCTCGGACGGTTATTCCACTCAATACAGCTGCACCAGAGGCTTTGAGGAGCATGTCCGCAGCTAATGAAAGGTTCACATATCCTTCATCCGGCAGTAGCAAAGCACTGTAGGGATACTTTGCTAGGAATGGTTCAAGCGAACGCATAGTTTTTTGGTCAAGCTCTTTAACGCGATAACCCCACCCCAATAATTCTTGCGCTGAAATTGCAATCTTTTCGTCATCCATCGCCCAAATGATGGTCCCTCTCCATGACAACGGGAGTTCGGGAAGTTTATTTTTTGCGTCCCGCCATGCGTTAATCCCACTTTGGCGCAATCGAAAGTGATCTTCACTGAGATAGAATGTTGCATTCAACCAGCCCAATGATGCTCGGCTAGCCAGTCCACCTACTGCACCAGCATCAACAACCGTAACTTCTGCTTTTTCACGAAGATGCCAGGCGGCTGATGCACCTAAAATACCTCCGCCAATTACAACTACCTGCATAATTTACTCCCCGTTGATTTTTCCTTGCTCCTGTCTGAAAGACAACTATCCATTGGTGCTTTGTGTCAACCTCCTCGTTGCTTTCTAATCAGTGAAACCAACATCTAAATAATTGTTTTGCGAGTTTTAGAGCTTGCTTCGATACAAAGTGTAAATGTGAAAAAATCTGAATCGTAAAGCTGAAAATTCTTCTTTGGCGAATACTCGTTTATAGACTGTAATTTAAAATTCAGTAGTTTTTCAAATAGAAATGTTCTCATAACTTTGAGGAAAAGGTCTGAATTACGCATGGATCTAAATATAAATACATTTTAATTTGTAATCCTTGCTGTTTATCTGTTTCTTCGATAGATAACAGCGTGGAAAAATTAAATATTTTTAACTATGTTTGTGAGTGACCAAAGCACTCCAACACACAACCGTCTTTGCTCTCCAAATCACGCCTATAGTTCAGAAGCTAGAAGGATCGCCCCTCCGTTGGGACATCCAGTAGGCTGATCGGCATTTAGCGGCCAAGATATTAGTATAATTGAAATTAAGACTAAAATAAGGCAGGTTATTTTTGCCTAATCATAAAAACGAAAATCTTGTATGTACAAATCTGCATGGTGATCCTTGCCATAAGCAACGATACCAATTGAGCTAATTTTACTCTTATTTAGATTTTTATTAATAAAGCGCGAGGATCTTTTAAATTTATTGAATGGTAGTTTAACTACTGTCCACTCTGAGGTTGTTTTGAAGGAATGTGCATAATAATGCCAAGGCAGTCTGGTTCCACTAGTACGTATGTGAATGAAATAGGATTCTAAATTACCTTTCACGGTCACTTGAAGGCCTAGTGCATTTTCTGGGGTGGTTTTTAGATCTTGTGTCCTAACTTGGATAAAACCCCCATTATTTGCGGTAGAAACTTCCCCGATTAAACGTAAGGCACGGCCTGAAGTAGTGACTTCATATTGGGCTTTACCATCGGATAAGCCACCCATCACACGGTCAGAAATATAATCCCACCGATACGATGTCAGAAGGTTCTCAGCCACAAGGATTTCCCCAGAGAGAAACAAACATGATACCCAGAAGAAAGTTGTTAAGTTTCGAAATACCATTTGCTATAGCTTACGATCATCAATATCCATAATAAAATAGATCTAAGTCTTTCAAGGTCAATTTATCTCGAGAGACCAACTTTTCTGGACTGCTTTGGTTTTCCTGGTCGAGAGGTTAGCCATGATGAGATCATTCCTCCCAATTGCTGGATTTTTTTCAATTTTATAATAACTAATTATAATAATTTCAAAATGTAAGTTGGAGAACCCCAAGTTCGCTCGGCCTTGATGCCTTGAAGAAGGGTTATGTAAAGACACATCTTTTTGTGCAAGCTAGAGATGCCAAAGGCCGGGTTATGCGGGCTATGCGCAATAAAATTCCCGAATTTCAGAGCGTTGGAGTGTTCAATAGCCAGGCAAGATAGTTTAGCCCCATTCATAGCGTATCATTAAAAATTAATAGTGTATCAAAGGGTGTAATTGAAGAGATGGCAAAACTGCCCGCAAAGGTAAATATCGAAATAACTGATAAAATTCGCGTGAGGATTCAAAACGGAAACTGGCCTAAAAACGAATATGAATGTAGCCTTGCTGTACTGAATGCTATCCGAGAATACATCAACTTTGTGAAACGCTAATTCATTATCCTTAATTTTTTTGATAAAAATTACTTGCAGTATCAGCCTTAATTTAACTCCGGGTATTTTGACATTAATAGGAAAACTCATACTTGTGATATAATTTTCCTTTAAATGGAACTTCACTTACAAAACGAAAACCCAAATTTCGAATAATTTTTTCTGAAGCATAATTTTCTGGATGTACTCCTGCAATTATCGGTTTTAAATCCAAAGTGTTTATTCCAAATTCAAAAACTATATTAGCTGCCTCACTACCAATACCGTTACCCCAAGCACTGGGGCAATATCGATAACCAAAGTCAATTTCCATTCCATCGAGTAAAAATCCGCACATTCCAAGTAATTTATTGTTTGTCTTATCCCTTACCGCATATCGGCCATAACCCTTGTTAATATAGCTTTGTATAGAGTTCCTTATGTAGGATTGCGCTTCATCCAAATTCAAAATCCTCTGGTCAATATATTTTCTTACTTCAAAATTACTCTCAATGAAGAACCAAGCCTCCAAGTCGTCTTCTGTGAACTTGTTGATCAAAAGACGTTCAGTGATAAGTTCCATTGTTAATCTTCATTGAAAGTTAGATTTATTAATATTTACGGGTCATAGCACTAGAGCCGCCGTTATCTATTCTGTGATTGTGTATCACTCGGAAATCAAGGAAAAAAGGCGGCTGCACTTTTGGACACAGTTTCTTCACTGTCTCTTGTATTCCATTTCATATTAATCAAGAAATAAATCTTTTACTTCAAACCATCGCATTTTGGTTATTATATAGTGACAGGAAGCAGGAGTATAAGAGATGGGTTTATATGATGGAATGAAAGTTACCTTGGCAGGGAAAGTTGAAAAGCCAGTGAAGAAGGATGCTAAAACTCGGTTTATTGATGCTATTCAAAAACAAATAGACATTGCTTCTGGTAAAGATACAAAACGGGGTGCTTTTGCAGTTAAAACTTGGAAAAAGAAAAGTGGCGTTGTTGAAATCAGAGTATCAGATGTTCTCATAGATAGAGTAACATCTTCAAGCGGTGATTACATAGCATTTTTAAAGGGTTTAAAATCCAACATTGAAAGTGGTAAAGCAGAAGATGAAATTGCCAAGTTGCAATTTGACATAGACATTGCCGAAAAACGAAAAAGCCAAAGAAAAGAATTAAAAGACTTAGACTCATTGAAAGATGCTGATGGTTTAACGCCTAAACAACAAGCACGTTGGGAAGAGTTGGACAGGATTAAACCTCCACTTCGTAGAAAACAGAAAATAGGTTTTTTGAATAATAATCGTTAAGAGACGAATAAAAACGCTTTAAGCGGCCAATCTGCCCAACGCACCTGGTCTTACTGGATTGGCGTAAAGTTTTTTAGTCGCCGGGATTTCTGCGGTTCGGGTCCGTGTGGGCACAAACTCGAGTGATATAGTTCCTCGTAATAGTGTCAGACAGCCGCCAGACGGGCATAATTACTTAAGGATTGGCTCAATTCGTTATGCGTTCCAGTTTCGAGAATCAAGCCATCGTGCATCACCGCGATCCGATCTGCATTGCGGATAGTATCTAGCCGATGCGCAATTACCAAGGTCGTACGATCAACGGATAACAGATCAAGGGCCATCTGTATTTGTCGTTCTGTATGCGTATCCAGCGCTGAGGTTGCCTCATCTAGAATAAGTATCGGTGGGTTTTTCAGGAATATCCGAGCAATCGCGACCCGTTGTTTTTGTCCACCCGACAAGCTCACACCACGTTCCCCAACGATAGTATCTAGTCCCGCGGGCAGTTCCGCAATCATCTTGGCTAGTTGTGCTTTCTCCGCTGCATCCAAGATTGCCGTCTCATCCGCATCCAATCGTCCGTAGGCAATGTTTTCCCGAAGAGTTCCGCCAAACAGAAAAACATCTTGGCTGACGATGCCGATTTGGTCGCGCAGAGATTTGAGTGTCATTTTAGAAATGTTCAATCCATCGATAGTTATCTCACCCGATTTCGGATCATAAAATCTAGGCACCAGCGCCATAAGTGTTGTCTTACCTGCGCCCGATTGACCGACAAAGGCCATCTTTTCGCCGGGCTTTACTGCCAGCGTAATGCCCTTGAGTACGCTAAGTCCATGGCCATAGTCAAAACCCACGTTACTGAATGTGATCGCCCCTTTGAAGGTTGGAGCCTGCACGGCACCTGGCGCGTCCGTCACGTCTGGCTTGGTCTCCAACAGTTCTAAGTAGCGGCGGAAGCCTGCTATTCCGCGTGGATAGGTTTCGATCACCGCTGCAATCTTGTCGAGCGGACGAAAGAAAATGGTAACTAATAACAGAAATGCTACGAACCCACCGGTAGTTAGCGACCCGTCTAGTACAAAGGCCGCGCCGGTGACCATGACCACCACCTGTATCAGGCGCATTCCCATATAGTTCACCGCGGATGATCCCGCCATCAGCTTATAGGCTGACAGTTTAGTCGCGCGGTAGCGGCTGTTATCGTGCTCAAAAAGTGTTTTCTCGTGCTCCTCGTTGGCAAAGGCCTGTACCACCCGGATGCCGCCGATGTTTTCCTCGAGCCGCACGTTAAAATCAGCAACCCGTGCATAGATTGCCCGCCATGTTCGTGTCATCCGCCCGCCAAAGATTACCACAATCGCAATGCACGCAGGCACAATCACCGCTGTGATAAGTGCTAGTTCAAGGTTGATGGTGGTCATCAATATGAAGGCGCCAGCGAAAGTCATAATTGCAATAAACAGATCTTCAGGGCCGTGGTGCGCAACCTCTCCTATTTCCTCCAGATCACGTGTAACACGCGCCACTAATTTGCCGGTGCGAACTTTGTCGAAATAACCAAATGACAGGCATTGCAAATGAGCGAAAGCGCGGCGACGCATTTCTGTCTCGATATTGATACCCAACTTGTGGCCCCAATAAATTACAATCACCATCAGAGCCGCGTTAACTAGGTAAATGACTAGCAATCCAACTGCAGCCCATAGGGTCAGTGCCAGATTGTTACTGGGCAGCAACACGTCAATGAACCCTTTGATAGCCAGGGGAAAGGCCAACTCAAGTAACCCCGACACAACAGCACACCCAAAATCGAGAAAGAACAAAGCTTTCCAAGGTCGGTAGTACTCGAAGAACTGTCGTAGCAGTATCGTCAACTTGACGATACCCTTAAAGCATCTGTGAAATCTAATTCAGTATCTTCTTGATCACTCATTCAGTTAATTATCCAATTTCCGACCATAATCAGTAGAACGCGTTTTGAATGTATTATTATATGGCGAAAATCAAACTAATTCAAAACTAATCGACAACTGATCTACATCTAAATTGCCGTTTTCAAAGCAGTTAAAGTAAGCTCAATTGATCTTAGCGAACTTTTGAGATCGCTTGAGACATAATTAGGCTGACCGCTAAGTCCCCAATACAAACGATGGTTTAAACGGCTCTTTTATTACGCCCATTTCACCAACTCCCGTTGAGTTTTTTGCACAGCATTTCACCGTTCTCAAAGGGGATAAAGTTAATGACCTCATCTTTGGCGAAATTAGTAACTGCTTCCCAACTGGTGGCTACTGTAGACGAACCTGCACGGTCGAATTCATCGCTTGACTGGATCATAACGATCAATTTCTTGGTCATGCCATTTTTAAAGGCATCAACTTGTTCATGAAAAACTTCTATATCAATGCGATCTAGTAGTTTTTAAAAGTAGGCAGCGAAATTTCATTTTTTTGAAGTTCGGCAATAATCAAAGCTAAGCCTATGTGAGCAATGTTTAATCGGTTTTGCCCCATGATCTTGACGTGCGGTGTGATGGGCAACCCATAACGACTACATTCTTTGAGGAATTTTCTCTTTTTTATAGCCAGCTGCCGTTTTCAGTTCGCAAGTGTTAAAGAGCCTATCTCAATTTTACCTCCTATCTTTCTGATAAAAAACATAAATAGTACTTTTAGATACCTATATATCCCAAAAAAGACAGGACCCCCCTGTAGGATTTCTGTCGCTAGAAACAAATCAAGGCCCGAATTACCCGCTTCGGTTGTGTGCTTAGAAGAACCTAAATTACACTAACTGCCCTAACCGCGCTGCCTGGATTAGATCATATGATTTATGAAAGGAAACGCACTGTATAGAAAAATGAAGACGTGAAATCCCATACCGATTGTAATCAAGGAGAGTTTGAGCAACTATATCACTCAACTGATATATCGATTAATACTTAGGTTATGCAAATGGTCTATCGTACGAAGCTGCCAGATACGGCAAGTGTTGCAAATTCTCAGGGCGATGGACGTCTATTTGCTTCTTCAGCCGAGCGAAACAGTGCGCCCATTGTTAGTTTAATTGAAAGAATTGCGCCTAAATCTGGAGAAGCTTTAGAGATAGCAAGCGGAACTGGTCAGCACATTGTAAAATTAGCATCGTCTATACCCAACCTATCATGGTCACCTTCAGAGGTTGACGGAGAAAGGATAAAGAGTATTTCCTTGTGGATTGAAGGTGGGAATTTATCAAATATTAAGCCGCCTCTCTATCTTGATGCTACAGAAATTGGCTGGGCCAAAAGCCTGCCTCAGTCTGAATTCATCTTGCTGATAAATTTATTGCATTTGATTAGTTGGAATGAGATGGAAACTCTAATCAGTGAACTATCTAAGGCTCTAAAAAAAAATGGAATTGCTCTCGTTTATGGTCCATTTATGCGCAGTGGCAAGCTTACCAGTACAGGGGACCAAAATTTTCATAATAGCCTGACGCAGACTGACCCAGATATTGGTTATAAAAACGATT
>MDTG01133310.1_pt1 | contig 21848 bp, 21 predicted proteins | sample 811421 | NCBI WGS metagenome assembly MDTG01 (sample SAMN05326645, study PRJNA326480) | marine metagenome | isolation source: seawater | place: Pacific Ocean: South East | collected 2011 | reverse complement strand
TACAAATGTTAAACTTGGTAACAAAACTTCTTTATTTTTAATTTCTAAAGATCTAAGGGATATTTCAAGACCATAAGTTCCATTTATAACTGCAACTGCATATTTTGACTTTGTCAAATTGATAATTTTTTCCTCGAATTTTTTAACATATTGACCAATGCTTGAGACATAACCGGTTTTAATACAATCTTTAAGATACTTCACTTCATTACCTTTAAACGTTGGTTCGTGCAAAGACTTGGGGGTAAGTTTTAATGATTTTATTAATTTAATTAATTTATCTGATTCTTTTTTGCTCATAAAGTTTTTATTAAGTTTTTTTTAGTAAACAAGCTCCCCAAGATAAACCAACTCCAAATCCACACAGAAGAATTAACTCATTCTTTTTAATGTTTTTAAATTTTTTTTTTAAAATTATGGGAATTGAGCTTGAGACAGTATTGCCGACACTTTTAAGATCATTTACCATGTTTTCATCTTTGAGATCCAATTTTTTTTGTATATTATCCAGAACAAGTTTACTTGCCTGATGAAAAAAAAAATATTTAATTTTATTTTTATCTATTTTGTTATTGTATAAAAAATTTGAAATAAATGAAGGTATTGTATTTAACGTGAATTCAAAAATTTTTGTTCCATTCATATTTATTTTCGGTTGTTTAACAAATTTATTTGATAAATTTTTAGTTCCAAAATCATCACAAATAAAGTCTCTAGAGCCACTACCATCTGTGCCAAATTCAAAATTTAGTATTTCAAATGAATTTTTGGTTTTATTTTCACTTACTAATGAAGTTGTTGCGGCATCAGAAAAAATTAATTTAGTACTTAAGTCTTGAGGGTCAATTAATTTTGAGTAAGTGTCGGTAGTGATTAACAAAATGTTTTTAGATATTTTAGATGATATTAACCCTTTAGCTAAAGATAATAAGTAAATAAATCCTGAGCAGCCCAAATTAATATCTAGAGCTCCAATATTATTATTTAATTTTAATTTCTTTTGTAAAATACATGCGTTTGTGGGTATTAAATACTCGGGTGTTTGAGTACAATTAATTAAATAATCTATTTTTTTTCTATTAATTTGTTTAATAATTTTTGAAGCTGACTTAAAAGCTAAATCATTTGAGAATGTTTTTTTATCTGCGATATTACGAACAGATACACCAACCTTTTCCAAAATTTTCTTAGTTTTTATCTTATTTTTTCCAATAGATTTTAAAAAAACACTATTATTCTCTTTTAAAGAGCCTAAGAAGTACTCAATATTATTTAGATAAGATTTGATCACTGTGAAGAATAGCCTCCATCTAATACAAAATTTTGTCCTGTGAACCAATCAGACTCATTCCCTATAAGAAATTCAACTGCATGATTAACATCTTTAAAAGATCCAATTCTTAATGGATGGGAATCTATAACTGCTTGTGCTTTATCTTTTGTAATAGATTTTGAATAATCTTTAAATAATTTACTTTCTTTAATGACCCCAGGGCTTAAACAATTTACTCTCACTTTATTTTTAGTAAGCTCTAAAGATAAAGATTTTGTGAGGCCAATCAAACCGGACTTTGTTGACGAATAAACTGTTTGACCAGGAGCGCCCACTACTCCCATTACAGAGGAAATAAATACTATAGCATTAAGTTTCTTAAAAATTTTTTTTTGGCACAAAAACTTGCTCAAAAGAATAGGTGCAACTAAATTTAAGTTTATTGATTTAGATATACTTTGATGAGTAAAAGCGGTTATTGGTTTTAAGTCGTGGGTTCCCGCAGAATAAATAAAATAATTGATATCTTTAAAATGTTTAAATGAAGTTTTAAACAATTCATCGTAATTATGAAAGTTATTTAGATCAAAATTAATATTTATTAATTTTTTATTTTTAATTTTTGAGTTTTTTCTCGATATATTTATTACTTTCATACCTTTATTCAAAAAATGTTTAGCTAAATTTAGGCCAATTCCTGAAGAGGCTCCTGTGATAAGAATTGTTTTGTTTTTAAATTTTTTTTTCATATTTTAATTAAATTTGTTAATTTTATGTTTTTAAGCTTAATTAGAGCACTAGCCCAAGAATACCCAACGCCAAAACCTGAAATCAAAACGTTTACGTTTTTTAATTTTTTTTTGTTATTTAAAATCGTTACTGGTATAGAGGCTGAGTTGGTATTTCCGAATTTTTCAATTGACGTTAAATTTTTAATCGTAGGAATTTCAATCTTTTTAATTATGCTTTCTATTAAAAATTTATTTGCTTGATGCAATATATAGAAATCTACATCATTAATGTTTAAATTTTTTTTATTTAAAAGACTCTTAATTTGTTTTGGCACTTCATTTATAGCAAACTCAAATATTTTTGATCCTTTCATTTCTAAATGTGTTCCCTTTTTAGTTTCAAATCCATTGCTTTTAAATATTAAATTTTCATATCCACTTCCATCAGTGCAAAAAACAAAGTTAGATACATTATTATTCGTTTGACTATATTCTATGGCTGTAGCTGATCCTGCGTCACCAAATAAACCAAAGTATTTTTGGTCAAGCATATTTATAAATTTACTACTCATATCACCACTTAAAAGGAGGCCTTTAGATTTCATATTTTTTGAAATTAAAAATGCATTGTAAAGACCATAAACATAGCCTGAACATCCTAAAGGAATATCTATAGTAAATATATTTTTTTTTAATTTTAGCTTTTCTTGAAGAATACATGAACTAGCAGGCAGCACATAATCTCTTGATTGACTAACAAAAATTAAAAAGTTGATGTCCTTTTTTTTCCAATTTAATCTTTTTATAATTTCCTCTGCAGCACGTAAACATAAGTCTGAGGTATTAAATTTTTTCTTTTCATCAAGATAGTGTTTTTTCACTCCTGTTAAATTTATAAATTGATCTTTATCTTTTATTTGTAGACGATTTTTATTGTTGATAACATTTTTGGGAACGCAAACAGATATACCTGCGATTTTAGAATTATTTGTTTCTATCATTTTAAATCTATTTTAATTTGTATAATCTCAATAAGTCTTTGAGTTTTTTACATTTATTAATTTTTTCCGGAGAAATTTTTAATTTATTAAAATTTTGGTCATTAAATGCCATAATTTCTAACATTTTTAAAGAGTCTAATCCGATTTTTTCTAAGCTATCAGACTCCTTTAATCTCTTCTCAAATATCTTTTCAAATAATTTTATTAATTCATTTTTTTTCATTTCGAAATCTCTTTTATCTTCTTTCTAAAAAATTTTATTCTCTCCTCATAATCACCAATAATAGTGTTAGAATTTAGAGATTTTATACCTGCATGATTATTTTCACAAATTACTTGATCTTCCTCAAAAACTGTATCATTGAATTTTTTTGACATATCTGAGAAAAAATTTAACGTGCTGTCTGAAACTTTTTTGTTGAAATTTGAAAGATATATATCACTAGTAATTAATGTTTTATTCGTACTCAATGGAGTATATCTTTGTAGATAAAAAGAATGTTCCATTGTTGTTGCAATAGTAGATAAGGGGAAAATTAGAATATGATTATAGTTGTTTCCGAAATTATTTGAAAATTTTTTAAATTTTTTTACATAGTTTTCTCTTAAAGGCATTTCCATTGACATTACATTTTTTGAATATTGATATTTTGGTTTTTGATTTAGAATATGTTTGAATGTTGTTTGATGAACGAAAACTGCATGATATTCATCGATCGAATTTTCTACACATAATTTCCAATTTGAGTTCCAGACCCAACTTGAGGAATTAACCTTTTTATTAATTTTATATGAAATATTTTTTATCTTCTCATAATCATTTCCAAGGAAATCTTTCAATTTTGATTTATTATATGATGATGTTACAAAAATAAAATTACCACAAAAATCTACTTTCCATTTTTGTAAAGATAATTTTGAGATATTTTTTTCTTTTTTAAAGCATTCCTTTTTGAGTGGTATGTTCTTTATTTTACCATCTTCATCATAAGACCAAAAGTGATAAGGACAAAAAAATTTTTCATTACCCGATTTTTTTTCTTTAATTATAGATCCTCTGTGAAGACAAATATTTGAAAAAGCTTTTAAACCTTTTTCAAAATTATAAAGAACGATAGGATGACCAAAAATTTCTATTGTCTTAAAATCTAAAATCTTTTTAAATTCACATCTGTGACCAGCTAAGAACCATGAATTTTTAATATGTTCTTTTTTTTCCAAATTTAAATATTTTTTATCAAAATATACTTTATTATTTATTTTCATATTCTTATTTATAAAATTTTTTACTTTTAGCAGGATTGCCGTGGGAAAGTGTAAATTTTTCTGCATTTTGATATAAAACCGATGAAGCTGACAATCTTGAAGACTCTTTAATATTTATTTTAGGCATTACAGATGAGTTGGCTCCAAGAAAGCAGATTTGACCAACTTTGCTGTGTCCTCCAATAAAAGAATTTGGACTCATGACTGAATGTTTTTCAACGACAGAGTGATGGCCAACTATAGCTCCAGAATTAATTAAAACATTTTCTTTTATATTTGCTAATGGAGCAACTACACAATTAGGAGCAATTATTGTGCCGCTAGATATTACCGCGTTACGAGATATATAACTTGTTTTATGAATAATTGACATAAGTGGAATTTTATTTTTTTTTAATTCCATATAGCTAATTTTTCTTAACTTGGGCTCTCCAAAAGAAATGCAGGCTTTAAGGTTTTTATTTTTTTTGATTTTTTTAATATCATTTAAGAAGTGTATTTTCTTTGATAATTGTTTTAAAAGTCTTAAGTTTTTTTTCTTATTATCAATTATAAAAATTTTTTCAATTTTTCTATAGAGCCTTCCATCATCTATGATGTAATTTACAATCTCTAGAGTATGGTCTCCACCACCTATTAAAGCAAGATTCATTTTTAGATTTTTATTATAAATTAAATTTTAAGTCACTAAATTTTTTAGTAGTGACATTGTCTAAATTGATATTTTTCAAAACTTTAACAATTTTTTTAGTTGCGCCTTTTTTCAAATAGTCTTTATCGTGAATATTAAATTTCTTTTTTTTATAAAGAACAAGTTTCAATTTTCTTTCTATCAATTTTGAACTTGCATTTACATTTAACACTCGCCCAGGCTGAACCCTGCTTTTTTGTCTATTCCCGACATTTATACTTATTGCCCCTAAATAGGGAGCTTCGCTTAAGGCGGAGGAAGAGTTTCCGATAACACAATCTATTTTTTTTAGTAAGGAATAATATAATTTATGACCTAAAGAGTCATAAAGATTTGCATTCTTATTTCTTTTGATAAAAATTTTTATCATTTGAGTTATATAAAAACTACCTTCATCTGAATTAGGTTTTGTAAATATTATATTTTCACTTTTAAAATTACTTAAGGCCTTCAATAAATTTTTAAATTGTTTCTTTGTCTCTGAAGGAACGTTTGTAATAGGATGAAAAGTTACTAATATATTTTTTTTATTTTCATAAAATTTAATTCTTTTTTTTATCTGATTTAATTTTAATAAATTTGTATTTCTGATATTATCAATTGTCATATTTCCAACTAAAAAAACATTTTTACTACTTTCACCCATTTGAATTACCCTCTTCATATGAGTTTTGTGAGTCACAAAATGATACAAGGATATTTTTGTTAAAATATGTCTTATAGTTTCATCTTGCGAACCATGTGTAGTTTCTCCTCCAAAAAAATGTGCAATAGGAATATTAAGAAAAAAGGCTGAAATCGCAGGTCCAAGCATTTCATACCTATCGCAAGGTATACATACTAAATTTGGTTTAGTTTTCAAAAAAAAATTTTTAAATTTTTCTATACCTGTTGATATAGAGGAAAGCGTTGAAGTATTTTTAATTTTATTTGTATTCCCTAATATATTGATTTTTTTAAATATATTAATTTTTTCATTTTGGATTTCTTTATATGTGTAACCATATTCATTCGATAAATGACTGCCAGTAACAATAAGTTTAGTTTGTAAATTTTTAATTTTTTTTAGCTCAATAATTAAATTTTTCATTAAACTAAATTCAGATCTAGATCCTGTTATGATAAATATTTTTTTCATTAAATTTTTTTTATAATTTGATCTGCTAAGTAATTTTTTTTTGATTTTTTACCAATTAAAATATTTAATTTTTCTGGCGGTAAACCATTACCTGGTCTTTTTAGTATCAAATTATTTTTTGAGAATACTTCACCTTTTTCAATTTTACTCTTAGCATGAATAGATTGGCGAACTAATACTTTGTTAATTTTCTCACTTTTAGATATTTTTTTAAAGTAGGATCCCAGAGATATATTGGTATTTTTTATATCTTTCACTAAATTTGATAATTCTTGGGGACTTAAACTCATTTTATGGTCTGGTCCAATTAATTTTTTTGAAATAGTAAAATGCTTTTCTATATAATTTGCACCCAAACCAATGGCAGCTATTGGAGCAAGAGTTCCAAGTGAATGATCTGATAGCCCTACATCAACTTTATATCTTTTTTTAAAGAATTTTATTGTATGTAAATTTAAATCTTGAATTGGAGTTGGATAAGCAGAAGTACATTGTAAAATTATTAAATTTTTTCTATTTAATCCACTTTTTAAAAGAATGTTAAATGCAGTATCAATCTCTTTGATGGAAGACATTCCTGTAGATAGAAGAGTTTTTTTATTTAATGAGCCAATATATTTTAATAGAGGGGTATTAGTAATTTCTCCTGAGGGTATTTTAAACATCTTAACTTTTAGTTTTCTTACTTTAGCAGCGTCTTCGATACAAAAAGCACTTGTAAGAAATCCAATTTTTTTTTTATTGCATCTTTTTATAATTTTTTTGTGCGCTTCATCCCAATTAAATTCAAATTTTTTAATCATATCATGTTGGCTTTCTTTACTGTTTTTAGTAAATTTTTTTTGATAATTAGTTTTTTTCGCTACTTTCGATATTAAATTAGAGTTAGTTACTTGAAATTTTATATAATCAGCACCAGCTTTTGCTGCGATATCCACTAATTTTAACGCATTCTTTATCGAACCATTATGGTTTACTCCAGCTTCTGCTATAAAAGTTATTTTTTTGGACATGTAATTAAGTTAATTCACAAAACTTTTTTAAGAATCTTAAACCATTTTCACCACTTTTTTCGGGATGAAATTGACAGCCTATTATTTTATTTTTTTTAATAACAGCTGGAATTTGAAGATTGTAATATTTGCAATAGGCTGATGTGTCCTCTTTTTTATCAGTAATTGATATAAACGAATGAACGAAGTAAAAACTGCTATTGTCAAATTTTTCAAAAAAATTATTACTATTTTTAATATGTATTTCATTCCAACCAATATTTGGAACTTTTAATTTTTCGTTACTTACTTCATTTATATTTATCACATTTCCAGGAATTAAGTTTAAACCTTCATAATTACCAAATTCAGAGCTCTTTGATAACAATAGCTGCATACCTAAACAAATTCCTAAAATAGGTTTTTGGTGTTCATTTGTATATTTTGAAATAATTCTTTGTAGATTTTTTCTTTTTAGAAGACTCATTGCATTTCCAAACGCTCCAACACCAGGTAAAATTAAATGACTAGAATCGAGTATGATATCTTCATTATCACTTATTTTTGAGTCAAACCCAATTTTTTCCAGGCCTCTTTTAATACTTAATATATTGCCGCAACCATAATCAATAATTGTGATTTTTTTCATTTTAATCTAACTGCCTAACTCTGATTTTTGATTTCGATGCCTCTTTTCGTATGTCGGACAATGTACAAAAATTATAATGTAAAGCATAAGCAACAGCAATTGCATCTATATTTGAATTTTGATTTAATCTGGTTAAATCTGATGGTTTGCCGAAACCACCGCTTGCAACTATTGGAATACTAATTGATTTAGAAGCGTTTAAATACAAGTCATAATCAAAACCTTTTCTAGTTCCTTCCATATCTACAGATGTAAGTAAAACTTCGCCTGCGCCTCTTTTTTCACAATTTTTTATCCAGTCTATAACATTTAAACCAGTCTCCTGCCTTCCATTATTAGTGAATACTTCCCAATTATTCTGTTTAATTTTTTTTGCCTCTACAGAAAGAACAACAGACTGTGAACCAAATTTTTCACTTAATTGATTTATTAAATTATTATTTTCTACTGCGGCAGTGTTTACAGCAACTTTGTCAGCTCCAGATCTAAATGCTTTTGAGGCATCATCAATACTTCTAATTCCACCTCCTACAGTTATAGGAATAAAAATATCTTTTGAAGCTTTGGAGATTATATCGTAAAGATTATTTCGGCCATATAGGCTGGCCACTGAGTCCATAAAGATGATTTCATCTATACCTTCATTATAATATTTTAACGCAAATTTGTTAGGTTCACCAACAATTCTTAAGCCTTCTAAATTTATACCTTTAATTAAATTTTGGTTTTTTATATCTAGGCGAGCAATAATTCTCATTTAATTTTTAATTCTATTATCAAGAATATTCTTTATTTTTTTTTGAAAACCATATGAACTTCAGAACATATTTTATTTCTATCAAGAACATTTTGAAGTTCATTTATTACTGAAAATAGTTTTTTATCTAATAGAGATTTATATTTTTTAAAGTCATTAGTATTACTACTATTAATTAGACTCCTATAAAGATCAGGAAAATCTGCACCAAACCACCACTCTCCAACAATTTCAAGGTTGTATTTTTTTGCTAAATAATACAATGACTCTTTTGTATATAAGTTTGTATGTGCTGCCCCTAAGTGTCTAGGACAGATATGTTTAAACGAATTTTCCAAAAAAACTGATAGTGAAAATAAGGGAACTGAAAAAAATAAGTATTTGATATTTGACTTCTTAAAAATTTCAATTAGAAAATTTGGTTCTTCTAAATGTGCTAAAACACATATCATCGACAAAACATTTGAGTTTTTGTCTTTAACGATAGTTTCAAGTGTTTGCTGCATATCCAAATTAATAAGTTTATTTTTTTTTAAGATTTTACTACCACTTTTAACAAATGATTTACTGGGTTCGTAACCAACTCCAGGAATTTTTCTTAACTCCAAAGCCTTAAGGAACTGACCATTTCCAGCTCCAATGTCCAATACTTTAATTTTTGATTTTATTACCTTTCTGAGAAAATCTACTTTAGGCAGATGAATTTCTTTAACTCTTTGATTAAAAAAATTGTAATCAGGATCCTCATCGTAATTTTTGCCTTTATCAGCGCTATAAAGCCAATGGGTAAACTTTTTGTTATCATGAAAGACAGAGTTTAAATGATTACATTTTTTACATAATGTGTATCCCACACCAAATGATGTAAAAATTTTTTTTGGTAATTTAGCGTAGCAATTTTTACACTTTTTTCTCAATCCTTGTTTTTTTAAGAAATTATTAACGCGTTTCGTAAAATTTAAGAACTTTTCATTTTCGTTATACAGAGATTTTTTTATAGAAAACAAATTATTATAATTCTTAGAATACTTTACTATTTTTTTCATATATTTAGCTTATAGTACAATTTTATTTTTATTAATAGTTTAAAGATTTTTTTTCTTCAAGTCGCTTTAAAATACTTTTCCAACGTCCGTAGAAATTTAAATCAGGGAACTGAATATAATTTTTCTTATAGGTTTCATATTTTGAATAATCAACTTTTGAATTTTTTATTCTTTTTATTAATGTTGATTTTTTTTTAAATGTTTTTCCTAAATGTATCCGAGTTGACCCCAAAGTTTTAGATAGCTCCACAGTACTTATGTAACTATGGTAATGAAAAGTTTTATAATAATCTGATGTTAAAAAGATTATAGGCTTCTTGAACAATACTGCAATCTGGCTAGCAAATGAATTATGACACAATACAAATTTTGCATCTTTAATTAATTGATTGGTTCGATCAAAGTAAAATTTAAATCCTTTAATCGGTATATCGTTCTTATTTCTTCTATGATGAGCAGCTATTAATAACTTATTTTTTGGAAAGTGATATTTAATATATTTTAAAAATTCTTCAGTTGGACCCCAATAGTCATTGGATTTTCTTTTAGTATCCTGTGCATAGCCTAATTGATAATCAAAGCTTGCTTCGACAACATCATCTATAAAAACAATATTTTTATTATAAACTCCGGCCTTATTTTTAGCTTTTAAAAATAACTCTATTTCTGGGCTATCAAGTTTAATTAATTGATCTTTATTGTATTTATTTTTTACTTTTTGAAACGTATAGTTGTTTGTCACAAATATTAAGATTGGTTTAATATTTGATATTTTAAAAGATATATAATTTTTAATTTTCTCAACAAACATAAAAATTGTTCTAATGAATAAATTTAAAAAACTATTGTTTTTAAAAAGATTTTTAATGTTATTAATTGTATAAGCTTTAACTTCTATTTCAGGTCCGTTTTCAAAGAATAATTTATTACCACCCGAGAAAGATAAAAGTCTCTCCAATATTGAAGACTGAAAAAAATTACCTGCTAAATTCAAATAATAGAATTTTTTAGGCAATCTTTTTTTTTCTTTAATTAAATCGAAAATAGAAAATATTTCTTTATAGTTTTTTTCTTTAATATACCTACTTCCTTTTCGAGTGAACATTTTATAAATTTCTTTGTTGATTAAAGGAAGTAAGGTCCAATAAATTATATTCCAATCTTTATATTTAGTTTTAACACCTAATCTAATTAAATTATGTCTTGTTAAAGGTTGGTGAGTTATTACTAAAAGTGTATTGGTATTCATTAGCTATAAATTTATTTCATCCAAACAGCTTGTCGTAATTCCCATTTTTTTCCACTTTTTTTCCATATATATTTGGGTCTGAAACTATCGATTATTTCATGAAAATTTTTTTCGTTCATATCGAGATAATCCAAAATTTCTTTAAAATATTTTTTTGGAAATTCTCCATCGTATTTTTTCACTAAAGCAATAGCCTCATCTCTAGTGATTATATTATTTCTGACCTCCAAAGCCGCATCTTCAGTTGTCCTTCCCCTACCTGTTTTAATGAACCATGTGTAAAAATGTAAATTATCCAGCTTATCGTCTAAGCTGGAATACTTTGTATAGGTTCCTTCGCTTCTATATGGATTTACCTTAAAATCAGAATGTTCAGATGCAAAATAAAAATTGCTTTGGGGATTATAATTTAAATAGTAAGGCAAGGTAAGAACTGTTAGATTTTTTATTTCTTCTGATTTGTTTCTTATAGGTAAGTATGGAAATAAGTCATTTTTTGAAATACCATATTTTTTTATTTCTGAGATATGTACTCCTCCAAAATATAGATCTTCACTATCTGAATGAAAAAGGTCTTTATTAACAAATCCAGAAATATTATATAAGTTCCCACCTACTCCTTTTTCAAAATATGCATCTCCATAAATTATCAAATTTATTTTTTTTTCTAGCGCTAACTTAGGTGCTAAGTTTAATTGACCTAATACAAAAGGTTGGAAGGGGTGTAAAAGATTTTTGAAAGCTAATTTAGTCAATTTTCTATGTACTATAGGATTGGGCGTATGTAATTCATTATCAAAACCCATCTTTTGCCAAGCTTGGAAGTTGTGCAAACCAATTTCTGTATATATGTGTGGTGCCCAAGTAACAGTAAGGGGATTCATCTTGTATTTATATTTAAGGATGTGTGATAGATAAATACTATCTTTACCACCACTTCCTTGAATTAAAACATCATAGCTTCCATCATTTTTTCTATTTTTGTCCAAAATTTCTATTAATTCTTTTTCTCTTTCTTTCCAATTAATTTTTTTTTTTTGTTCAAAGTAATTACATGCTCCACATACGCCATCGTCGAATGAAGTTCGCTGTTTAATACCATCTTTGGTATCTAGATGTTGTATAGATCCCATAAATCTTTGATTTGATTCAACACATTTTTTACAAAAATAAATTTTTTTAATGTTATCTTCAGTCATATGATTGTTATTTTATCGATATTTTTTTGTCGCTAATTTCAAATACTTTAGAAAATAGTGACGTGCTTTCAAGCTTGTGTGTTATAATTATAATAGTCTTACTTTGACTTAAAGACTTTAAATATTGTAAAATTTCTTCTGATGTGTTCTTATCTAATGAGCTAGTTGGCTCGTCTAGTATTAAAATTGGAGGATCATTATATAGTGCTCGCGCTATTGCAATTCTTTGTTTTTGACCTCCAGATATTTTTGAAGCATTTTCGCCAATTTTAAAATCATAACTTTCTTCTAGATTAGATACAAATTCCGTTAGCTTTGCCTGAGATACGCTTTTTTTTAATTTTTCTTTTGAGATATCTTTTTCTTCAATTCCGAATGCAATATTTTTTTTTATAGAGTCATCAAATAAAAAAATATTTTGGGGCACGTACCCTATTAGACTCCTCAAAGTCTCGTAGTTATTTTTTAAACTTTTGCCGTCAATTAAAATTTCTCCTTGAGTCGGCTCTAAAATACCAGTTAATAAGTTTATAAAAGTAGTTTTTCCTGAACCTGTTTTGCCAACTATTGCAATAAAATCTTTAGGAAAAATATCAATATTAATATTATCTAAAATAAAATCTTTTTTATCATGATGTCTAAAAGATAAATCTTTTAATGAAATAGTTTTGAAGATATTTGAATTTTTTTCTATATTTCTTTCTCTCATTAACTCTACAGTCTGAATGTTATCAACATCTTCTTTTAGGCTCTCTACAGCACTTTGGGAATATTTTATTGTTTGTAATGAAACTAATATCTTATTTAAAGATGGGATTATTTTCAAAGATGAGATCAAAAAAATACCCAGTGTTCCTATTATATTTAATGTATTTTCATCCTTATAAATTGAAAAAAGTATAATGCTAATTACTATTAAAAGTAAAACAATTTCAAAATAAATTTTTGGCAATCTATTTATAAATGCCATTTTATAACCTAGGTATGATACATTATCGCTTATATTTTGAAATTGTCTTGAAAAAAAATTTTTAACATTAAATAATATGATTTCTTTAACCGAGCTAAGACTTTCATTAAGAATCTTCATTTTAACTTTTTGAGACTCAACTAATGTTTTCCCCAATACTAAAGATTTTTTTTTCGAGAACGCATAAAAAATAAATCCAAAGCTAAAAATTAGAAAAATAATTATCAGCGTTTCAAATGGTCTTATAATCAAAAGCAATAAAATGATCCCACTTATAATGAGTGTTTCAGTAAACAGAATACTTAATTGCATTATTGAACTACCCACGAGTGATGTTTCTTGAGTAATTTTAGTTATTAATTTTGCTGAATGTTTTTTTAAATGAAATGAATAAGGTTTAGATAAATAATAGTTAAATAATCTGGCACCTAAATTAAATCTTACACTATAAGAAAATTTTGTTTCCAAAAAATAGTAAAGTGCTAAATACAAATTTTTGATAATGTATATAAAGAATATAATTGATGAAAATAATAGGATTAAATCTTGTTTATCATAACCTTCAAGAAATTTCATCTTAGTAAAATTCAATTCATTTGTTTGATTAGTGAACAAATTTATGATTGGTAAAATAGATGCAATACCAAGTGTTTCGAGTAGCATAGCAAAAAACATCATTACCATTAAAAGTTTAAAATTTCTTTTTTCTTTTGTAGTTAACAATGTGTATAAATTTTTAATTGATCTCATTATTTAAATTTGTGATAAATAATTATTTTTTAATTTAATGTTATATTTTCGCAAAAGTTTAATTAATTCAGGATTTCTAGGTTTAAAATTAATTATTTCTGAAATATTTTTTTTTACAATTGTCGTCCATTTGTTTTGATTAATTTTTAAAATTTTCTTTGTCATATTTTTTATATTTAAGTAGGAGTGATCATTTGTCCAAAAGGGTCCGTTTCGAGGGTATCTTTTTAAATAATTTTTTACTGGAAAATTACTTAATGGAAGAAAAATAACTTTTTTTTTTCTCGAAATGGCTTCAAATCCTAAAGTTGAGGAATTGGTAAAAAATATCGCATTTGATCTCAGATGTGAATAAGTATCTTCATCTCTCTCTATTAAAAAAAAATCTTTTTTTAATATTCTTTCTTTAAAATAATCTTTAATTTTTTTCGTAACAAAATGGTTATTTTTAGTTTTTAATAAATAAAATAAGGGTAAATTTAATTCTGAGGAAAGTTTTATAATTTTTTCAAAAATTTTGATTTCTTGATCCAAACGTTCGGGTCCGAAAGTAGCTTGTGCTATAAAAATAATTTTTTTTACTTTATTGTTTAAACTTGTTTTATAAAGATTATTTATTACGGATCCGTTAAGAATATACGTGCTATCTATATACTTACTCAAAGCAAGTTTATCATTTTTTCCATACACATAAAAAAAATCTGAAAAAAGTTTAATATTATCTTTAATTTTATTGTAAGATCTACATTGTTCTAAAAAGATAGTATTTCTTAAAGAGATCTGAATACAAGCAAATTTTGCTTTTTTATATAATTTTTTTAATTTAAAAAAAGACAGATCATTATCTATTGATGAAATTACTAATTTTGGAGAAACGGACAACAAATAATTCTTTTTGTAATTTGTAGTTAAATCTTTAAATCCTGTTATGAAGATAGTCTTTATTAAAATATAAATATTTATTGATTGATATCTGATATCTAAGACTTCGTATTGATTTTTTTCAACAAATCTCTCAAATAAATCTGGTAAATCGTATATTAACATAAATTTTTTAGCGGGTTTAGAAAAAATCCATTTTGATTTTACTGCTTTGACAATTTTAGAAAACATTTTGAAAATTATATTTTTAACTTAGTATTAGTTGTTTCCTGTTATTGTTTTTATCAGTTATATATCTGACATCATATTTGTCCGATACAAAATTGATTGTTTTTACTTCATCTTTCAACTTTTTAACTTTTTTTAAATAATAGATAAGGTTTTTTTTTTTGAATGTACCTTTTTTTTTATAAAATTTTTTTAAAATGTTAAAATCTTTTTTTGTATCTATTGAAATAGAAAGTAAATTTTGTTTTTTAAAATATTTTTTAAAATTTTTTTTTTTAATTTTGTATAAGTCTTTTCTTTTAAAAAAATAAGATAAATATTCAGTGGAGTTCAAATCTACAACTTTTTTATAATTTTTCTTTAAGGCCGTTAGGGAAAATATTTCTACTCTCATCCCTCTGGGCAAACTTTCATTATATGTATAATCACATTTGTAATTTAGGTGTGTTTTACACATTGGTATTATAGAATTTTCATCAGTTAAAGGATTGTCTCCGGTAACTCGCACGAAATATTTAAAATTAAATTTTTCTAAACACAAAATAATTCTTTTTAAAACATTTAATTCCGGTCCAAAAAAAACTTTTATCTTATATTTGTTTCCAAGCGACCTATAGAACTTTTTATTATTATTGGTTTTAGAAGAACATATAACAAGGTTAGTTCTGACGACAACTTTGAGTAATTTTTTTATCAAAATTTCAGTTAAACTAGTTTTGTTAATTCTTAAACTAGCTTTATTTTTCAGTCTTCTTGAATTAAATCTTGATATGACTAAAATACCAATTTTGTGTTTATTGAAATAATTCATTTAATATAGAACAGAACGATATATTTGCTCATTTTTTTTTATGAGATTTTTTGCAATAAATTTTTTCCCTATTAAGTTAAGTCGGGTTATACCCCTTTTTTTTGAGGAAGATCTGAGAAAAATCAAATCTTTGATTTTTATTTTTGAACCACTGCTAATATTTTTTCTAGCATATGCAAATTTAATAAAATTTAAAAAGTAGTTTTTTTCATTTGCTGATATATTTTTTTTAAATGAAAAATTTTTAAAATTTTTCTGTTTGTTAATTTTTTTTATTAGTAAATTCATATCATGAATATTTATTGAAGTTATGAAATCATTTGGTTTTTTTGTGAGGTCATAACAAACGTGTTTTTCAATAAACTTGCATTTAATTTTTTTTTTTTGCAAACGCACAAACATCAACAACTTCATTGTTTATTCCGTATGTTGAGTGATCAGCATATCCGTAATCAAATCCAAGTTTTTTAAAATATCTAAATAATCCAAATCTTAAATCTCTTGCTTTAGTAGGATAGGCCTGAAAACCGTACATTAAAATAACTCTTTTTTTCAATTTTTTTTTTTTAAGAAAAAAAAGAATTTTTTTTATATCAGATAAGTCCATGCCCGATAAATTAATGAAAACTTTTTTAAAATTTGTTAGAGCATCTAAAATCAGCTCAATATTATCTGACTCAGATGATGATACCTTTATATAAACTTGATTTTTAAATTTTTTACAAAACTTGTAACTTTCATTATCAAATGGCTCTAATATAATTTTAGTTTTATTTTTATACTGATTTATAATCTTGATCCAACTTTTAAAACTAATTTCTAGTTTTTTAAAATTTATATATTTTTTATTACTTTTTTGAAATAAGTTCTTTGTTTTAAAAATTTGTAATTTTAAAAAATTAGAGTTTGAACCACAGTGTAAATTTGAGATCTTTTTAATTAAACTTATTTTACCTGTATGAGCTGAGGCGATCTCACTTATAAATTTGGTCATTACTAAATATTTTTATATCTTTTTCCAATGATAGGAATTTTTATATGTACAATTCTTACATATATCAATTTCGTTAATTTTATCATTAGCGTGCTTGTCCCTAATTTTCTTCAGTTCCTCTCCGGTCCAAATTTGTGTAAGTGTAGATTCTATTGGATTTGGCTTGTTAAACTTTTCTGGCATTTTTATATTTTTTAATAACTCAAATCCTTTTTGTTTTGATTGTGTTTTATCATAAACTTGTTTTAGATCTTTATCATTAGAGGAGATGCCGTCTTTGTCTAAATATCCAATGCAATGTTTTGCGCCCCAGTCGTGACAGCACATTCCCACATGTCCGTTATAAGTTACCATCAGTCTTTGATAAATTTGATCACATGTTCTTCTTTCTTTAGAAACAAGAAGTTCTCCATCGGCTTTAGCAATATAATGATTTAGTTCTTTTAGATTATTTTGATCTTTGTAATCATTTAATTTTTTCTTTTGCTCATCTAGGATGTCATCCATATTTCCACCACGTTCTTGGTACTGAGTTATAACAACATCATCGATTAAATCCGAAAATAAATCATAAAAATTTTTAACTTCATTTCTAGAATTTTTTGTCATGACCATCTGTATTTTAGTAATAGGGAAAACTTTTTTAAGTTTCTTTTTTAATAAACAAAAATTTCTAATATTTTCATATATTTTGTTAAATGTATTTTTTTTAAACCTCCCTGGTCTCATTTTTTCATAAGTTTCTTTGGTCCCTCCATCGAATGAAAAAATTATTTGATCTAATCCCGAATTTAATATTTTCAAACTTTTTTCTTCATTTAAAGTGGTCGCATTAGTGTTAATTGAAACATCAATTACCTCGTTTTCTTTTGCTATTTTGATAAATTTATCAATTGCTGGATTTAATAAAGGTTCACCTCGCCAATTTAACTTAATTGAAGGCACTTGTAATTCTTTTACTTCCTTCATTATTTTAAGATAAAGACCTTCTTTCATTATTTTATCAGGTGTTACAATATACTCTCTAAAGCAATGAGGGCATGCTAAATCACAAATGGATGCAGTCTCAATATCTACACATAAAGGTTTTTGAAATAGAGTATTTGAATTTTTATTATTTGAAATTATATCATTTATATTGTGCCAATCTTCTCTATATTTTTTATATCTTTTTTTAAACTCTTCTAGGATCTCTTTTTCTTTTATATCTGAAGAACAGTTATTTTTTAGCTTTAGTAGCTCAATTTTATGAGTATATGCTCTATTGAACTCCATGTTTTCGAGCATAAATTTTTCCTTTTGAAAAACTTTGTTTTTAGCTACTTGTGAAGAACCCTGGCTAATATTTTGATCTTTAAAATACATTTTTATTAAAATAAATCTTCTTTTAAAACTTGATACGAGCCGACTGACTTTTTTAATTTTTTGCCTATAAAAGATTTTACTTTATTATTTTCAATAGCTGCTCTTGTATGTGGCCTTAAAAAAATTATATTTTTTTCAGAAACTATATGCCCTTTAGAATAATTTTCTCTAAAATAAGGAGATCTTCTGAGAGAATTAAAAAAAGGCCTTTCGGAAGGGAAAAAGGTTTTTCTTACTTTTCCTAAAGCCAAATAAGACTTAGTAACATCATAAATATATTTTTTCATTTCATCAGGATTTAAAGAAAGTTTATAATCACCAACGTTTTTTACCCTAAAATTTGGTAAAAAATGCTTTTCAAAAACTTTTGCTCCATATGGAATGGACATTATTGCTCCAATGTTACCTTTGGTATGATCAGAAAAGCCAATAGTTTTTTTAAATTTTTTTAACATCAACAAAGATCTCATATTTAAATCTTCTTCTTTTGTTGGATAACTGCTAATACAATGGAGTAGCACGACCTGATTTCCCTTCAAAATTTTTAATATTTCTTTTATTTCAGTATATTTTGACATTCCAGTCGAGACTACTACTGGTTTTTTAAATTTTGCGATAGCTTTTATCATTGGATAAAAGTTTATATCCCCTGACGCTATTTTAAAAAATGTAACGTATCTACTAAGAAATTTTACGCTATCGGTGTAAAATGGAGTTACTGAGAGGTCAATTTTATTTCTTTTGCAAGACTTGTAATAACTAATAACATCTTTTTCATTAATCTCTAGTTTTTTAAATCTTTGGTATTGAAACTTTTCTTTACTTACTTTTTTAACATGCTGCATAACAGGCATAGATTTTTTTACTAATTCTTCGGATTTATACATCTGAAATTTTACACAATTAGCGCCAGATTTTTTTGCATTTAAAATACCCTCTAAAGCAGTTTTTTTATTACCTGCATGATTGCCCCCTATTTCTGCGATAAAATATGGTGTTTTGAGATTAGAAAAATTTATTTTTCCCATTTAATATTTGGCATAACGGTGTTTGTCAAAATTCTATCTTTGTGTTTTAGAACTTTTTTAATCATCTCCGTTAAAATATCGTCATTTATTTTTATAGGATTTAGACCCAAACTTATAAGACTGGTGTTGCTTGGTTTATAATAATGATCCTCTTCTTCTACCCTCGGATTTTTGATATTTGTATGATTAATTTTAATACCATTTAATGAAGAAGCTTTAATTACTTTTTCCGCTATATCATTAATAGATAGTACTTCAGTATATTGATTAAAAACTCTAAACTCAGATTTTTTTGCCGGATTGTTAGCAGCTATTTCAATGCATTTTATCGTATCAATTATATTTAAATAACCACGAGTTTGGGACCCATTGCCATAAACTGTCAAATCCTTACCAATAACGCTTTGACAGATAAATCTGTTTATTACTGTTCCAAATACTTCATCATAGTGGAAGGAAGTAGAAAATTTTTCATCTAATTTTGTTTCATTGGTATCAACTCCATAAACTACCCCTTGATTTAAGTCAGTACATTTAAATCCCCAGATTCTGCAAGCGAATTCTATATTATTAGAGTCATGAACTTTTGATAAATGGTAAAAACTTCCAGGTTTTTTTGGATACATTACTCTATCTTTTCTTCCTTTGTGTTCAATGTTTAACCAGCCCTCCTCTATGTCTATATTAGGAGTGCCGTATTCACCCATTGTCCCTAATTTAATAAGATGTGCTTCGGGACAATGTTTCTTCATTGCGAATAAAAGATTGATTGTTCCCATTACATTATTGTATTGAGTAAAATAACAACTTTCCCTTCCTTTCATCGAGTAAGGAGCTGATGGTTGCTCAGCATAATGAATAATTGCGTCTGGTTTAATTTCACCCAAGGTATCGTATAAAAGACGATGATTTAACATATCTCCCATGATAAATTTAATTGGATTGTTAATATTTTTGTTCCAAAGATTTACTCTTTCTTTTAAGGGAACTTGCGGAAATAATGGCCTTATATTTTGTTCGTTTTCTATTTTTTTTTTAACAAAATTATCGAGAACCGTTACTGCATGACCTTTTTTGGAAAAATACATAGCAGTCGGCCAACCCAAATAACCATCTCCTCCTAAAATTAATATTTTCATTTATTATCCTTATACCAGTTTATTGTTTTTATTAAATCTCGTTTTAAACTTTTGCTAATTTTATTTTCTGATTGTTTGTCGAAAGTTACATCATATCCTAACGGCGGTCTAATTTTTTTAGATTTAATATTCTTATTATCAAGCCTTTGGATTAAGGATAATATTTGATTAACTGAATATTTTTTTAGAGATCTAACATCATATAAAAATTTCCTATTTCTTTTTTTTAGAATTTTTTGTGTTTTTAAAACCAAATTTTCAGAATATAAAAAGTCTCTCTTTTGTTTTCCCGTGCCATGTATTTCAAAATTTTTTTTTTTTATCAATTAAACATTTTATCATTTGATGAACAGCACTACTTTTATGAGAGGAAAAAATTCCAAATATATTTGAAAATCTTAGTATTGTAGAATTTAATCCATATTTTTTTCTATAAGTGTTTAACAAATTTTCTGAAGTGATTTTTGTAAATCCATAGAAAGATGGATTTTCATTATAGTTTTCTGCTGCCATTGAAGATGCCATTAAAATATTTTTACAACTATATTTAACACAGCTTTGTAGCAGATTAAATGTAGCCTCAACATTATTTTTAAAGGATTGATTTTGATTTAAATGACAATAGTTTAATCCTGAGTCAGCTGCCAAATGTAAAACTATTTTAGGTTTATATTTTGCAAAAAGTTTAAAAAGTTTCTTTTTATTAAGAAGATCTAATTTTATAAAATATTTAGAATCAAGATAATTATTTTTCTTTTTGTCTATTCCCCTAAATTTAATATTGTTCTCTATATAATATTTTGCAAAATTAGAACCTATAAATCCAGAACTTCCAGTTAAAAATATCATTTTTTACACAAATAAATTATTAAAAAAAATTTTTACTTTTGTCATATTTTTGCTAATTAAATTTTTCGACATGTTTGTATTATGCTTGTTGTATACATATAAAGATTCATTACAATAATTTATTTGAAATTTTTTTTTATTCAAAATTTTAAGCCAAAAATCATAATCATCTTGGTAAAAATTTTTTTCATTATAACCTTTAACTTCTTTCCAAACTAATTTTTTAAATAAACAACCACTTCCATGCGGGTACTGAAATCTCCTTAAAAAGGGAATTACTTTTTGTATTTTAATTTTTTTTTTATTTGAAGATGTATTTTTTTCTATAAAATTTGAATACAAAAAATCTGAGTTTAATTCATAGAATTTTTTACAAAGTATCTCTGCGAAATTTTTTTTTATTTCATCATCTGGATCAATTTTACAAAGTAAATTGCCTTTTGATTGTTTTACCGCGTAATTCATTGTTTTCGATAAATTTTTAAAATTTTTTTTGTAATAGTTTAATTTAATTTTTTTTGGATTTATTTTTGCTATAACTTCATCGGTATTATCTGTGCTAGCGTCGTTCACAACAATAATTTCTTTAATATATTTTGAATTATTTTTGAGAATACTTCTTATGCATCTACCTAAGTACCTGCCATAATTATGGGAAGGAACCAAAAATGATATCATATCCCATAGCTCCGCACTTTGCAAAAGGACGCTCTTACAATATTTTTTTTCATGAGTTCTTTATACTGGGTTAATTAAAAACTTTTGCCTATTAATAGTTGTTTTTATATTACCCATTAAAATATCAATTTTATTTTTTTGTAAATTGATAATTTTAAAAAT
>MDTG01032351.1_pt1 | contig 21849 bp, 19 predicted proteins | sample 811421 | NCBI WGS metagenome assembly MDTG01 (sample SAMN05326645, study PRJNA326480) | marine metagenome | isolation source: seawater | place: Pacific Ocean: South East | collected 2011 | reverse complement strand
CGACTACCCCGCGGCCAAGACCATCCGACTGGAGCAGAACTACCGCTCGACCGGCAATATCCTCGCGGCCGCCTCGGCGCTGATCGCTCACAACAGCGAGCGACTGGGCAAGACCCTGTTCACCGACGACCAGCCCGGCCCACCGCTGCGGGTGCGGGGGCTGCCCGACGGCAACGAAGAAGCCCGCTACATCACCGACGAGATCGAGCGCCTCCACCGCGAAGGTCGGGATTATCGCGAGTTTGCCATCCTCGTGCGCTCGTCGTCGATGATGCGCGCCATCGAGGAACGCATGATCGACGTCGGCCTGCCCTACCGCGTGTTCGGCGGCCCGCGCTTCTACGAACGCCGGGAGATCCGCGACGCCATCGCCTACCTGCGGCTGGTGCGCCAGCCCGACGACGACCTCGCCTTCGAGCGCATTATCAACGTGCCCAAGCGTGGCATTGGCCAGACTACGGTGCAGCGCGTGCTGTCCTTCGCCCGCATGAACCAGATCAGCGCCATGCGTGCCGTCGCCCTACTGGTCGGCAGCGACGAGCTGCCCGCTGCAGCGCGCAAGAAGCTGGTCGCGTTTCAGGCGATGATCGAGCAGTGGCGCGAGCTGATGAACACCACCGAGCACACTGAGCTGGCCGAGCAGATCCTCGACGACAGCGGCTACCGCGACATGTGGCGCAATGAAAAGACCGCCGACGCCCGAGGCCGGTTGGAAAACCTCGACGAGCTGGTCGGCTCGATGGGCAACTTCGAGTCTCTGGCTGGCTTCCTTGAGCACATCTCGCTGGTCCTCGACACCAACGCGGGCAGCGGCGGTGACGAGCTATCGCTCATGACCCTGCACGCGGCCAAGGGCATGGAGTTCCCGGTCGTGTTCCTGCCCGGCTGGGAAGACGGCGCCTTCCCCAACATGCGCGCAATGACCGACAGCGGCGACAAGGGCCTCGAAGAAGAACGGAGGCTTGCCTACGTCGGCCTGACCCGCGCGCGCGAAGAGCTCTACATTCTCTACGTCGGCAGCCGTTTTCTGCACGGCCAATGGAACTACGCGCGGCCCTCCCGTTTTGTCGAGGAGCTGCCCGACGACGTGCTCGACGTCGACGACATCTCCGGGGCCTCAATGTTCGCCGCTGTCACCGGAGGTGACGGCAGCGAGGATGGTGGATTTGGCAGTGGCGGCGGCCTCGCCCGGCAGTACGGCGGCGGGGCAACCGGTGCCCGCGATCTGGGCGCGCTGCCCCCGCTGGAGTGGGCCGAGCGGCGCAGCTTCCGCGGCATCGACAGCCCCGGCATGAATCGCCTCAAGCAGAATCTGGAGCAGGTCAAGCAAGGCTCCCCGCCGGTCATCGACGGCAGCTTTGACCCCATCGGCTTCGCCAGCCGCGGCGCTGACCACGGCTTCGCGCTGGGCCAGCGGGTGTTTCACCGCAAGTTTGGCTACGGACTGATCTCTGCCGTTGAGGGCGAGAAGCTGGTCATCGACTTTGACGCCGCCGGGGAGAAGCGGGTCATGGCTTCCTTCGTCGTCGACGCAGCCGAGGCAAGCTAGGTGGCCGAAACCTACCTCGTCCGTATCCCTGTACCGCGCGAGCATGCCGAGGTTTTCGAGGGGCTGCTGGCAAGTCTGTCCGAAGCCGTCGTGGGGCGACAGGCGCCGCTGATCGATACCGGTGTCGACCTGCGGGACAGCGACGAGCTGACGGTAATGGCTTATCTGAGCGAGCAGCCGCAGACCGAAACCGTGGCAGCGCTGGTCGCCATGGGGCAGCACCTGTCTGGGCTGACCGAGATAGATTTTGACATCGAAACCCTGCCGGACATCGATTGGGTGGCGGAAAGCCAGTCGGCGCTGACGGCCATCCACGCCGGGCGTTTCTTCCTACGCGGCAGTCATGACCCAAGCCCGGTGCCGGCGGGTGCTGTCGGCCTGCTCATCGACGCGCAGAACGCCTTCGGCACCGGCCATCACGATACCACCCATGGCTGTCTGGAACTCATCACCGGACTGCTGCGGGGCCGGCCCCGGAGCCAAAGCCAGAGCCAGAGCCGGAGACTGGGACGGCGCGCGCCGCAGGTGCTGGACCTCGGCGCAGGCTCGGGGGTGCTGGCGCTGGCGTGGGCACGGGCCAGCCATCAACCGGTGCTGGGCTCGGACATCGACCCGGCGACCGTTGGCGTCGCAGCGGTCAACGCCCGGCGCAACGGCGTGAGGCACCTGGCCCGCTTCGTTCCGGCGGCGGGCATCGGCCACAAAGCGATCCGCACGGGCGGGCGGAACGACATTGTGTTCGCCAATATCCTCTCCGGGCACCTGATCAACCTTGCGCCCTCGATCGCCTCGGTGACGGCATCCGGTGGACGGGTGCTGCTGGCGGGACTGCTACGGCGGCAGGAGCAGCAGGTCGAGCGCAGCTTCCTCGCACTGGGCTTCCGCACCGAGCGCCGCCTGCGGCGCGGTCCCTGGGCTATGCTGCAGCTGCGCAATGGCCGCGCGCGCCTGCCCCGGCAGATCAATCGGCGGTGTCAGGCCTGGCTGCGCTACATCGATTTTCACTAAGCCACTGATCGCGCGCTGAATTCCCGCCGACCCGCTCGGGAGGCGGTCGGCCCGCCGGCAGCCGGGAAAAACCCGGCCCACGTCAGGAAATGCAGCCAAAACCTGGATAAATTGCCCCCAATTGACCTGCAAATGGCTCCAGAGGCACCGCCGGACTTGACGAGACAGGCCATACGCGACTCTATGCGCGTATGCGCATTATCGGACTCGATCCCGGACTCCGGGTGACGGGCTGGGGCGTGATCGACCAGACGGGAAACCGCCTGTCGCCGGTCGCCCTCGGCACCGTCAAAACCGACGCGGCTCTGCCCATGGCACAGCGGCTGGTGCAGCTTGAAAAAGCGCTGGTGAAGGTCATCGCCGAATACAGTCCCGACGAAGCGGCGGTCGAGGAAACCTTTGTCAACCAGAACCCGGCCTCAACGCTCAAGCTCGGTATGGCCCGCGGCGTGGTGCTGCTGGCCCCGGCGAGCCTCGGCCTGCCCGTTGGCGAGTACGCCCCAACCCGGGTCAAGAAAGCCGTGGTCGGCGCGGGTAAGGCCGCCAAGGAACAGGTGCAGATGATGGTCCGGCGCCTGCTGCCCGGTGTCGATGTCACCTCGGCCGACGCCGCTGACGCGCTCGCCGTCGCCATCTGCCACGCCCACTTCGCCGAGTCTGACCGACGGCTGGCCGCATCGAGGATGTCCGCATGATCGCCAAGCTCAAGGGACTGGTCGAGGGCCAGGAAGAGGGCGCCGCCCTGATCGACGTCGGCGGGGTGGTCTACCGCACCCTCAGCTCGGCCAAGACGCTGGCCGGCCTGCCTGCCAAGGGCCAGCCGGTGGCGCTTGAGACCGAGTATCTGGTGATCCAGGAGGTGCCAACGCTGGTCGGCTTCGGCACGCTGGCAGAACTCGAGGCCTTCCGCCTGCTGGTCACGGTCAACGGCGTCGGGCCCAAGGCAGCGCTGGCCATCCTCAGCATCTTTGCCCCCGACGTGCTTTTCGGCGCCATTGCCAACGGCGAGGCCAAGGCTATTCAGGCGGCTAAGGGCGTCGGCGGCAAGGCCGCCGCCCGCATCATCACCGACCTGCGCGACAAGGTTGGCGCCTTCGCTGGCGTGGTCAGCAGCGCCGGCGGGGTCGGCACCGCGCCGACACCGGAAGGCACCATCGCCGCCGATGCCGTCTCCGCCCTGACCAATCTGGGCTACCAGCAGCCAGAGGCCAGCAAGGCCGTCGCCGCCGTCATGGAAAAAGACCGTGACGCCGATGTCTCCACCCTGATCCGGTTGGCGCTCAAGCGCCTGTCGGGCAGCTGAACCGGGGGCGCGAAGCATGACCGCCGATGATCCGCTCAACCCCGACGGCACCCACACCCGGCTGGTGGACGCGCTGAACAGCGGCGACACGTCGGTGGATCAGGGCCTGCGCCCGCAGATGCTGCAGGATTTCGTCGGGCAGGAGCGCCTGCGCCGCAACCTCAAGATCGGCATCGAAGCCGCCAAGCAGCGCAGCGAAGCGGTCGATCACGTGCTGTTCCACGGCCCGCCTGGGCTGGGTAAGACCACGCTGGCACAGATCGTAGCCTCGGAGCTGGGGGTCGGCTTCCGCCAGACCTCCGGGCCGATGATTTCCCGGGCGGGGGACCTTGCGGCGATCCTGACCAATCTTCAGCCCCGCGATGTGCTGTTCATCGACGAGATCCACCGGCTCTCCACGGCGGTCGAAGAGGTGCTCTATTCGGCCATGGAAGATTTCCAGCTGGATCTGATCATCGGCGAAGGCCCGGCCGCGCGCTCGGTGCGGGTCGATCTGGCGCCCTTTACGCTAGTGGGGGCAACCACGCGCGTCGGCCTGCTGTCTAAGCCGCTGCAGGATCGCTTCGGCATCGTCCAGCGGCTCGATTTTTATGACGAAGGCGACCTCGAACAGATCATCGTGCGCGGCGCGCGGGTCCTCGACGTCGCGCTCGAAGGCGACGCCTGTGTCGAGATTGCCCGGCGCGCGCGCGGGACCCCGCGCATCGCTGGACGGCTGCTGCGCCGGGTGCGCGACTTCGCCGTGGTCATGGGCGACGGGCGCATCACCCTGCCACTGGCACGATCGGCGCTGGATGAGCTGGAGGTCGATCCGCTAGGACTCGACGATATGGACCAGCGCTACCTGCGTGCGCTGGCCAAGACCTATCGCGGCGGGCCGGTGGGGGTGGAGACGCTGGCCGTCGCCCTTTCCGAGCAGCGCGATACGCTCGAACACGTGGTCGAGCCCTATCTGATCCAGCGCGCGCTGATTCAGCGAACCCCGCGCGGCAGGGTGCTGGAGCGCTTTGGCTGGAACCATCTGGGCCTGAAGCCCCTTCCCAAGGGGGGCGAGGATGGCCCCGGAACCCTGTTCCACGGGTCGGAGCCCGGTGCCGATGAGCGATGATTTGAAGGTGGGCGCGAGCGCTGATGCCACCGGGGCGCTGGGGCATTTCGAAGGTAAGACCTTCGTGCTCCACAACCGCGTCTACTTCCACGACACGGATGCGGCCGGGATCGTCTATCACGGCACGTACTTCAACTTCGCCGAGCGCGCCCGCACGGAAATGCTGCGTCATCTGCGTGTGGACCCGGACTGGCTGTGGCAGGAATACCGGCTGCGGTTCGTCATCGTCAGCGCGGAACTCGACTTCCGCCGGCCAGCAGTCCACGACGACGTGATCGAAATTCGGACAGATTATCGTGCCACAACTGCGGCGAGAATGATCCTGCATCAGACCATGCTGGTCGACGGCGAGGTCTGCACGGCGCTGCGCATTACCGTGTCACAGATCAAGGAAAACGGCCGCCCTGTGCGCTTGCCGCAACCGGCACTGGACGCAATGGCGTCCTACCTGCAACCCCTGAAGCCGAGCGAGTGATCCAAGCATGGAACTTTCAACCAGCGTCAGCACAGCTTCCATCTTCGAGATCGTTCTCGGGGCGCCTCTGGTGGTCAAATTCGTCATGGCCCTGCTGGTGTTCCTGTCGATCTGGACCTGGGCGATTATCGTTTCCAAGATCCTGCTGATCTCACGTGCGACCCGTGAAGCGGCGGCGTTCGAAAGCAGCTTCTGGTCGGGCGGCAACCTTGATGAGCTCTACGAAAAGGTCGGCCAGAACCCCAAGGATCCGATGCAGGCGGTTTTTGCCGCCGGCATGCGCGAGTGGCGCCGGACCCCCGCTGGCCTGCCCAGTGGCAGCGCGCTTTCGATCGCGCAGCGGATTGACCGGGCGATGATGCTGACCGTCGCGCGCGAACTGGGCCGGATGGAGACCCAGATGATCGTGCTCGCCAGCATCGGCACGGCGGCGCCGTTTATCGGCCTGTTCGGCACGGTCTGGGGGGTGATGAACTCCTTCCTCGGCATCGCAGCGGCGGGCAATACGACGCTTGCAGTCGTGGCACCGGGCATCGCCGAAGCCCTGCTGGCCACCGCGCTCGGGCTGGTTGCGGCGATACCGGCGTCGATCGCCTACAACAGCTTCACCACCGATCTGGCCCGCTACGCCGGGCGGCTTGAAGACTTCTCCGGCGAATTCGGCACCATTTTGGCCCGGCAGCTGGAAGTGAAGGCCTGAGCCATGGCGCTGCGCAGCCTCAACCCCGGCGACCGGTCCAACCGCACCCGCTACCGCCCGATGGCGGAGATCAACGTCACGCCCTTTGTCGACGTCATGCTGATCCTGCTGGTGGTGTTCATGGTTTCCGCGCCACTGCTCACCGTCGGTGTCCCGCTGGACCTTCCCAAGGGCAATGCGCCAGCGTTGAACGAGCCGGATGACCCGATCACGCTGTCGATCCAGCCCGACGGCAGCCTGTTCCTCAACGACCAGCCCACCACGGCGCAGAGCATCCTGATCGAGCTTGAAGCCCTGACCGAGGGCAACCGGCATGCGCGGATCTTCCTGCGCGGTGACCGCACGCTGCTATACGGCGATGTCATGGGCATCATGGCCGACCTCGCCGCCGATGGTTACACCAGCCTGCGACTGGTGACCGAGCAACCCGGCATCAGCGAGAGGTAGCGCCGGGCCATGATGCGGGCGCTCCTCATCTCCACAGTCAGCCACGCGGTGGTGTTCACGGCCTTTGCCGTCGAGCTGAACATCCCGCTGTTTACCCTGCCCGAGCCGGACCCGATCGAGGTCGAGATCGTCTTTGAGGAAGAAAAGATCAAGGTCAGCGACACGGCGGTGATCGAAGACTTTTCGGACCCCCAGCCGCTGGATGATTCGGATCCTGGACCGGTTGCTGAGCCCGTCGCCGAAGACGTGCCACCCGACCCGCTGTTCCTGCCCGAGACCACGGAGAATCCTGACCTGCCCGAGGGGCTGGATGAATTCATCGAGCAGGACGCCGTGCCGGAGGCCGATACGCTGCCTGAGTCGGCCAACGACCAGTCACCCGATGAGTCAGACTTCGCCGAGGACGACGGCGACGCGCTGGCCGACCTGATCTCCGAAATCACCGATGCTGCTACAGATGAGGCAGCAGACGAAGACGATGTCTTTGTTCCGGCCTACCCCAAGCCACGGCCCCGCGCCTTGCCCGTGCACCGGGATCTGGCCGAGGAAGCACGGGAGGCTGAAGCCGCCGTGGCTGCCGAAGCCGCAGAAGCCGCCGCGCAGGCCGAGGCCAACGAGCAGGCCGCCGCCGATCAGCGCGAGGCCGACGCGCGTCAGCGTGCGGCCGAATTGCGGTCCTCGGACTACGTTCAGAGCTGCGTCAACGGCGAATGGAACTATCCGCTGTTCATCCGCTATCCACGGGAATGGCAGGTGAGCTTCACCCTCAGTCTCAACCAGAACGGCGATATTGCAGAGGTCGAGCGCGGTTCCGTGGCGGCGGAGGATGATGCCACCAACGACCAGCTCAGTGCCTTCGTGCAATCGGCCGAAAGCGCGCTCTACAGCTGCGAGCCCTTCCTCAACCCAACGGGCGCCAGCGGCGAGGCCTTCGAGATCGAGGTTGTCATGCAGCCAAGGTCCACATTTTGACCGCAAATACGGATCACTGTGACGTGAACGCAACAAGATCGGGAATCCCACGGAGGGGGTTATTCCAGCCCCATTTCCGCCCTAGTGCACCCGTTTTTAGGCAGGGTTATGCGTAGTGTGTTTCTCATCGCTGTTATTGGCTTGTGCTTTTCTGGCGTGGCGTCGGCCCAATTCCGTGTGGGCGTCACCGGTGGCGAAAAGGGCTCGATCCCTGTTGCCGTACTCGAATTGTACTCGGAGCAGAGCGGATCCTCTCAGCATGCCCGCGATCTGACCAAGATCATGCGCCAGAACCTGAGCAAGTCCGGCGCCTTCGAAGTGGTTGATCCCACGGCCTATCCACAGCAGGCGGCAGACTTCCTCGAAAACCCCGACTGGCGCGTCTGGCGCGAGTCTCCGGCGCAGGCGCTGGTGGTCGGGTCGGTGTCGGTCAACGAGAGCGACATCGAGGTCAAATATTTTCTCTACCAGCCGCGAAGCAAGCAGCGCCGGGAGGCGCAGCGCGCGCGCCTGCCGCTCAACCAGTGGCGCGGGCTGGCGCACTTCATCTCTGATCGCATCCACCTCAAGTTTGCCGGGATGGACGGCCACTTCGGCAGCCAGATCCTGTTCATCGCCGAGGACGGTTCGGCCACGCAGCGGGTCAAGCGGCTGGCGATGATGGATCAGGATGGCCACAACATCCGCTACCTCTCTGACGGCCGGAACATCGTTGTGACGCCACGCTTCTCCCCGGACGGGCGCGAAATCACCTACACCGAGATCAGCAATGGCCGGGTTCAGGTCATCCTTAAGCATCTCGTGACCGGTCAGCAGGAAGTGCTGGAAACCGCGCAGGGAACCTCGACCTTCTCGCCCCGGTTCTCCCCCGACGGCAGGGGAATCGTCTACTCGCTGGCGCTGAACGGTAACACAGACATCTACTACATGGACCTGCAGACCCGGGGGCGGGAGCGGGTAACCAGGGCGCCGAGCGCCGAGACGTCGCCCTCGATTTCACCCGACGGGCGGCTGGTCGCCTTCGAGAGTGACCGCAGCGGCTCGCAGCAGATCTACGTCCTCAACCGGCAGACGGGGCAGGTGCGCCGCATATCGGTGCAGGACCGCGCCCGCTATGCCACCCCGGTCTGGTCCCCCAACGGTGACTGGATCGCCTTTACCCGGATCAAGGATGGCGAGTTTTCCATCGGCGTGATGCGGCCTGACGGCACCACCGAGCAGATCCTTGCCACCGGCTACGTGGTCGAGAGCCCGACCTGGTCGCCCAACGGCTCAGCGCTGGCCTTTGCCCGGCAGGAGCGGCAGACGGGCGACGGCTCGGTGAAGACCCGCATCTACGCGGTCGATGTCTTCAGCCGGCAGGAATGGATGCTGCCGACGACCAGCGAGGCCTCTGATCCAGCCTGGTCGCCGCGGGTTGCGCGCAACTAAACCAGTCGGCCGCGCGGTCTCCTGACTTTTCCACAGATACTCGCCAGTGTGGGATAACTCCGCCGAAGCAGCGTTTTGACTGCAAACTATCCACACTATTAAAACTAGTGGCTTCGCACTTGTTTTCAGCTTTTCCGCCCTGATTCGGCCGAAATCACCGCATAAGGTGTGTATTTGTTCCCCTTTTGCTTGCAAAAGTGTGGCTCGGAATCATTTTTCTTTGCCTGGCAAAGCACGGTGGTGTAAAACAGCAACAGTCTTAAAGCGGTGAAAACACCTATCTGATTTTTCGCTTTGAGGCTTGGCTTTCACGGGAGCGCCCGGAGTTTTTTGGAGTTTAGCCGACGATGTTGAAACGGACCTTCTTAGCGATTTTTGCGCCTTTGGTCCTTGTCGCCTGCGACCCTCAGGTTCGCGCGAACGAGCAGGAGCCAGCCGCCAACACGGCTGCCGCTGCTGCGCCGGATCAGTTTTTCCAGCAGTCGCCTGCGCCCTTGCTCGGGTCTCAGCCCGGTCAGGTGCTTCTGACCGGCAACAATCCCGGTCCGCAGCAGATCCCCGTTGCCACCGCCAATGTCTACAGCCCGCCCCAGTTTGCCAGCGGAGCAAGCCAAGTTGGCCTGCGTTCTGACGTGGGTGATCGCGTGTTCTTCACCACCGACAGCGCGGTTCTCGATCCGCGTGGTGCTGGTGTGGTCGACCAGCTGGCGGCTTGGATGCGGCAGTACCCCTCGACCACCCTTCGCATCGAAGGGCATGCGGACGAGCGGGGAACCCGTGACTACAACATCGCGCTAGGTGACCAGCGCGCGACGGCCATCCGCAATCGCCTTCTCCAACTTGGCATCGCCTCTGAGCGGCTTTCCACGGTTTCATACGGCAAGGAGCGCCCCGTCGCCTCCGGCTCGACCCCGACCGTGTGGGCCCAGAACCGCCGCGCCGTTTTTGTGGTTCTGTGACCGCCTGACAATCAGATCAAAATGCTTTTCCTTGGGGGGCTGTTCCGGCCCCCCATTTTTTTGACACCAATCCTGTATGAGCAGGCCAGTGGTCCGGCGGTGAAAGGTTCCATCGGCGGCGAAAACCCACTAATCTTATGGTGTATTTGGAGAGGGACAGGACAGGGATGCCTGTATCGGTTTCCGGCGTGCACCGCCTCGCGAAAGGCGGCGCGCTGGGTTTGGCTTTATTGGGGATGGCCGCAGCGGTGCGGGCGCAGGACGAGGATGCCGGTGCCCAGCTGGCGCTCGAGTTGCGTCAATTGCGCAGTGAGGTGGACTTTCTCCGCGATCAGCTGGAAACCGGTGGCGGCGTTGCCGATGTCCGCTTCGAAAGCCTGCAGGCCCGCATCGACCAGTTGCTCCAATACGCCACCGCCGTGAGTGAGGAGGCTGACCGCGCGTCGCGATTGGCTGAGTCAGCCCTGCGCAGCACCAGCGAGCTGACCTTCAAGATTGCCTCGCTCGAAGAAACCATCGCGGCGATGCAGGACCAGATCGACACCCTGAGCGCAGCAGCGCCTGCGGCGGCACCGGAAGAGGTACCGGACACCGCCCCCGCTCCGGTCCCCGCGTCCGATCCCGTAGCCGTTGACGCTGAGGCTGATCAGGCGGTCGTCGCCCCCGCCCTGCCTAAGGACCGACCCGAGGACGGCATTCCCGCCCATGAAGCGCTCGCCGGAGACCCCGACTATGTAGAACCCGAGGGCGGGGCTGATACTGAGGCTGCGCGAAAGACCGGAAGCGAAACCGAGACCGAAACCGAGTCTGAGGCGTCTGGAGCCGAGGTGGCTCAGGCTGACACGCCCGCAGCGGCCGATGACACGGTGGGGTCTGATACAGCCACTCCGCCGGACGAGGGCAGCGAGACCGAAACCGAAGACTTCAGCGACACCTTCGGCGCGGCCGCCCCGGCGGTCCCGGCCGTGCGGCCCGAGGCGCCAGCCCACGTGCAGCTGGATGACGATCGTGCAGCCCTTGCGGCGTCGGCGGAGATCGATGAAGCCACCCGCGAGGCCTTTGAGGCTGCCAGTGACCTGTTCGAAGCCGGAGACTTCAGTGGCGCTTCGGCTGCCCTGCGGCAAGTGATCGACACCGGCGCGCTGGGTAGTGAGGAGGCCGAAGCCCTCTACATGCTTGGCACCGCCTACCTGCGCGCCAGGGACTATCCGCTGGCCATTCAGGTGCTGGCGCAGGGCCTGCGCTCGTTCCCGACCTCGAACTTTGCGGCGCGATCGATCCTAAACCTCGCAGATGCGCTGAATGCCAACGGGCAGCGGGCCGAGGGCTGCCGCCTGCTGTCCTTCGTCCCGGTCGAGTATCCCCTCGATACCGACGCTATTTCCGATGCCTCCGCGCGATCCGAGCAGCTTGACTGCTGAGGCCTTCCGGGCCGCTGTCTCAGCATCACTGCCGCCGCTGGCGCCGGGGACGGCGCTGGGTCTGGCCGTCTCCGGGGGGCCGGACTCGCTCGCGCTGGCCCACCTGACCGCCGCGGCCTTTCCTGACCTCAGGCTGCGGGTGGCCGTCGTTGACCATGGTCTGCGACCGGACAGTGCTGCGGAAGCCATTGCGGTGCGGCAGCGCTTAACGGCCTTTCTCCCCGACGTGGATATCCTGACCTGGAAGCCGCCCTTTGCCGTGACGGCAGGGCGACTGGAGAAGGCTAGGCTGGCACGGTTCGCCCTGCTGACAGACTGGGCGCGGGCGCAGGGGATCCTGCGGGCCTGGCTGGGGCACCACGCCGATGATCAGGCCGAGACCATCGCCCTGCGGCGGGCCCGGGGGACGGGCGCGTTCGGCGCGCGCGGGATGGCGCGGCGCCGGGTTGACCCCGACGTGATCTTCGAACGCCCGCTGTTGGACTGGCCCAAACAAGGGTTGGTCGACTACTGCAGGGCGCAGGGGCTGTCTTTCGTGCTCGACCCGACAAACAGCGATCCACGCACGGGGCGGGGTCTACTGCGGCAGCAGGCAACTGCCCCCGCGACTGTATCAAGGCCACCGGAGCCGTCCGTTGACCCATCGGTAAGGGCTTCCGCACGGGGGGTCGTCACCGATCCCATGGGCTATGCCTGGTGCCGGAGCGATGCCCTCGATCAAGCAACACTGTCGGCGGTTACAGCGTGGGTCCGGGGCGGGTTCTACGCTCCTTCAGCCGAGCGGGTTGCGGCAGCCTGCCGGCGCCTTCAAACCGAGCCAAGGGTGTCCCTGCAGGGCTGTGTAGTCGAGCGCAGGCGGGAGGGCTGGAGCCTCATCACCCGCGAAGCGAGGGCAGGGCGCAGCCTGCGCCCGCAGCAGGACGTCGACGGCCGCTGGCGGCTGGACGACCGCTGGGCCCTCGCCGGACCGGGAGGCGACTGGACGCTGGCCGGTCAGGCCGGATTGGCGATCGACCCTACCCGACCCGGGCGGGCACTGGCCGCCGTCCCGCTGCTGCAGGGGCAAGTGCCGGCGTGGGATGGCAAGGGCTTCGGGTGGGCCGATAACCACGCGGTTTTCGCCCCGCGACGCCCCTTGCTGGCGTGGATCGGAGACTGATTCCCCGCGATGAAACGCCACAAGCGTTGCATCCTTCTCCCGGGGTCTTACATTGATTGTCAGGTTATTCGCTCAAGGGCTAAGGAACAGGCATGAATATCGGACGCAATGTCTTGATTTGGTTGGTAATTCTGATCGTCGGACTGGTGGTGCTGCAGGGGCTGTTTGGCAACAGCTTGACCAGCAATTCGTCGAAGGTTGCCATTTCGCAGTTCGAAGAACTGGTCGATCAGGGCCAGGTGCGCGAGGTTGTGATCGAGGGCTCGACCGCCACCGGCACCACCGTAGCCGGTCGCCGGTTCGCGGCTGAAATCCCGCCCGGCGGGATGGAATTGTTCCTTTCCAAGCTCGATGACGCCGGTACGACGTACGAGTATTCGCCGCCCAGCGGCTTTGCCTTCGGGCAGCTGTTTGCCTACCTGCTACCGATCCTGCTGCTGGTGGGTTTCTGGTTCTTCATGATGCGGCAGATGCAGGGCCGTGGCGGGGGCGGGATGGGCTTCGGCCGGTCCAAGGCCAAGCTGCTGACCCAGGACATGCACCGCGCGACCTTCGCCGACGTGGCGGGGGTTGAAGAAGCCAAGGCCGACGTCGAGGAAATCGTCGACTTCCTGCGCGACCCGCAGAAGTTCCAGCGTCTGGGCGGCAAGATCCCCAAGGGCGTGCTCATGGTAGGTCCGCCGGGCACGGGTAAGACCCTGCTCGCCAAGGCGATCGCAGGCGAGGCGAACGTGCCGTTCTTCACCATTTCCGGTTCTGACTTCGTCGAGATGTTCGTCGGTGTCGGTGCCAGCCGTGTGCGCGACATGTTCGAACAGGCACGCAAGAACGCCCCCTGTATCATCTTCATCGACGAGATCGATGCTGTCGGCCGCGCCCGCTCCATGGGCATGTCCGGCGGCCACGAAGAACGCGAGCAGACGCTGAACCAGCTGCTGGTTGAGATGGACGGCTTCGAGGCCAACGAGGGCATCATCCTGATCGCCGCGACCAACCGTGCCGACATCCTCGATAAGGCGCTGCTGCGTCCGGGCCGTTTCGACCGTCAGGTGCAGGTCAACCTGCCGGACTCGATCGGTCGTGAGAAGATTCTGGGCATCCACTCCAAGAACGTGCCACTGGGCCCCGACGTGGACCTCGCCCGTATCGCTAAAGGCACCCCGACCTTCTCCGGTGCTGACCTCGCCAACCTGGTGAACGAAGCAGCCTTGCTCGCCGCCCGCGCCAACAAGCGCGTGGTGACGCAGGAGGACTTCGAGAACGCCAAGGACAAGGTCACCATGGGCCCAGAGCGGCGCTCCGCCGTGCGGACCGAGGAAGAGATCGAGCTGGTCGCCTACCACGAAGGCGGTCACGCACTGGTCGGCGTCAACGTGCCGCTGCGCGACAAGCTCAACAAGGTGACGATCATTCCGCGCGGCGGGGCGGGCGGCTATGCCCAGTTCCTGCCCGAGAACGACGCCGCCATGCTCAAGCGCAAGGAGCAGTGGAAGGCTGAACTGGCCATGGCTTACGGCGGCCGCATCGCTGAGGAGCTGATCTACGGCGTGGACCACGTGACCGCCGGTGCGATTTCGGACATCCAGATGGCGACCCAGCAGGCGCGCGTCATGGTGGAGCGGCTTGGCTTCTCCGAGCGGCTGGGGCTGCGGGCCTTCGGACCGGATCAGTCCGAAGGTATGTTCGGGTCGATGACCAAAAACTACTCCGACGACTACGCAAAGATCATCGACGAAGAAGTCGAGCAGATTCTGAAGACGGCGGAGACCACTGCACGCGAAATCATCAGCGAGAACCTCGAAGGCCTCAAGCGCCTGAAGGAAGCGCTGATCGAGTACGAAACCCTGAGCCGGGAAGAGGTTGAGGCCGTCCTGCGCGGTGAGACGCTCGAGCGCGAAAGCCGCCGGGTCGAGCCGACCCGTCATGCCGACAGCAGCGAGGCTGAGCCGCCAGCGCCCAAGCCGACGCCCAAGCCAGCGTCGGGGACCTCTGCGCTGCCGGGTATTGGCGGGCCAGCCGCAGACAGCTAAGCAGGCTGCAGCAGACTTTCGTCCCGACGGGACAAGGCGAAATACTACGCCCGGCGACGAACGTTGTCGGGCGTATTTTTTGGCGACCCGGCTTCGGCGACGCGATTTAAATGACAGGGGCAGGGGCAGGGGCAGGGGCAGGGCTAAGGATGAGCGAAGATACCTTTCACGTGACACACTGGGCCGGGCTCGACCTTGCCCGTCCGCAGGTCATGGGCATCCTCAACGTAACCCCCGACAGTTTCAGCGACGGCGGACGCTTCCACCACGTTGATGCGGCGCTGGCGCAGGCCGCAGCGCTGCGCGCGCAAGGCGCTGCCATCATCGACGTGGGTGGCGAGAGCACCCGCCCGGGCGCCGCACCGGTCTCCGAGGCCGAGGAGATCGACCGCGTGCGACCGGTGATCGAGGCCCTGAGCGCAGAAGGGGCGCTGGTTTCCATCGACACCCGCAAGCCGGCGGTCATGGAAGCCGCCGCCGCCGCCGGGGCCGGGATCATCAACGACGTCACCGGACTGACCGGCGACCCGCGCTCCTTCGACACGGCCGTCGCGCTGGGGCTGCCCTTGTGCCTGATGCACATGCAGGGTGAGCCGCAGACCATGCAGGCCGATCCACAGTACGACGATGCCCCGGCGGAGGTCTTCACCTTCCTTGCCGGGCAGGCGATAGCGCTGATGGAGGCGGGGGTGAGCGCCGAGAAGATTTGCCTCGATCCGGGTATCGGTTTTGGCAAGACGCTGGAGCATAACCTGCAGATCATGGCGCGACTGGACGAGCTGGTCGACGCCGGCTGGCCGGTGTTGCTTGGTGCCTCGCGCAAGTCGTTCATCGCCAAGATCACCCCGACGGGGTCGGAAGAGCGGCTGGGCGGGTCACTGGCGGCTGTTCTGGCCGGGTTCGGAGCCGGGGTCAGCCTGTTCCGCGTTCACGACGTGCAGGAGACCGTGCAGGCGCTCGCGGTCGCTGACGCGATTTCCGAAATCGGGCTTTAAGTCAGCGGAATCAAGCGACAGCCAGAGGCGTCAGGACACTTTTTCGACCCACGAGGGCGGCTGGCCGAGCCGGTAGTAGGTGTAGGAAATGCCGCTGGCGACCAGTGCTGTCGTGAAGGCGGTGATGATGAAGGTGGGCACCATCCCCACCCAGGTCTTGAGGTTCAGCTGTGTCGCGTCGAGCGTGCTCACGTCCGTCACGCCCTGGAACAGAATCCGGTTGATCCCATTATCGAACAGAAAACCCAGCACGGTGAACGGGATCAGCAGGCCGGCGTAGATCAGCATCAGCCGCCCGGCGTGTCCCCGGGTCGCGCGCCACGCGGTCCGAATACCAAACTCGTAGATGCCCAGCGCAGCTGCGGGCAGGCACAGGATCAACCGCGCCCACAGATAGAGCCAGAGCAGGATCATCACCCCAGCCGTCAGGATCGAAAAGATGCCAGCGAGTCCAGGGACAATGGCCGACAGCACGCCGGTGAGAATGCCAATGATCACCCCGGCTACCACCAGCCCCAGTACCGTCAGCAGCACCATGACCACCGCTCGGTAGAAATAGCTGACCTCCGTCCGGCCAAAATGCAGGCCAAGGCCCGTCCGCTCGGCATCGAGGCCGATCAGCGTCGTCCGGTGCCAAGCCGCTGCCATCGCCGCGCCAGCGAGCCCGCCAAGAACCAACAGCGGCAAAAGCCACTGCATCATGCTGATCCCCGCTTGCACCATCTGGAGCATGGCGGCGCCGAATTCAGCCTCGGCAGCATTGGGGTCGAGGGCCGCCAGCTCGTTCGAGGCCGCCATCACCTCCGCCGCTGCCTTGTTCAGGAACTGAACCTGTATCCAGGACGAGGCGAGGGCGTAGAGGCCCAGAGGAAGCAACGCGGTCAGGAGCACCCGCAGCGGCACTGAGAACACGAATCCGTAGGCCTCGCGCCAAATCTGGGTCACGGGTAGCTGGTTCTGTTCGGTATTTTGGGCGGTCATGCGCTATTCCTCTGGCAAGAGCTGTCGGAGAGTTTCGGCCAGTTGAGCGGGGCTGTCCAGCACTGCGAGAGCACCAAGGGCGGCAAAGGCCTCGTGGCGTTGCGGCTTAATCTCATCTGGGACGGCGTAGAGCACGCCGATGACGTCGACCCCGGCCGCCCGGGCGCCGCTGGCCCCGGCGGGGGAGTCCTCGATTACCAGCGCCCGCTCCGGGCCAAGGTCAAAGTGCGACAGCACCCCCCGGTGCAGGTCCGGCGCGGGCTTGGGTCTGGGGACATCGAGACCGGAGAAACACGCTGCCGCCGGGATCAGATCGTCGTAGCCGGTGGTGATCAGATTGCGCAGCACGTTAGCGCGCGGTGCGTTGGACGCGACGGCAATGGCCGCGCGTGACTGCGCCAGCTCGACCACGGACCGCACCCCGGCGATCGGCTCCAGCTCGGTGAGAAAGGCATGCTCGGAGATGGCATACATCTGCTCGATGAAATCATCGGGCAGGACGGCACCTTCAGCGCGCAGCTCGGCGACCATGTCCCGGTCTGACAGCCCGGCAAAGCGGCGCTCGCAGTCCTCGGCCGTCATGGGGTAGCCCAGCCCGGTCAGCAGTTCGGCGTTGCCACGCGCGGCCAGCTTTTCTGAGTCGATCAACACGCCGTCGTTGTCGAAAATCACTAGGTCATAGGTCGGGTCGGGCATGGAGATCCTGTTTCGGGCATAGGGCAGCGGGCTGGTCTCGACGCGCTTCTACCAGTTTGAGCAGAATTTGCACATTCGGGATCAATATTTGGAAAGTCTGTGCAGTGGCTTTTCAAGCCCCTGCGCGGGGCTTAAGCTGTTGTCATTCCGGTGTTTCTGAGAGCTAAGATGAACTGCATCCTCGTCGTCGACGACGACCCCCATATCCGCGAAGTCGTGCAGTTTGCCCTCGACAAGGAAGGCTTCGATACCCTCGAAGCCGGTGACGGCGCGCAGGCGCTCGAGCGCTTCGCGGCGGAGCGGCCGGATCTAATCGTGCTCGATATCACCATGCCGGAGCTGGACGGCACCGAGGTCTGCCGCCGCATCCGCCAGACCAGCCGCACGCCGATCATCTTCCTGTCTTCCCGTGATGATGAGATCGACCGCGTGCTGGGGCTGGAACTGGGCGGGGACGACTACATTACCAAGCCCTTCTCCCCGCGGGAGCTGGTGGCGCGGGTCAAGGCGGTACTGCGGCGGCTGGAAGACGCCAAGGCCCCCCGCGATGAGGGCACGGCGATCATGCAGCACGGGCGGCTGTCGCTGAACCTCGACGATTTCACCGGCAGCTGGGATGATACCCAGATCGTGCTTACCCTGACCGAATTCGGCATCATCCGCACGCTGATGCAGCGGCCGGGCAAAGTCTATTCGCGCGATGACCTGATGAGCAGCGCCTACGAGCTCGCACGCATCGTCTCCGACCGTACCATCGACAGCCACGTCCGCCGGGTCCGGAAGAAGTTTGCCGACATCGGTGCCGACCCGGTCGAGACCGTCCACGGCATCGGCTACAAGCTCGGCGATTGCTGAGGCCCCGCTGACCCATGGTCGCACCCGATCCCGCATCTGCGCCTGCTTCACCGCCGCCGGGTAAGCCGCCCTCAGGGCGGTTCGGGCGCCTGCTCGGCCGCCCGCGGCTGTCGACCCTGCTGCTCGCCGTCAATCTGATCCTGCTGATCGCACCGCTGAGCGGCGTGTTTGCCATGCGGCTCTATGAGTCGGCCCTGCTGCGGCAGACCGAGTCCGCGCTGCTCTCGCAGACGGCCTTCATTGCCGCTTCCTACCGGGCCGCGCTGGAGCGTAACCGGACCTCTTCGCTCGACGGTGGTGGGCTGTCGCATCCCGTCGACCCCGCCTTCGCCGTTGACACCTCCAAGGGAGAGCCCTGGCGCCCCCGGCCACCCGTGCTCGATCTGGCACGCGACAAGCCGCTGCCGCCCGCGCCGGTGCCGCGCCGGACGCCTTCGCCCACCCATTGGCTGTCCGAGGCCGTGGGGAAGGATATCAGTCCGGTGATCGTCGAGGCCCACCACTTCACCCTGTCTTCGATCCGCGTGCTCGATCACCGCGGTACGATCGTGGCTAGCACGGCGGAGAATGTCGGCCAGAGCGTCGCCCACCTGCCCGAGGTCGAGCGCGCGCTGCGGGGTGAGATCGTCTCGCTGCTGCGGGAGAAGGAGGAATTTGCCGAGGGCCAGCGCGGTTTCAACGCCTTCGAGCGGTCTTCGGGCATCCGTGTGCATGTCGCAGCCCCGATCATCCTCGACAACCGTGTGGTTGGCGGGGTGCTGCTGGGACGGACCCCTTCGACCCTGCGCAATGCGCTGCGCAGCAAAGTGCAGATCTTTATCGTCGGCGGCGTGCTGCTGGTGGTGATGGCGATGGCGCTGTCGCTGTTCCTCGCTGCGACCATCGTCGGCCCGGTGTCGCGGCTGATCCACCAGGCCAAGCTGGTCGCCGATGGGCGCCGCAGCGGGATCAGGCCGCTGCGCTACCCCGTCACCGCCGATATCGCCGAGCTGTCCGAGGCGGTGGTCGCCATGGCCAACACCCTCGAAACCCGCTCGGCCTATATCCGCGAGTTAGCCGCCAACGTCAGCCACGAATTCAAGACCCCGCTGACCAGCATTCAGGGCGCGGTCGAGCTCCTGCGCGATCACGCGGCGAGCATGGACGAAGACCGACGCGCCCGCTTTCTCGATAACATCGCCAAGGACAGCGACCGGCTGGCCCGGCTGGTAACCCGCTTGCTGGAACTGGCCCGCGCCGACGTCATGCAGCCCGGCGGAGCAGGGGAAAGCCGGTTGGGGGCGCTGCTGCTGGACCTGCAGCGGCACTACGCCGATCTGGGCCAGTCCTTCGGGATCGAGCGTGCCGACAGCGACACCGGCATCGGCGCAGGAGGTGAGGACGACATTCGCGTTTCCATGGACGGCGACAACCTCGCCTCGGTGGTGCGCAACCTGATCGAAAACGCCCTGCACCACGGCAAGGGCGAGCCTCGGCTTGTCATCGAGCCGGCGACGGCTCAGGTCAGACTGCGGGTGATTGATGATGGCCTGGGGGTATCTCCGGCCAATGCCGACCGGATCTTCAGTGCCTTTTTCACCACCGACCGCGAAGGGGGTGGCACCGGCCTGGGACTGGCGCTGGTCAAGACGCTGGTGGAGGTCCACGGCGGGCAGATCCGGCTTGCGGACCGGGCAGAAGGCTGTGAGTTTGTGGTAACCCTGCCGCGCTTGAGCGGATCTGTGGCGAGTGAAGCGGCGTCTTGATCCCGAATGGCTTTATCGGTTATTTAACCGCTGCTCAGGGCGCGAACCAAGGCGTTCCGAGGATGAAGTGCGGTGCTGGTATAGCTCAGTTGGTAGAGCAACGCATTCGTAATGCGTGGGTCGGGTGTTCGAGTCACCTTACCAGCACCATTTCTCTTCCAGATATTTGGGTTCTTCTGATCGGTTTCAGTTTCAGAAACTTTGACGGTTGTTCCAATAGCGGGATCACTATTTTCTTGGGCAAAACCTGATCCCCGCGGTTGATCCTCGCAATCGCGCCTCGCAAAGAGAGTCAGGCGTGTGGTGCTTTGGGGCAATCAACTGTTCATCAGATCCCTTATAATCATTCTCGCTTCTCGTGTGTTCAGTGGCCAGTAGCCACCGCCAGGACAATGCGTCAGTTCCCCAACAAAGAACTGCTCCGTTTTCGCGGACCAGTAAATATCGATGCGTATGAACTCGAAACCCGTCGCAAGTGTTTCCGCAATGGCGACGATACTCGTCAGATTGCCGGGGGCCTCAATGGTTCTTACTGTCAAATCAGGACCGAAACATATGTTCAAGTCCGTCCAATCTCGGTCGTAGAGTCGGTTTGCTTCGCAGCTCCAAAGGGGGTCAAGCAGACCGCCGGAAACGTACTCCGGCCAAAAGTCCCGCATTACGAATTTGACCACACCATCGAAGCAATAAAACTGCAACTGCACAAGCTCAGCGGCTGGAAAAATTTCGGGCTCAACAATGACTTGCCCGATCAGACCCTTATAGTTTTTTTCCCGACTGTTTCGGTAATAGTCGATCTTCAACCATTGTTTTAATGTATCGATATCAACATCAGACGCTTCTCTAATGATGGTGAAATACCCCGATGCGTGGGTGGGTTTGAGCACGTCGCCCGGCTCACAGGTGTAACGCTCAATATCCTGTTCGTTGCTCAGTATGGCCTTGGTCGGCACAACAAATTTGTCTCCTACACGTTCCTCAATAAAGGACTTGGCCTTGATTTTGTCCGTTGTAAGTAAGACGAGTGGGTCGCCTAAGGCGTCGCCAAGTTTGTGATGAAGGAGGTATTCCGCCAGTCCGTCCTCGTTTGGCAGTCGCCTATGCGCAAAGCAAAAACGCGCGTAAACCAGAGCCTGATCAAAGGGTCTTCCCAGTGGCAAGTGCAGCATGAGTTGAAAGGCGTGCCGAAAAAAACTGATTAGCAAAACAAACCCCAACTCATCCCAATAATTCCTGAACGCTCATGATTTTTGTCCCTAGCGGCGCGAAACATTGGGCAAGCGCTGCAACATGTTCTGGGCTTCATGGCTAACAACGACAGCGACTTCCAGCGCGGCACCAAACTGACGGTAAACCGAGTGCGAGTGCACCTCGCCATCAATGCTCGTCGTCAAAATTTCAAGAGGGATCGGCCGTGTACCGGGATCCTCGGTGAAAATGATAATGAATGCCCTGCGCTTTCTTGTGTAGGCTTGTTGAACCTGTTCAAAGAAATCTGAAAGTACCACGTCATTGAAGGGCGAATACATGTAGATCAATTGCGGCCTATCGCTGAACTCCATGTCTCGTGCGTCTATGTTCAGGATCTGGCTGTTACTCAGAAATCTCTCACAATTCGCCTTAGCCACGTGCGCCAGGTAGCTCGAATGCTCAACACCTATGTAAGCCTCAAAGCCGTAGGGCTTGGCCACAATCAAGGTGCGCCCTTTGCCGCAACCGATGTCAACAAGATCAAAGGCTGTGAAATCCAACTCCAAACCACTCAAAATGGAGTTAAAGATCTTGGCCGGCGTTGGAGCGTATACTTCGGAATATTGCCGCGTTTCATCTGAAACATCCAAATCATCAACTGCGATATGGCCCCTCGTATCGATGCCCAATCGCTTGTCGAAGATGTAGTCCGAAACGGTTATCCAAGCCCGGCCAGTTGTTCGCCAGATTTTGGCCAGCGTTTGTTCGGGTCCGATGGACTTTGCATAAGCCCATAAGCCGAGCAACCCACCTTTGGCAGAAAT